>Ga0247840_10006459_pt1 | contig 16838 bp, 19 predicted proteins | sample LaCruzMarch2015__FD_192404 | JGI IMG/M metagenome (GOLD analysis project Ga0247840, IMG submission 192404) | Freshwater microbial communities from meromictic Lake La Cruz, Castile-La Mancha, Spain - LaCruzMarch2015_17m | ecosystem: Environmental > Aquatic > Freshwater > Lake | place: Spain... | reverse complement strand
GCCGCGTGGTCCATTCCCAGCAGGGCCAAAACACGCTGATGGCCAGGCTTTTCATGTGTCTTGGCGGCATGTTCACCACAAGTCGCTGAATCTGCCCGCGACTCACGGCCTGCAAATGCTCAGCAATGGCTTCGAGATGCCAGCCGTGCACGAAACGCCCGCCAGGCTCAACCGTTGGCCAGGCTTGGCGGACGAATTCGAGCAGGTTGGTTTCAGCTCTGCGTGTCCGTGCTTTCCGCACTTCGTCCAACGATGGCGCATTTTTCAAGCAGGGCCTCCAATTGGGCGAGTTCATCGTTTTCGAGTTTGTTCAGGTCCACGGCCTGGGCGAATTGGACCTCGTTGTTGGCCAGACCGACGACTTCAAAGCGTCGGCCGCCGAACTCGGGCGCGCGGCGTTCCAGCCACCAGCGCGCGGCGCGCCACTGCGGCCCGGCAACCTTTTTCTTGGCGGTTTTGCGAATGGGCTTGCCATCGTGGCCCAGGACCACGATGGTCTCCACGACCTCGGCGCCGCCTTGGGCCGCGTCGTCGATGACCTTCAGATGCCGGGCTTCGGCTTCGGCCATGGCCCGATCCACGGCCAGCCAAAACCGCACGTACATAGACTCTGGCTTAAGCGGCGCAGCGTCGGGGTCAGCTTCGAGCCTGTCGAGCTCGCTGCGGCCGCGTTTCATCCAAAGATAGAAACTGGTCTTACTGATGCCGGCCATGGACGCGGCGCCGCGGATCGTGTGCCCGAGCCGGAGATGCTCGATGAGCAGGTTCTGGCGCTCGGGCGTGAGCTTGGCCGGTCTTTCGGTTCCATTACGTCTGGTCATTGGGGCGCCTCTCAAGGATTTGTGCGCGGATGTGCGCGGCAATGGCGCGCATAAAGAGCGGAGGAACGCAGTTGCCGATACGGTTATAAGCGAATTTCCGAGGTCCAACGAACTCGAAGGCATCTGGAAACGACGCGATGCGCTTGTATTCGAGGAGCGAGAGCGTGCGCGTGTACAGCGGATGGCAGCCGATAGAACGCAGGTACGGGTCCATGGCCTGGTGCTCGGCCGAGGCCGTAAGCAGCGTGCCGCAGGGCTTGTCCCAGACGTAGCGGCGTTGCTGGCCTGCGTACCGGGCACCCTGCCTGGCCTGGTGTGCGAGAGGCCAGGTTTTTGTGTTGCGTCCGGAGGGCGATTCGTCGAGCCAGACGTGGCCGCGGGCCGGGTCTTGGACGTCGCCAAGATCACCAATGGCCGCGGCCATGGAGATCGGCCGATATTGGGCGCGCGGATGGCTTGGTTCGAGACCTTTGGCCGCGCAGAGATCGGCGCGGACACCAACGAAGATCAACCGCTCGCGCGACTGCGGCACGCGGAAATACATGGTGTTCATGAGCCGCGCCGAGACCTGATAGCCACTCTCTTTGAGCGCGGCGAGGATGTCTGAAAATACCAGGCGCATGGCGCCGCGAACCATGCCGCTGACGTTTTCCATGACAAAGACCTTGGGCTTGAGTCCGCGCAGCAGCCGCACAAACTCGCGAAACAGACCGTTGCGCGGATCGCTCGGGTCGCGGCGTCCGGCCGCGCTAAAGCCCTGGCAAGGCGGCGAGCCGTCCAGGAGGTCGAGTTCGCCGACAGCGACCCCAGCCAGGTGCAGGGCGGTCGCGACCTCGAGCTCGCAGATGTCTCCATGGAAGACCGTGACCCCGGAGAAGTTGTGGCGAAAGGTGGCCACGGCGTTGTCGTTCTTTTCCACGGCGAGCAGTTCGCGGAACCCGGCCATGGAATAGCCGAGCGATGAACCGCCCGCGCCCGCGAAGGTCGAAACCACGGCAGGCGCGGACGGCTGGCGCGGGGCGCAATGTTCGGCCCAGACTGCTGCGAGGTGGGCGAGATAGCTATTTAGCAAAGGACTTCCCGCAATACGGACAGGTGACGGTCGGGACCTCGCGCGCCACGGATTCGTCATACTCCTTGAAGCCCACGTCAGGCGGCGCAGCAGCTGCGTCGTCGATTGTGGCCGACAGAAGGCGGTCCAACTCGGCCTGGTCAAAGCCCGTGAGTTCGAGGTCAAAGTCATGCCCGCGCAAGGCTTCGAGCTCGAGGCTGAGTTCTTGGTTGAGCCAGTCGCTCTCTGCCACGCGGTTGTCCGCGAGCCTGAGGGCCTTGGCCTCGGTCTCGGAAAGGTCTGCGCGCACGATAACCGGAACTTTTGCGAGTCCGAGCCTCAGCGCGGCCTCGCGGCGCGCGTGCCCCTTGATGATCACGCCCTGGGCATCGACCACGAGAGGCTGATCGAATTTGAAGGCCGCGATCGAGGCCGCGACCTTATCAATTTGGCTGACCGGATGGGCCTTAGCGTTGTTGGCGTAGGGCGTGAGTTCTTTGGGGTCACGCCAGACGATACTCAATTCGTTGTCCTTCATCACTTCTTTCCTTTACGACGTTTGGCTGGCGATTTTGGCTGCTGCGTCGCGTGAGAGCTCGGCGAAACGCTGCGCTGCGGCCGATAGGGACAGGGCAGTTCGTCGTCCAGGAGATCATCGACATTGTCGAACGCGAGGTATGGGGCGAGGAACTGGTCGCGGTGGACGTCTTCCATGATGCGCCTCTTTGTCGTTGCAGGATTGGTTATGGACGGTTGAATCAGTGCCAGAGCCTGGCGAGGAACTTGGTCGCCAGGGCGGAGAGGGTCGCGGCCGCTCCGGAGATGAACCAGACGCGCGTCTTAAGGACATTGACGTCGCGTTCGAGCGATTCAACGCGCTGGCCGCGCGTGGCGCAGCGCTCGGAGAGTACGGTTTTGATCTCGACGAGCAGGGACTTAATCTCCACCTGTTCTTTGCGGACTTCTCCGATGGCGTCCCAAAGGTCGCGGATATTTTGTTCAGACATAACAGCCAGCCATTGTGAGGTCTCGTTTTCGGGTTCTGCTAGCGGCTGCGGCCGCTGACGTCCCGGCCTGGAAAGGCGCCGGGACGCGCGACATAAGGACACCTCGCCGTCAATCTTCTTCATCCACATCGGGGAGCCCGCGCAGGTGTTCTTGCAGTTCTCGGAGCCCTGGGACTGTGACGCCCTGGGCCTTGGCGGCATCTGCGAGCCGCATGACAAGATTGAAGATTTCAGGCAACAGGGCAACGTAAGGAGCCAGACGCGAGACGTTCATTTCTTCACCTCCTGGATGAGCTTGGTGCAGTCTGCGAGGAGCGTGCGCGCGGCGCTAAACATCGCCGCAATATCCGCCGGCCGCTCGCTCGATTGCATATAGAGCAGGGCCACGTCGTTGTAGGCAATGATCGCATACTTGGTCTTGTTGAGCGCTGGCGCGACGTTGCGCTTGAGCGTGTGCGCAAGGTCGGAGTCGGCTTTTCCCAACAGTTGATTGTAAGCGTCGTGGACCGCGAAGTAGCTCTTGGCGAGCTTTGCGCCCAGGTCCACGGCCTCCTGGGGGGAGACAATGGCCTGCGCTGATTGGACAGATGGTGACAGCCCGGTGCATCCTCCGGCGGCCAGGCAGGCGAGCGCCAACAGCAGCATAAGAGCCAACGGCGCGGCCGGCGGGTTGGAGATTTTTGTCTTGGCCGTGATCCGGCCCACGATCGCGAGGATCGAGCCGATAACGCCAGCCACTGTCAGCGCGACTTCCACCAGCGTTTGCTGATCCGCTGGGCTGATACCCTTGCCCCAGATTCCGAGCAGGCCAGCCAGGCCGGAGATAATCACGCCCCAAAAGGTCTTGCTTTGCCAGAGTGCCTTAGTTTCCACGTCATTCTCCTTTTTTCACGCGGGCCACTCGCCGCCCAATGCGGCCAGCACCTTGCGCGGGTATTCCGGGTTGGTGAACTGTTCCGCCCCAAGCACCGCGCCCGGCCCGCCATTGTATGCCGCCACCACGGCGGACCATCCCCAGGCTACAAACCGATTCTTCAAATGTTCTAGGTAGCTGCACGCCCAAAGAAGTCCGACGTCCGGAGCGCACAACTCTGAGAGATAGGGCCGGGCAAAACCGACGCTTCTGGCTGTCTCGCCCATGATCTGCATCAGCCCCCAAGAGGTCGCGCGGCCGCGGCGCTCAGTCGCCTCGGAACAAGGACGCAGCGGCTTGATCTCGCGCTGCGCCACGTATTTGTCGTAAAACTCCGGCTCGTAGCGCATGGCCCAGGGCAGGCCTCCGGACTCGATCAAGATCATCGCCTGGATGAGCCGCACAGGCAGGTTGAAACGTAGGGCTGCGGCGTTGATTTCCGCACTGTACAAGGGTTTCTCGGGGACGATGAGCTCTTTTCCACCACCCTCTGCTTCCGTGATCGGCTGTGGCCGCATAAGATCCTCTACGCTCGGAGACGGCTGTGGCCGCATAAGAGAATCTAAGCTCGGTGACTCGCAAGATTCTCTAAACTCGCTAGAGGCTCTAATCTCAAAATGTGGCAAATCCACAAAGGATTTCCAGTCTCCACCCCAGACAATACTCTTCCCGAGCTTTTTTGCCGCGGCTTTGATAGTCGCGGCCATGCTGGCATAGAGCTCGCGGTCGTTCCACTCGATTTTGCCCGCAACCCAGGGCGCGCAGTCCATGGCCAGGCTTGGCTGCTTGTTGTGTTTGGATTTGGGCCAATGCACGCGACTCGTGCCGCGTCGCACACAATCCTCCTGCTCGGCCTGCCCCCGGTGGCCGCAGACCACCATGAAGTCAAAGGTCTTGATGGCCTCATGGGCTATAGCTTGCAGCGCGGGGTCGGTTGTCGCGAGACGAGCACGACTGGCCTTGGAAAGGTTAGGCATTGATTTCTTCCTTGAGCGCGCCACTCCATTGCATTGTGGCTATAATTGTTATGCGTCTTTCTGTTCCGTCTGCCTCTTGCCACAGGCGGCGCAGCGTTGCGCCGTTTAAAACAGCCCCTAGTATTTGATGCAGGCGAGTAAAGCGATGTTGCGGGGCCGCGATTCATCTCCACCAGATGCGGTGACGCCAATTGTATATGTCCCCCAAGGCCATCTGACGGCGGCATCACCAGCACCACTTGGCGATAAGGGCGCCATCTGGAAGGGGATATCCAGGTTGTGGGTGTGGCTTTTGTTTTGATCGCTTTGAGCAGTCCCAAACGCGCGGCTAGTATCCGCGCCGCGTCCATCATCCCACGCGCGGAGGAACTCTCCGCGCAGATCTGGGAGTTTGAACGTTGTCGATCCATCGCCAGCCCCAAACGCGACACCGATAGCGTTAAAAAGATTTACGTATGTAGTACGGCTAATTACTGCCCCATTGCATTTGATCCACCCAGAGGGCGCGGTGGACATTGCGAAATAGGCGACCGCGCCAGCGGGGAGCCCCTCGGGGAGGGGTGGCCGGTTGAGCAGGCTATTGTAGTCGATCTGCGCCCCGTCGCCTTCAGCGGAAGAATGAGCGTGCGCGTTGCCGCCGGAAACACCCTCGCTGGCCGGGGCGTAGACGCCGCTGTGGTTGTGGTTGCTCCCCGCGTAGTGGTCGTTGGCGCGTTCCAGCGTCAGGTATTGCAAGTGGTCGTCGCTGGTCAGGCCGCTCAGGGTGCTGTGGATGACCTGCATACCGCCGGCGGCGCCATGGTTATGACCGAAGGAAGCATAGCTCGTCTGAGCGTCCTGTTTCCTCAGGTATTGCGGGTGATCGTCGTAGGCATCGGGGTTTTCGAGGTCGTGATGCTGGATATTCACTGATATCATGAGAAGCTCCTTTTGTTACAATTACAAGTTTTGCACGCGCGATCTGAAGTCATTGCGCGTCTGGGCAGGGCAGTAGTATGTCACTAGCTTGATCCTTATGGAGTGCGCACCAGGAAAATTCGCCAGTGCGAAGCCTTACAGAGTACGATGTTGCCCTTGCTGTTTCGATTAGCTTTCCTCGGTTCATTGATGAAATCTGCATATGAATATGCCTTTATTTTTTTCTAAAGCTCTGAATCGGCGGTCCAAGAAAAGTAATAATACCCGCTCGCAACAGTTGCATTTGCTGTTTTATAAACAGAGTGCCCGTAAATGTTAGCGCCTAGCGATGTCGGGGCGGATTGGTCAAACCCGACATCTCCACTTAGGTTGGCATAAGTACAAACAGGCGAAGACCTTTTTTGTGTTTTAAATGGAACGCCAAACCTATAAGTCTGCCCGCTTGAAACATAGCTTTGGAATATGCTCTCGTAAGCATTTCCACTTGCAATTTCGTAATACCGCTGGCATAGCGCCAACTCTATCCCTGCCATTCTTTTGGAAAATTGAGAAACTACAGACCCAGGGATTAATTGAACTTCTGTGATGTAAACAACACCGCTGTCAACCATACTCCCTGATGGAATGCGAATAACTACTTCTAATCCATAAAGGATATTTGTGTATCCTGATATGTCCGCAGTCCAAGAGACTGTATTCCACGCCTGGTCAGCACAAGATTGAAGATTCTCACCACTACCACCATTGCGAACAGTCGTTGTCGTAAAATTATCAGAAGCAGAAGGAGTACCAACTAGTAATACTGGAGTGAATGCAGCTCCAGTGTTATTGTAAATCTTGGCGCTAAAAGTTACTGTTCTGTTTATTTTAGGGATGTTTGAGGCTTCTATTCTCTGCCCAACATCAACAGTAGTCACTCCAGCTTTCCCTGTGAGGGCTAAAGAGTATTGGGCTAAAGAGCCAGTAGGGACAGTGGTAGAACGGGCGACCGAAGTAAGGATTCCTGCGCCCGTTTTGACGGCCCAACGATCAGCAACGTATTTACGAGCAGTGGTGACCGCGGCATCACTAGTCGTTCGTTGCCAAATCTCAAATGCCCCATTGATCAATGCACTATCGCCGTGGTCGTGATCGGAGAGAGCAAATGACTTTTTCACTCCGCCGACAACCGATCCTATTATGTCAGAGTATCTTGACATTTAGAGCCTCTTTTATATGCGTCCACAGCCGCTTAGAGCCTTTTTTAGAGGCTCTTATGCGGCCACAGCCGCCCTGATCCTTTGCCTTACGCAGGCACCGAGTATTCAACAACGATGTCCGCCGCGCCAGCCGAGGAAGAATCCGCTGCATAAGAGGCAATCAGCGACTCCGTTGAGCCGCTGGCCGCGAGACCAGGCGAAACCTCATACTGGCCGATGGTCTTCAGATCCACCTGCGTCGCGGCCATGTATTTGGATGTGGTCCCCGCGATCCCCACGCTCATGGTCGGAGCTGCGCCATTGAACGCCGTGCGGACAAAGACAGTCACGGCATGGATGATTGCGTTGGCGGGCAGAGTGAACAGCGCGAGGGGCGACGCAGCGCCGAAAGCCAGCGCGGTCGTGTCCGCTTTTCGGCAGAGCCCAGTGACGCCCGCAGCCTGGAACGTCAGCACGCCGTTGCCATCGGTCGTCAGAACCTCGCTCGCGTTGCCGTCAGTCGGGGGCAAAGTGAGCACTACTGCGGCGCTCATGCCAGACGATGGCCGCTGGATTGAGTATTTCCAGTCCGCGCCCGCCCCGGCCGCGTCTGAGTTGACATCGAGCACATCGCCAGACACGTTGACCTTGGAAGCGGTTACCGCAGCGTCAGCGCTGTCGCCAGCGTTGCGCACGAGCAGATTGCCTGAGCTGTCCTTGAGTCTCACCCCAGCCAGCCCCAAGCTCAAACTGTCGCCCAAAATTCCGAGTAAATCTTTCCAGAGTCCCATAGCGTTCTCCTCTTATTAGGGTTGAATTTTTAGCCTTACAACGCCGTTGCCTTGTGTAGCGCCTGCGCCGGGTGTGATGTAAAGATGCACAACCGTGGCGACCGCATAGAGATAGTTTGGACTTGCTGAGTATGTCCCCGCCGTGTCTGGGGCGTTGAACGCCACAGGCATCAAATTCCCAACGCTGTCAGCATCGCCTATGGAAAGGCCAGCACCTGCGCCGTTAAACGCGGTCGTGATGGAAATCTCAGCTTCCAACACACGTTTGCCTGCGGCAACGGTACAGAGTGTGGTCGGTGTCGCGTCGCCAAAATCAAAGGGGTAGAAGAACTCAATACCGCCGCTGAGGAGTTCGGTTGGACCGTAGCCAGAATCAACGATGCCGCGCGATCCGTCGAACGCGGCGAAGTGACCGGATACGGCTGTGGTGGGCTTGGCAACCTTATCCGACCAGTAGGAGACCGGGAAGGTCTCGTAGTCTACGATGTCCCAGAGGTTGCAGTCGTGGTTGGGGACTACGGCGCGCAGGGTTATCGGGCCTTCAGGGCCGTTGACTGTCACCTCGTAAAAACTCGCCCGCTGGCCCAATTCATTGGGAAAGAGCCGGAGCGCGGCAGCGCCCGCGTTGTCGGTTTTTGCCACGGCGAGCACTGGAACCACGACCCCAGTGAAAATTTCGTGGGCAGGAACGTCTGCACCGTGCGAGTCCTTGCGGCGTAGCCGTGCCTCTATTTCGACGCCCACCGCGGGATTCCCGGACGGGTCGCTGCATACGACTGCGACCGTGACAAGAGGGATGTTCGCCATGGCCTGACTCCTAGGCTTGGGCCAAAAGTTGGAGCACGCGCCGGCGCGACAGCCCGTGTTGGGTGGCCAGCGCTGTGATCGTGGCGCCTTTTTCTCGTGCGGCCTGGATGTTCCGGAACCGGAATTGGCGCAGAATCGCGTCACGCTTCGGAATGTCTATGCGATCGCCTCCGAACGAGGCGGCCAGCGCCGCGGCAGCCTCGCGACCAAGCAGTTGCGTCAAAGGATGTCCGAGCTTGGCCGTACGCGGGACATACAACGAGCTGCCGCCGTAGTGCGCAGCCAGAGCCAGTGCAGCCGGCGCCCCGGCGACTTCCTTGATCTCGGTTAGGCTAGAGGGCAATGCGCTCCAATCTATCTCAGGTTCGAGATCTGCCTCGGGTTTGAATTCTGGTAACAAAGATGTAGCCATGCTTTCCTCCGCGTTATTTGCGCAGAGTATACCCCGGGTTTTCGGAGGGTTCTGCGAGGCGCCGCACATACCCGCTATTTCCCTAACATTTCCTCTTGACATGGGGTTTAGGGCACCGCCTGAGACAGAGAAACGGGCGGCGCGAAACGACACCTGCGATCGCTTTCCGCACGCCGGGCCATGAGCCACTGCTCCACGTCGCCAGGCAGCACGCGCCACACTCCGTCCATTTTGAAGGCGGGGAAGCGTTTGTCTTGGATCCATTTGTACAGTGTCTTCTTCGAACACCCGAGTTCGAGAGCAATGTTTTCCAACCCGGCAATAACCAAGCGCGACATAGCGATTTCTCCCTGACGAAGTGTTGGCGTTCATGTGGCGTATAATACGCTACTGGCGTATTATGTCAAGGAAGAAATACGCTAAAAAATTGTTTTCATGTCTGCTGAACTCGCGTAGAAGATGTGCATGGCAAGTCTATTGACCGAAGAAGCCTTGTTTCGCGCAGCGCTTGAAGACCTTTTGGAGAAGCGTGGTCGTGGTGGGCAGAAGCAATTAGCTGCTGCCGCCGGGATCAGCTCGACCTATTTCAATGACATTCTTCGAGGCCGCAAGAAGGGCGGGTTGAAAACACTGAAGGCCATTGCCGCGTCCTTTGGCTTGGCGTACGATCAGATGCTCAATTATGGCAGCCGCGCGTTGCATGCCCCGGTCGAAGCCGACCTTGTGCATCATATGGATACGGATTTTAAGACCGTGCCCAAGGTCAAGGCAAAGCTCAGCGGCGGTGGCGGTTCCTTTGAAACCGACGCGGAAATCGTCGGCTATTTCGCTTTTCGGGCAGATTTTCTGCGCCGCAAAGGCAGCGCCAAGGACATGGTGCTCTTCGAAGTCGCTGGCAACAGCATGAGCCCCGTGCTCGAGCACGGCGACACGGTCTTGGTCGACCAATCGCAACACCATGTTATCTCAGGCCATATCTACGCTCTGGGCGTGGACGACACGGTTATTGTCAAACGCGTCGAGGCCCGCCCGGGCGTGCTGATACTTAAAAGTGAGAATCTGAACGCCGGGAGCTTCGAAGTCCCGGTTATTGAACAGACCAACTTCCGCATCATCGGCCGCGTGGTCTGGTCAGCACGCGAATACTGACTTAGGCCTCGACTCTCACTGTCATTTCTTTGCTGTCGCTGCTTTGCTCGGGATTGTTCAAGTTCTTATTGATCAATGCCTCATGAGCCCACTCCTGGGCGTCCTTCTCCTTGCTCCCCTCCCCAAATTCCCGCGCCGTTGATGAGCTATAACCTTCTCCTTCCACCCTCCACTCCCTGCGCGAGCCCCTGCTTTTTGAGAGGCATTTCGGCCTTCTAGCGTATAATACGCAAAATTTAGAATTTTCTCTTGACAACTTCTCTTTATGGCGTATAATGCTACGCAAATGGTGGCGGTTTTGTCAGGCCTTGAGTGGCAGGGCGAACTGCCGAGTCCCACGAAAATTTAACCTCAACCAACCTCGTCAACGCAGGGAGTGCCCTTAGGGGACCACGTAACACTAGCGGAGGTTGCCGCGTCGCTCTAGCCATAAGGCCAGGGCAGGCGGACTCGAAGCGGCGGCGGGTGGGGCGGCGCATACCGTCCCACCCTGCTGTCACCAGCGCCGGGCGCAGAAGCCAGCCCGGAGTGTTCACGGGCTGCATCAGGCAGGCCGGAGGCGTAAAATACAAGGAGAACGACTATGTTTCAGAGAGCCAGACGCGGGAAAGTTGCGTTGCGCTTGGCCTTGTGCGGCCAGTCCGGAAGCGGGAAGACCTATTCAGCGTTACTCGTGGCTGCCGGGCTTGGGGGGCGTGTTGCTGTCATTGACACCGAGCAGGGCAGCAGCGAGCTCTATTCTGGATTGTGCGAGTTCGACGTGCTGCGGCTCGATCCCCCATATTCGCCGCAACGCTATGTCTGGGCGCTGTCCGAGGCTGCGCGCGCTGGCTACGAGCTGTGCGTCGTCGATAGCTTGACGCAGGCTTGGAGCGGGGAGGGGGGCGTCTTATCCATGGTGGACGCGGCGCGGGACGCTAAAGGGACGGGCCGTGGCGCGGCCACACGCGATCCCTGGGGCGAGCCCATCCGCGCGCATTATCAGTTGATGCACGCTTTGGCAGCGTATCCGGGCCACGTGATCGTCACGCTGCGCGTTCGGACGCAGTGGCAACTCGTTTCGCAGCCGTTTTCCCAGGCGCAGGGCGCCGCACCGCGCGCGGTGCGCGTGGGCTTGGGGCCAGAACAGCGGCCGGGCATCGAGTGCGAGTTTACGACAGTGCTTGAACTTTCACAGAACCATGTGGCCACGGCGATCAAGGACCGGACTGGGTTGTTCGGATCCCGGGCAGAGCGACTTTCGCAGGCGACCGGCTCACGCCTGCGGCGCTGGCTCGACGCTGATTGGCTGGCCGGCGCAGCGACAACGGGCTTCACCTTTCAGTCGGCTTTGGATTCCATCGCCGCTTGTGGGACCATGCCCTCGCTCACGCGCTTGTGGGCGCGTAGTTCCGCTGCCTGGAAGCAGACGCCGTGGTTTCGCGAATTGAGCAACGCGGTCTGGGAGCGCATGCGGCTGCTCGACGAACAGCCAGCTCCGGACCTTGGGGATTGGGTCGAAGGCTAGAGCTTTTTAATGTTGAGATACTCCTCGGACGTCGCCCCATAAGCTGGATACACCATGATGGAGAAATGAACACCCTTGGCTTCCAATATCTCAGTACGCCTATGCAACCAACCAAAAATAAAAAGTTTTTGAAGAGTGGGGGTCTGGGGGAGAGAAACTTTTTACAAAAAGTTTCTCTCCCCCAGGACTTTTCTTTAATTTCCAGTAAGACATTTCAACATTAAAATGTAGGTTTGGGTCATTCATTCCAGAGCGCGGCGACGAGGCGATCCACCGGGGCGTAATCGTCGCGCAGGGGAGCGGGCAGGGAGGGGATAGGCCCGGTCCAGCGTGCGTCGAGCAAGGCCTGTTCCGCGGGAGAGGTAGCGCGGGGGTGGAGCGGCGCCGTGGTTTTCAGGGCAACGAGCACGATGTTCTGCACGACGTCGGGGGCAGCGGTGCTGCGCAGCGCATACAATTGCACCTGGGGGAAGACAGCGGCCAAGGTTGCGTACGCGGCCCACAGGAATTTGCTCTTTTCACCTTGCAGCGCGGAGATCACGTTGACCATGCAAACGCCGTTGGTTGCAAGCGCGTCGTGGATGCGCGAGGCGGTTTCCACGGTCGCCAGGTGGAAGGGCGCTGCGTAGTGCGCGGTGAACACGTCTACGAACACGGCGTCGAAAGTTTGAGCGTTTTGGTTGAGGAAGGTCCGGGCGTCCGCGTGTTGGATGCTGAGCCGCGGATCGTCGCGCAGGCCGAAAAAGCGTCGCGCCAGGTCGGTGACGCCGGGGTCGAGTTCGACCACGGTCAGGCGCAGGGCGGGGAATTTTGCCATGGCGTAAGTGGGAAGTGAATAGCCTCCGCCGCCGAGCAGCAGCGCGTTGCGCGCGCTTGGAACGAAGCGTTCGATCAGGGCGAAAAAGCGCGTGTAGTCAAGAACGAGTTGCTGCGAAGGATCTGGGATGTCCGTGAAACAGGCAGACTGGAGACGCTTGAAGCAGGTGGTCATAATGCGGATGGGCCGTCCGCTGTCCGGATCGACGCTGTTGCAGACCAAAACGCGGCTGTAGGCGGTTTCGACATCGTGGACGCCGAGGCTGGCAAGATACTGTTCGTAGGAGTGCGAGGCCAGGGCCAAGGCGAGCGTCAGGCCCAGGACCGCGCCCTTGGCCGGGGCGCTCTGTCGCGCGGCGAGCAAGGACGCGAGCCCGAGCGTCGCGGACAGTCCGTAGAGTATCTGTGTCGTGCCGCAGTAGGCGATGAGCACAAAACCAGTCAGGAACACGCCGAGGATGGAGCCGCAGGTTGAGAGCGCGTAGAGGTTTCCAGCCACGCGTCCGGAGCTGTCCACGTTTTGCATTTTGAGTCGGACGGAGAAAGGCGTGACCATGCCGAGCAGCACGCTGGGAGGTGCAAAGAGCAGCAGGGCCGCGAGCATAGCCGCGACGCGGACGTCCGGGTTTTGGAGCAGCGCGGCCAAGATAAAGCTTTTGAAGGCGGCCACGAGCGCAATGCCGAGTGCTGCGCCGCAGAGAATGCGGCCAAGAACTTTGGCCGAGGGCGAGCGATCGGCGAGCCGTCCGCCCCACCAGTACCCCAGGCTCAAGCTGGCAAGAATGACGCCGATGAGGCTCGTCCAGATGACGATCGAAGTCCCGAGCCAGGGCGCCAAGACGCGGGCCCCGACCATTTCCAGCGCCATTACGCCAGCGCCGGCGATAAAAACGATGAGTTCAAGCATAGGTCGGCTTTTTCCCACCTTTTTGTTCAGAAATCAATAGCGCTCGAACAAGGAATCTTGATCCCCGTTGCCTTCCTGGCGCATGTCGATGCCCACGGGCGCGCCCCGTTTGCCCTGGGTGAGGACAGACTTGCCCTTGCGGCCCAAAGAGTCTTTCGGCGTGAACGGCGGCTGCCGGTCGTCGTTGCGGATGACAACGCGTTTGGGCGGGGCCGAGCTCTGGGCGCTGAAGAAAAAGGCGATCACGGCCTGAAGTTCGGCAGCCTGCGAGGACAGCTCTTCGGACGTGGCCGCGAGCTGCTCCGAAGAGCTGGCGTTGCGTTGTATGACCTGGTCCAATTGCTGCAAAGCCTGGTTGACCTGTCTGGCGCCCACGTCCTGCTCGCGGCTGGCTGCCGCGATTTCTTGGAAGAGCTCTGCTGTCTTCTGGATGTCCGGGACGAGCTTTTCGAGCAAGGTGCCGGCCTTTTCCGCGACCGCGAGGCTCGAGCGCGACATGTCGTTGATCTCGCCGGCCGCGGTCTGGCTGCGTTCAGCGAGCTTGCGCACCTCGGAAGCCACCACGGCGAAGCCTTTGCCGTGTTCGCCGGCGCGGGCCGCCTCGATGGCGGCGTTGAGGGCCAACAAGTCAGTCTGGCGGGCGATTTCCGCAATAATATTGATCTTCGCGGAGATTTCCTTCATCGCGCCCACGGTGCTGGCCACAGCGCGGCCAGATTCCAGCGCGTCCTGGGCGGCCTTGAGCGCGATGGATTCGGTCTGCTTGGCGTTATCCGCGGTCTGGGTGATGCTCGCGCCCATTTGTTCCATGGAGGCCGAGCATTGTTCGATGGACGCGGCTTGTTCGGTGGCGCCTTCGGAAAGAGTCACTGAGCTCGCGCTCATCTCTTCGCTGCCCGAGGCCACAGACTCGACCACGTCCACAGCTCTGAGTAGGTTCCGCTGAATCCCCCTGATGATGAAAAAGGCAAAGGCCGCACCGATGGCGATACAGGCAAGGGCGATGGCAATCATAACCATGGCCGAAGATTTGACCTGAGCGGCCATCTGAACCTTCTGGAAATTCAAGGCGTCCAGGGCCAGATTGGCGACCTTGGCCGCGGCCTCGGACATGTTTAGAACCAGGCTTTTCTGCTCTTCTGCGATCTTGACGAAGTCGTCGGCTTTGTTGAGATAGATGCGCGCCTTGGCGATGATCAGGTCGGCCTGGACCTTATCCTTGGGGTCGTCGAGCACGGCCTTGAGTTCTTCACCCATGCTCATGAGCTCGTTGAGGTTCTTTTTGACGTTATCGACGCGGGCAAGGTCCTCTCGCCACAGATAGTAGAGCATTTCAATGCGGGATTTGAGGAAGAGGCGGACGATGATATGCGTCTTGTCCAAGGAGAGGACGGTTCTTTGCGTCTGGTCGGCAAGTCCCTGGTTTTTGGCCAAGGTATCGAATTGCTGTTGGAAATGCGCAAGCAGCTCGGTCGCCACTTTTTCCAGTATCTGGGCGGCTTCGACCACCTCCTTGATCATGGCGGTATGCGTGGCGTCCGTGCTGACCAGCTTCTTGAAGCCATTCTTATATGCCTCGGACTGCACGAGGATAGAGTCCATCTTTTGCTGGTTCAACGGATTCATAAATACTTTCTTGAGGTTATAGATCGTTTCCTCGTTCTCGTTCATCTGCTTGTTGAATGCCTCGACGCGAGCCAGATCCTTGGTCTTGATGTAGTACAAGACGTGCACGCGCGCCTCTTCCATGCCGGTATAAATAGCATTGACGCTCTGCGTCTTTTCGGCGCGGTCGATGAGCGCCTTCTGGCTATAGAGCCCGACCCCCGCGACAGTGACCGTCAAGAGCAGAATACACCGAATCCGAACCACAATTTCGCCTTGATCTTCATGTTTTTGAGCATGGCAAACTCCTCGCGCAATGGTACGGTGTGCGGGTAGCTCCTGAGACCAGGGGGAAGGGCTGCGCCCCGCGGCAATCAGAAACAAAATTCCTTTATCCGCTATTTCTGCAAATTATCCCAAATACAGTTGAAGATCAACAAAAAAGAATAGGCGCAGTGAAAAGAAGCGCTGAAAATGCGCATAGAAATCGGTTTATTCAGGGCAAGCTGCGAGCAGTCTGGCAAAGCGCGCGTCGGTGTGGAGCTGGTCTATGAGTTTGCGGTGGCCGGCTGGGAAGGCGTACGCATCGAGTCCTTCAGGTAAGGACCAGCGGAAGTCCGTGGCTGCTGCGAGCTTGGGTTCGGGGTTGTCCGATGCAAGGCCGCAGAAGAAGCAGTGCAGCGCTACGCGGTAGGTGGTGTAGCCGTGGCGGATGACGTTGATTTTGTCCAGGGCCGCGACCTCGAAGTCGAGCTCTTCGCGAAACTCGCGGACCAGGGCTTGGGCAGGGGTCTCGCCTGGCTCGATACAGCCGCCGGGGAATTCCCAGAGGCCAGGCCAGACGCCGCGGGGCAGCCGCTTTTGAATGAAGACGCGGCCGTCTCGGACCAGCACGCCAGTGACGACTTCGAGCGCGACGATATCCTTGCTGCGACCGGGCACAGGCCGCTCAGACACGATGTCGAGCCGGCGGCTCTCACAGTGTCCGGCGAGTGGACAGGATTCGCAGCGCGCGGCCTTGGCGCAGACCAGGGCGCCGAGTTCCATGAGCGCCTGATTGAAGGCGCGGCTCTGGCCTTGGGGCAGGAGCGCGTCGGCCAGGGCGCGGATGCGCGACCGGGCCGGCTCTTCGGCAACCGGCGTATCGATGTCGTAGACGCGGGCGAGCACGCGCGCGACATTGGCGTCCACGACCGCGACGTCGCGGTTGAAAGCAATGCTGGCCACGGCCGCGGCGGTGTAAGGGCCAACGCCCGGGAGTTCGCGCAACGCCTCTACGCTGTCCGGGACGCGGCCCGCGTGGCGCTGGACAAGCATCCGGGCAGCCCTGTGCAGATTGCGGCCGCGATTGTAGTAGCCAAGCCCTTCCCAATATTTGAGAATTTCTTCTTCGTCCGCCGCGGCCACGGCAGCTACGTCGGGAAATCGATCGATCCAGCGCGTATAGTAGTCCACGGCGCGGTCCATCTGCGTCTGCTGGAGCATGACTTCAGAAATCCAGACCTGATAGGGCTCGTAGTCCGCCCGCCAGGGCAGGCGCCGGCTGTTGGCTGAGAACCAAGCCAGGAGTTTGGCTTGGAAATCGGAGGGGGAGCTCACGGAGTGCATGTCGTTAGATCAGGCGCGAGGGCATTCGTTGAAAAGCGTATTGAGCCCTGGTACGTCAACGAGAAAACGATCGGCTGTGATCAATACGAGGTTATATGTACAGGCTGTGGCAGCGAGAAAGCGATCGGCCGGGTCCTGGTGCACGAGCTTGAGCATGCGGCTTTGGAATGCAACCTGAATGGTCAGAGGTGCTTCGGAGAGCGGGAAGTTCTGAAATACTGCGTTCAGCCAGGTATAAGGATCGGGGAGTAGCGCGAGTCTCCTTTTTTCGGTTAGGATAAGAATTTCCCAAATTGTTATCGGTGATATCCATAGTTCATTTTCAGGCGCTACGAGTGCGGCTGCCACCCGAGGGGAGAGTTTTTGCGTCG
>Ga0247840_10006455_pt1 | contig 16848 bp, 16 predicted proteins | sample LaCruzMarch2015__FD_192404 | JGI IMG/M metagenome (GOLD analysis project Ga0247840, IMG submission 192404) | Freshwater microbial communities from meromictic Lake La Cruz, Castile-La Mancha, Spain - LaCruzMarch2015_17m | ecosystem: Environmental > Aquatic > Freshwater > Lake | place: Spain... | reverse complement strand
CGTCATCCCGGCGAAGGCCGGGATCTAGTCATTAAAACTGTGTTTAAACGTCTATTTTAAACACTGGACACCGGCTTTCGCCGGTGTGACGAGCCTTTTTGGGCTTAAGTTACTGGCATTGGGGTTAGGGGGGATTTGCTTGAAGTTGCTTGGAAGTGGTCACCCCGGACATTCCGGGGCACACGAAGCATGAAAAGTGCATTATATCGCACCATTTGTCTTTTTTCTTTCTAGTGTTTGAAATAGATGTTTAAACGCAGTTTTAAAGATTGGTGTGCGTGAGGAGTTTTTCATGAGCATGGTTTACGCGGTGATGTTTTTAGCCGCTTTCTTAATCACTTTTTTAACGGTGCCTTTGGTTCGCTCGTGGGCTGTGCGTTGGAACGTGTGGGACCGTCCGGACCATTTGGTGAAAACCCATGGGGCCCCGGTGCCGTATCTGGGAGGGTTAGCTGTTTTTTTAGGTTTTGCCGGATCTCTTTTGTTGTTGCGTTTTTTTTCCGATTTTCCCACGGGAACTTTGCGGTCTCTCCGTGGGTTGCTGGTGGGGGGCGGTGTCCTCTTGTTGGTGGGGTTGGCCGACGATCTTCGCAAGCCCCGGGGGTTGTCGGTCCGGGCCAAATTTGCTTTTCAGGTTTTGGCCGCGTTCGTTCTCATGCATTTCGATATGAAGATCCGATTCATTCATCCCGACTGGTTGGCCACCGTGGCCACGGTCCTTTGGGTGGTCGGTATTTCCAACGCCATTAATTTAATTGACATTATGGACGGTTTGGCCAGTTCCCAAACCCTCGTGGCCGCTTTGGGTTTTCTTCTCATCTCCATTCCCACCGAACAAATTTATGTGAACGTGGCCGCCACGGCTTTGGCCGGGGCCAGTTTGGCCTTCATTCCGCACAACATGTCCCGTACCCGAAGAATATTTATGGGCGACATGGGCAGTTTGTTTTTAGGTGTGGTGTTGGCCGGTTTGTCCTTGGGCACCGATTACACAAAATTGAGCGAAGTGGGCGTTTTCGCCCCGCTCCTCGTTTTGGGTCTCCCGGTTTACGACACTTTTTTCGTATCGGTTCTTCGCTTAAAAGACGGAAAATCTCCCTTTCAAGGGTCTAAAGACCATTTGGCTTTAAAACTTCGGGCCGGCGGACGGTCCGTGCCCCACGTGGTGATTCTGTTCGCGTCGGCTTCCGTTGTTTTGTCGGTTTGTGCGTGGTTGCTCACCAAAACGCCTTTGGGGATCTCGTTGTGGGTGATATCCTCTCTGCTTTTGGTGGGGCTGGGGGTCCTGATCAAACTGGCCAAGGTGGTGGTTCATTGATTCTGGTGGCCGGGGCCGGTTTGGCGGGGCTCGCCTGTGCCAAACGGTTAAAATCCCCTTTCCTGGTGGTGGATCGAGAACGTTTTCCGGGGGGTACGGCTCGAACCGTGCAGGTGGCGGGGTTCACGTTTGATTTTACCGGTCATCTGCTCCATCTTCACCACCCGAAAACCGAACGGTGGGTGCGTCGTTTGTTGGGGACGAATCTCGTGGAGTGTCGCCGGGACGCCCGTGTCTTTTCTCACGGGGTCACCACGCCCTACCCGTTTCAGGTGAACCTCCACGGCCGGCCCGCGTCGGTGGTGCGGGACTGTTTGGCCGGTCTTCGCACCGCCCGGCGACGTTACGGGGATCGGCCTTTGGACGGGGCCGTCTCTTGGCCCTTTGACGAGTGGTGTCTCCGTTTGTTTGGGGCCGGTGTTTCAAAACACTTTATGATCCCCTACAACGAAAAATTGTGGGGGGTCCCCGCGTCTTCCATGACGGCCGATTGGTGCGGTGGTTTTGTCCCCGTGCCCACCTTGCCCGAGGTGGAGGCCGGGGCTCGTCGTCCTCACGCCAAAGCGTTCGGATACAACACCACGTTTCTCTACCCCGCCCGGGGGGGGATTCAGGTATTGGCGGAGGCTCTCGCTCGGGGACTTCCTCTTCGTTTGGGAACGTCGTTGGATTCGGTGGATTGGAAAAGACGACGAGCGACGTTGTCCACGGGCGAAACGGTGTCTTACCACCGTCTGGTCTCCACCCTGCCGTTGCCCGAACTGCTCCAACGCCTCTCCCCTTTTCCGAAGGAACTTCAAAAACCTTTGTCTCTCCTCCGTTGGACCACGGTCTTGTGCGTGAACATCGGTGTGGACCGCCCCCAAATATCAAAAGCTTCGTGGATTTATTTTCCCGATAAAAAATTCCCTTTCTACCGCGTTGGTTTTCCCATGAATTTCACGCCCCACGCGGTTCCCCCGGGGTGTTCGTCCATGTATGTGGAAGTCTCGTGCCCCCCGGGTGGAGAGCCCCGGGACGACGACAGCCGGGAGCGACTTTTTCAAAAAATCCGTCGCGGGCTTCTGGACGCCCACCTCCTTCGTTCCTCAGACACCTTCCCCGTGGTCCATTGGGCCCCCCTGCGTTACGGTTACGTCATCTACGATAAAAACCGAGGACCCGCCCTAGAAAAAATATTTTCGTGGCTGGACACCCACGCCCGGGCCGTGTCCATCGGTCGTTACGGGGGCTGGAAATATTCTTTTATGGAAGAAGCCCTTCGGGACGGTGAAAAAGCCGCCGTCTGGGCCGATTCCCCTGAGGGAAAAAACCGACCGTGATCCTTTTCCGAGAAGAAAACCCGCATTTTTGGACCCACGGAATTTTATTAAGTTTGATCTTAATCCTTCCTCTCCTTCGGGCCGGTTGGGATCTTTGGTCTCAGACGGCGGTGGTGGCGGTGTGGACGCTCGTTGTTTTGTTCGAAACCTACAACGCTTTCCGTTATCGCCCAAAAGACCCTCCAAGGCCCGTCATTCCGGCGAAAGCCGGAATCCATAGGTTTTTAATGGTTTTTCCTGCATCGGTCTTGATCCCCTTGGGTGTTTACGTCGGAGCGGCTCTTGTTTCCGCGGGGGTGTCTCCCTTCCCGTTCAGTGCCCACGCGGCTCTTTTGGTGGACGCTCCCGCCGTGGCTTTTTTCTTATGGGGGGCGAGCGTGGTCAAACACAAAGATCTTTACCGTCGGGCTCTGGCCGGGGCAGGGTTGTTGGCCGTGGGGGCCGCTTTTTTTCAAAGCACCGGTTCCTTTTCGTCCCCGCTGACGGGACCCCTTTTAAATCCGAATGTTCTTGTCTCTCTTCTTTTGCTCACAGGCCCCGGGGCGTTTTTTTTAGCCATGGAAAAAGAACGTTCGTGGTTTTGGGGGGTTGTTTGTGGGGTGTCTGTGGGAAGCGTTCTCCTTTCCCGTTCTTGGGTGGGGTGCTTGGTGTTGGCTTTTCAGTTCTTTTGGTGTGTTCGTCGCTGGGGGGGGAACCGTCGGTGGCTGTGGTTTTTGTTGGGATTTGCGGTGGTGGCCCTCGGCCTTTTTTTGGCCCGGGCCGATGCCCACAAACTTTTTCATGGGGACCCGGATCGCTGGCACTGGTGGGCCGGGGCCCTTCGCATGATTTTCGATCGCCCTTGGTTGGGTGTGGGGCCCGGGGCTTTTGGCGAGGCCTACCCCGCCTACCGAGCCGGGGTGTGGGGGCTTAACACCCTTTACGCCCACAATTTTTTTCTGGAACTGTGGGCCGAACGGGGTGTGGTCGGTGTGGGCGCTCTGCTGTTTCTAGCGAAGACCGCTTTTTGCGGAGAACGGTCGGGCCTGTGGTTGGGACTGGTGGGTTTTTTATTGTTTAACTTGGTCCACATCGGCTTTTCATTTCCCGCGTTGTATTGGCTTTTTTTTCTAATCTTAGGTTTGAACACAACCCCAAACGATCAAGGGGAGGCACGAACCGCCTCTCTGGAAGAGAAAAAAATTCCTTGGGTCCCCGCCGCGGTGGGGGCTTTTTTGTGGGTGGTGGTTTGTGGGGCGTCTTTTTCTTTGTTTCGTTCCAGTCAATGTTTGGAATGGGCTAAAATCGCTTTTAAAAACGATCAATCGGTTCTCGCTCGCTCTTGGTCGGACCAAGGGTTGCGGTGGAACCCTTGGAATCCCGAACTTTACGAGCTCCGCTCCGCGTTGAAATTAGGCCAACAAGATTGGGAGGGGGCCACCAAGGATTTATACAAAGCCGTGGCCCTGGCCCCGGCCGCGGCGGGGTTTCGCGTGGACGTGGCGGAGTTGGCTTTACAACGGGGCGATCGGGTGGAGGCTCTGAAACAATACGATGAAGCGGTTCGATTGATGCCTCTAAAAACCCACGCGTGGGAACGTCGGGGCGACATCCTTGCGGGAGACGGTCTCACGGCCCAAGCCAAAGAGTCTTATTCCAACGCTCTTCGAGCGTTGGACGATCCCCGTGTTTTGGGGGGTGATCGTGTTCGTCAATCAGAAGCGGTTCGTCGTGTCACCGAAAAAAAGGCCAACCTCTTATGAATCGGACCAAAGTCCTTCATGTGGTGACGAAGTTGGAATTGGGGGGGGCCCAACAAAACACCTTGCACACGGTGTCTCATTTGGATCCCACGCGTTACGACGCCGTGTTGGTGTCGGGCTCCGGGGGGATTTTGGATCCGGAGGTTTTGGGTCTTGGGGTTCGTGTGGTGTTCGTTCCGTCCTTGGTTCGTCCCGTTCGTCCGTGGCACGACGTCCGAGCCCTGTGGGCCCTCTACCGCTTGTTTAAAAAAGAAAAGCCCACGATCGTTCACACCCACTCGTCGAAGGCCGGCGTGTTGGGCCGATGGGCCGCCGTCTGGGCGAAGGTTCCCGTGCTGATCCACACGTTTCACGGGTTTGGTCATCATCGGGAACAGCCAAGGCTGGTTCGTGAATTCTTCGTTCAGATCGAACGGTTTTTGGCCCGGCGAACGTCGCAATTAATCACCGTGTCTTTGGCCAACCAACGGGAAGCCCTCCAGCGCGGGATAGGAACGGCGGGTCAACACGTCCTCATTCGCAGTGGCGTTTTTGTGAAGGCCTTTCAAGGCGTAACGAAAAAATCCAAGGATCTTCCCGGCTTGTCCATTCCCCCAGGACACCGCCTGATCACCACGATCGGTCCCTTCAAACCCCAAAAAAATTTGAAAGATTTTTTAGAAGCGGCTCGTCTCGTTTTAGAAAAACGATCGGACGTGATTTTTCTCGTGGTGGGCGATGGGGCGGGCCGTCCGGATTTGGAACAGCGGATTCGCCGGCATCGGTTGAACAACCGTGTCTTCTTGACGGGGTGGCGACGCGACATTCCCGATGTCTTGGCCCGCACGGACATCTTTTGCATGACCTCCCTCTGGGAGGGGCTTCCCCGTTCGTTGGTGGAAGCGTTGTGCGCGGGGATTCCCAGCGTGGTGAACGCCGTGGATGGGTGCACGGATTTGATCGTGGACGGGGACAACGGTTTTCTCGTGGCGCCTAAACAACCCCACACCACCGCCGATCGTCTTCTGACGTTGTTGGAAAACCCAACGCTCTTTCGCCAAATAAGCGACCGGGCTCGAACCACCATTGGCCCCGATTTTGATATTGACGCTATGGTGAAACAGCAAGAAGCCCTCTATCAAAGGTTGACACCCCCCTCTTAATGGCTTAAAATGGGTTCCGTTCTGTATGATCGGTGGCCATGGCTTCTTTCCCTTTTCAGAATTTTTTTGGCAGAAATTCCCGCTGTTGGGGAATTTCTGATGGAGGGTTTATGCAATTGAAGGTTCGGGATGTGGAGCGTGGGGGGCCGTTGGTGTTGGACGATTTTATCCCGGCCGGGGCCTTTCCTCTGGACACGCCGGACCGTCCCTCCGTGGTGGGGCCGGTGTCGGTCCACGTCAAGGCGGAGGTTCAAACCGATTTGGTTCTGGTTTGGGGGACCGCGGTTGTTCGTCTCGAGATTCAATGCGGGCGTTGTTTGGAGCGTTACTCGTTTGAAGAAAATCTCTCTTTTGATTTTGACGCCCCCATCACCCAAGAATTTCTAGACGTCGGCGAAGAAATTCGTCAGGCCGTGATGGTGGCTTTACCGGTCCAGCCCCTTTGTCGGACCAACTGCCGCGGGCTGTGCCCGGGGTGTGGTCACAATTTAAACAAGTCGATCTGTTCGTGTGTCTCGGAACGTTTGGCGTCTCCGTTTGATGTACTCAGCGGGCTTAACAAAAATAAAGGATAAAGATCCATGGCCAATCCCAAGAAAAAACATTCCCCCAGCCGACGTGACAGTCGTCGGGCTTCCAACTTTAAGTTGGAACTCGGTTCCCTGTCCCGTTGCCCTAACTGCGCCGCGGCTCGCCCCCCCCATCGGGTGTGCGCGGCGTGCGGTTTTTATGGGACGACAATGATTGTCCCTCCGAAACCCCCCAAAAAGAAAAAAGACGAAGGCCGATAAAAAGGCGATTCTTTTTCCATGACGCTTCGCATTGCCCTAGACGCCATGGGAGGGGATCAAGGCCTTCCTATTGCCATTGAAGGGGCTTTAATGGCCCAACGCTCTTTGGACCACCGCATCGTTTTGGTGGGGGATCAGGCTTTGATAGAGAAAGAGCTTTCCCGCCACGGAGCCTTGGATAAATTTTCCATCCAACACGCGTCGTCGGTGGTGGGGATGCACGAAAAACCCGCCGAGGCCTGTCGCGGTAAAAAAGACTCCAGCATTATGGTGGCGGCGGACTTGGTGTCCCAAGGAAAGGCCGACGGTTTGGTTTCCGCGGGAAATTCCGGGGCCACGATGGCGGCCTGTCTTTGGCATCTGCGACGGTTGCCCGGGGTGTCTCGCCCAGCCATTGCGGCCACGTTTCCCACGTTAACGGGTGTTGCGGTGGTGGTCGACGTGGGGGCCAACGTGGATTGCAAGGCCAAACATCTTCTGCAATTCGCGGTCATGGGGTCCCTCTACGCCGGTGGTGCTTTGGGAATGACCAACCCGCGGGTGGGGCTTTTGACGATCGGCGAAGAGGAAGGGAAAGGCAATCTCCTCACCCTAGAAACTCACCTTTTGCTAAAATCCAGCGGACTCAACTACCTCGGTCATGTGGAAGGTCGTGACATCACCAGTGGTCGCGTGGACGTGATCGTTTGTGACGGTTTTGTGGGGAATGTTTTACTTAAATTTGGAGAAGGGTTGGCGTCGTCGTTGATGAAACTCATAAAAACAGAGGTACGCAAACACCCCTTGGCCCTTTTCGGTAAAATGTTATTAAAAGGGGCTTTTCGTGAATTGATCCAGCGCACGGACCCCTCGGAGTTCGGCGGGGCCCCGTTGCTGGGTGTGAATGGCGTGGCTTTTATTTCTCACGGCGGGGCCGACGCCCGAGCTATTAAAAACGCTTTGAAAGCCGCCGGGACCTTTATAAAAAGTGGCGTTAATCGCCGTATTTCCGAAGAATTGCAACGGCTCAGCCCTCATCCGGCCCTTCGGGCCACCTTCCCCCAAGAGGGGAAGGAAAACAAGGTTTTCCCTCTCCTCTCGGGAGAGGGCGGGGTGAGGGACCTGAGCCGTTGCGAACAACCGCAGCAATCAAAAGAGGCTATTTCATGAATTTTTCTGGAATTAAATGTCTTTCCACCGGGGCCTGTTTGCCCGATCGGGTCATGACCAACGCGGACATTTCAAAAATCGTAGACACCTCCGACGATTGGATCACCGAACGGACGGGCATTAAAGAACGACGCATCGCCGCCCCCAGCGAAGCCACCTCCGATTTGGCCGCTCGAGCGGGTCGTCAGGCTTTGGAACGGGCGGGTCTTTCGCCCCAAGACGTGGATTTGATTGTGGTCACCACCACCACGCCCGATCATCTGTTTCCCTCAACGGCGTGTTTGGTTCAAAAGGCTTTAGGTTGTTCCCACGCCGTGGCGTTCGATTTGTCCGCCGCGTGTTCGGGTTTTATTTTTGGTTTAGCCGCGGTTCAAGGGCTTTTGTTGGCCGGCACGGCCCGAACGGCTCTGTTGATTGGGGCCGACACCCTTTCTCGATTTACGGATTGGACCGACCGGGGCACCTGCGTTCTTTTTGGGGACGGGGCCGGGGCACTGGTGTTGCGGGCCGATGAGACCGAAAACGACCTGTTGGGCCTTCACCTCGGGTCCGACGGGGCCCAAGGCGATGTCTTGTGCATCCCCGGGGGGGGATCCCGTCACCCGTGGGGGACTTCCGAAAACAAAACGGATTTTCCGCCTTTTATAAAAATGGAGGGGAAAGAAGTTTTTAAGCACGCCGTTCATCGCATGGTGGAATCGGCTTTGGTGGCCTTGACCAAAGCGGGGAAAACGCCGAGTGACTTAAGATTGCTTATCCCCCACCAAGCCAATCTGCGGATTATTGACGCTGTGGCCAAGAGGGTGGATCTGCCGGACGATCGGGTTTTTCGAAACGTACAGCGTTTTGGCAACATGTCGGCGGCCACCACCATTGTGGCCTTGGATCAGTCGTTGACCGAAGGCCAACTTCGGCGGGGGGATTTGGTCGAATTGATCGCTTTCGGGGCCGGGCTCACGTGGGGAGCCGCGGTTCTGCGTTGGTCCGGATGGGAGCCGTCGTGAAAATCGCCGGGATGTTCCCCGGGCAGGGGGCCCAATACGTGGGCATGGGGTTGGAATTGGCCCAACACTTTCCTGAAGCACAAAATATTTTTGACCGGGCCAAGGCCGTTCTAGGGGCCGAGTGTGTGGACGTTATTTTTTCCGGTCCCGAAGAAAAATTGAAAGACACACGGTTCACCCAAACGTCTTTGTTTGTTGTTTCAACGGCGGCTTTTGAGGTGTTGCGTCGCCAAGGGGTTGAGTTTCAATTCGTGGCCGGCCACAGCGTGGGGGAGTACGCCGCCTTGTGCGCGGCCCGCGTGTTTGATTTCGAAACCGGTTTAAAATTGGTGAAAATTCGAGGCGAAGCGGTTCACCGCGCCGCCCAAGAAAACCCCGGCACCATGGCGGCTTTGATGGGGCTGGACCGTTCCGTCGTCGAAGACGTTTGTCGTCGGGCGGGAATCCAAGGGGTGTGCGAGCCCGTGAATTTTAATAGCCCCGGTCAAGTGGTGGTGGCGGGAACCGTCGGGGCCGTGGAGGAAGCCGTTCGTTTGGCCAAAGAAGCTGGGGCCCTGAAGTCTATTGTGCTCAATGTGTCCGGTCCCTTTCACTCGTCTTTGATGAAGTCGGCGGGGGAGACAATGGCCGACACCTTGGCCGGTGTTTCCTTGTCTGTGCCCACCCTTCCCGTGGTGATGAACGTGGACGCTCGGCCCACCACAAACCCTGACGAGATTCGCCGAAAATTGGTGGAACAGGTGTTTCGTCCGGTTTTGTGGGAAGATTCTCTCCGGTTTCTTTTGGGGCAAGGGACTGATTTTTTCATTGAAGCCGGGCCAGGCCGGGTGCTCTGTGGTCTGTTGCGGCGTACAGACAAATCCGTCAAATTTGGCAACATCGAAGACAAAAAATCCGCGGACGCGTTGATTTCTCTCGCGATTTCGCCGAAAGGACCCTCACCATGCGCATGAAAGATCAAGTGGTTTTAATCACGGGCGGAGCCCAAGGCATCGGACGGGCCATGGCCGAAACGTTCGCTCGTGAAGGGGCCCACGTGGGTCTCTGCGACGTGAACGAAGACGTGTGCCGAACGGCCGCTCAAGAAATTGGTCAAAAATATTCTGTCAAAACCCACGCCGCCAAGGTGAATGTGACCGTTTTTTCTGAGTGCGAGGCTTGGGTGGAATCGGCGTTGACTTTCTTTGGAAAAATAGACGTGTTGGTGAACAACGCCGGCATCACCAAAGACAATTTGTTGATGCGCATGTCCGACGCTGAATGGGACGCCGTGTTGGCTGTGAACCTGAAAGGCCCGTTCAACTGCACCAAAGCGGTCACCCGCCCCATGTTCAAGGCTCGTCAAGGACGCATCGTTAACGTGGCCTCCATCGTGGGATTGATGGGCAACGCCGGCCAAGCCAATTATTCCGCTTCCAAGGGGGGCTTGATCGCCTTCACCAAAACCTGCGCCAGAGAGTTTTCCAGCCGAAACGTGCTGGTGAACGCCGTGGCCCCAGGGTTCATTCGCACCCCCATGACCGACAAATTGACCGACGATCAAAAAAAGAAACTCTCGGACCTCATTCCCTTGGTCCGCTTGGGCGAAGCCCAAGACGTTGCCAACGCCACTTTGTTCTTGGCCTCCGACGAAAGTTCGTACATCACCGGCCAAATCCTCTCCGTCAACGGCGGCATGTACATGTAGTGTCCCAAGATCTCACGCAAAGATTTTTTTCGTGCTGTTTTTTTGCTCGTCATTCCGGTGAAAACCGGAATCCATTGTTTTTTAATGTTTTTGACTTTGGAAGTCCGCCCTAGTGTTGTTTAAGAATAAATTTCACTAACTGGATTCCGGCTTTCGCCGGAATGACGAACCTAAAAAAGTATCTTCATCGAATTTTTTGAGTGCTGTTGCTTCTGTTTCATCTTTTTTTTGTTTCTGAAACTGTTTTTTCTATGGCCGAATCTGTTTCTTACTCACCCGACTCTGGAAAAATTTCCATCTTTTGGAAATTTTTAGAGATAGGAAAGCCCCACGCGCGCGGGCCACGACTTGTGTCCCACGCACGTTGAGCTTCCCACTCACACAACGCAAGGGAGGAACGTAATGACCGAAGACATCGAAGCAAAAGTGAAAGAAATCATCATCGAACAGCTGGGGGTTGACGCGGCGCAGGTGAAAGCCGACGCTTCTTTTGTCAACGACCTAGGGGCGGACTCCTTGGACACCGTGGAGTTGGTGATGGCTTTGGAAGAAGCCTTCGACATGGAAATTCCAGACGAAGAAGCCGAAAAAATCCAGACCGTGTCCCAAGCGTCCGAATACATTAAAACACACAAGAAATAAATTCACTCGACCCTGGGTGGATGAGACTCCACCCAGGGTCACCCTTTTGGAGACTATCATGGTTGAAAACCGCAAACGCGTTGTGATCACCGGGGTGGGGATTTTGAGCCCCATCGGCATCGGTCGGGATCCCTTTTTAGAAGCTCTTCGGGCCGGTCGGTCCGGTACGGGACGGGTCACTTATTTCGACACCTCTTCCTACCCGTGTCAAGTGGACGCGGAAGTGAAGGGCTTTCAACCTGAAAATTACATCGACAAGAAAAAAATAAAACGCATGGATCCTTTCTGCCAATTCGGTTACACCGCGGCCCGCTTGGCCGTGGAAGATTCTGGGCTGGATTTTTCCAAGGAAAATTCCGATCGGTGCGGTGTGATCGTGGGGTCGGGCATCGGGGGGTTGCAAACCATCGAAGCCGAACACAGCGTTATCCTCGAGAAAGGTATGCGTCGTGTGTCCCCGTTCTTAATCCCCATGCTCATTTCCAACATTTGCCCCGGTGAAATCGCCATTGAATACGGTCTGACCGGTGTCAATTATTCTGTCTCGTCGGCGTGTGCCACGGCCAACCACGCGTTAGGGGTGGCTTTGCGTCATTTGCGCTACGGTGACGCCGATGTGATCATCGCCGGAGGGGCCGAAGCCGCCATCACGCCGTTGGGTTACGCGGGTTTTTGTCAGGCCCGGGCCTTGGCCACGGGTTTTAACGAGACACCGGAAAAAGCCAGTCGTCCCTTCGACAAAGGGCGATCGGGTTTTGTGATGGGCGAAGGGGCCGGGGTGGTGGTGTTGGAAACCCTTGAGCACGCTCTCGCTCGTGGGGCTTTTATTTACGCGGAACTGGCCGGGTTTGGGGCCACGGACGACGCTTACCACATCACGGCCCCGTCCCCGGAAGGCAAAGCCGCGGTTCGGGCCATGCAATTGGCCTTGGAAGATGCCCAAGTCAATCCTTCCGAGGTGGATTACATCAGTGCCCACGGAACCTCCACGGACATGAACGACCGTATTGAAACCTTGGCCATTAAAAAAGTGTTTGGAGACCACGCCCGGTCTTTGGCCGTTTCTTCCCTTAAGTCCATGACCGGTCACTTGTTGGGCGCCGCGGGTGGAGCGGAACTGATCGCCACGCTTTTGTGCATGAAACACGATTTTATTCACCCCACCATCAATTACGAAACCCCAGACCCGGACTGCGATCTGGACTACGTCCCCAACGTGGCCCGCCCCGGACGCATCCAATGCGCCTTGTCCAACTCTTTAGGTTTCGGTGGCCACAACGCCGTCGTGGTGGTCAAACGCTATTCATGATCCTCAAAGATCCCATAAGGGGATGTTTTAGTTTCGTCATCCCGGCGAAGGCCGGGATCCAGTATTTTTTTATGTCGTTGGTGGGAGTTTCTTGGCCGTTTTTGAAATTTATCGTAACGACTCAGCCCTCATCCGGCCCTTCGGGCCACCTTCCCCCGAGAGGGGAAGGAAATCATGGTTTTCCCTCTCCTCTTGGGAGAGGGGAGGGTGAGGGACCTGAGCCATTACAATTTATCCTTAAACCCCCATTTGACCGATTGGCCCCTGTTCTTTAATCTTCATGCCCCGACGAGACTCCGCTCTTTTAGAAAAAACCCTTCGGCTCAAGTTTAAGAACCCAGATTTGTTAAGGGAAGCCTTGACGCACAAGTCGTGGGCTATGGAGCGTGGAACTCGGGTGTTCAACGAGCGTTTGGAGTTTTTGGGGGACAGTGTTTTGGCCGCCGTGGTGGCCCATTATTTGTTCAAGCGTTACCCAGACGATGACGAGGGGACTCTGTCCAAACTGAAGTCCCGTTTGGTGTCTCGATCGGCCTTGGTGGTGTGGGCGAAAGACATTGGTTTGGGGGATTATCTTTGGATGTCCGAAGGGGAAGAAGGGTCCGGCGGACGGGAACGCGAGAGTTTGTTGGCGAACGTTTTTGAAGCGTTGTTGGGGGCTGTTTTCTTAGACCGAGGTTTTTCCGCCGCCCAGCGGGTGGTTCTTCGTCAAGCCGTCAAAACGAAAGATTTGTCGGAAACCGATCATAAAAGCCGATTGCAGGAGATTGTGCAGAAGCGTTACAAAGTGCCCCCTTCTTACACATTGGAGAAAGAAAAAGGTCCAGACCACAGCAAAGTGTTCGTGATGCACGTGACGTTGCGGGGCAAACGGTTGGGGGAGGGGGAAGGTCGTTCGAAAAAAGAAGCCGAACAGGCCGCGGCCTTGGCGGCCCTTCAAAAGATCAGCACCCATCGCCTGTCCTCCGTGATAGACCCTCTCCGTCGCATCGAAGACGACGTGCTCGAAGCCCGCCGGGATAAAAAACACGGATAAAAAATAGCCCTCTTTTTTTTGTATGATGAGCCACCTCATTTTTTAACAATTAAAGACGAAGGAGACACCATGAACTACTTCTTGACCGAAGAACAGCAGGCCATCGTTGAGACCGCTCGGGAAATCGCTGAGAAAAAAATAAAACCCGTGCGGGAAAAACACGACGCCGAAGAAACTTTCCCTTGGGACGTGGTGGAGGAAATGCGTAAGGCCGATCTTTTTGGGGTTTATTTTCATCCCAACTACGGTGGTTTGGGTGGGGCGGGGTTTGAACTGGTTTTGGTGGTGGAAGAACTCTCCAAAATGTGTGGGGGCATCGCCCTGGCCTTGGCCGCCACGGCCTTGGGTACCTTTCCCATTATTTTGTTCGGAACGCCGGACCAAAAAAAGAAATGGTTGCCCGACTTGGCCAGCGGTCGGCGTTTGGGAGCCTTTGCGATCACGGAACCCGAAGCCGGTTCCGACGCCACGGCCACCCGGTGTCAGGCTAAAAAAGACGGGGATTTCTATGTGTTGAACGGGATAAAAAATTTCTGTTCCAATGGAGAATCCGCGGAGATTTACACGGTGTTCGCCACGACGGATCCCAAACGGGGGGCTCGGGGTGTGACGGCGTTTGTGGTGGAAAAAGGAACGCCCGGGTTTACCTTTGGCAAAAAAGAAACCAAGATGGGCATCCGGGCCTCGAGCACGTATGAATTGGTGTTCGATAATTGCCGTGTGCCCGCGTCCAATGTTCTAGGGAAAGAGGGCTACGGTTTGTTTGTGGCCCAAGCCACCTTTGACATTTCTCGGCCCGGCGTGGCCGCCCAAGCTTTGGGCATCGGCACCGGGGCCATGAACGAAGCCTTGGCTTACGCCCGCGTCCGTCGTCAATTTGGTCAGTCCGTGTTGTCGTTTCAATCCACCCAGCACATGGCGGCCGATATGGCCACCACCTTGGAAGCGGCCCGAGCCCTGCTTTATTCCGTGACCCGGGCGATGGACGTGGACATGAAGGCCGCCGTGGACGCTTCCGAAGCGTCTGGGAAAACGGTTTACGAAGAACTAAAGAAAGTCTCGTCGGGCCGGTGGACAAAATATTCGGCCATGGTGAAACTGTTCTGTTCGGACACGGCTCTGAACGTGGCCAACAACGCCATTCAAATGTGCGGTGGCATCGGCTACATGAGAGATTTCCCCGTTGAAAAATATCTTCGGGACGCCAAGATCTGCCAGATCTACGAAGGGACCAACCAGATTCAGCGCAACGAAATCGGCATGATGTTGACCAAAGAGCTCGCCGCCAAAGGACTTTAATCGTCATGGGACTGCACATCGTTGTTTGCATTAAGCAGACGCCGGCCACCTCGAACATTCAAATAGACCCGGTGACCGGAACACTGAAACGGGAAGGCATGGTTTCGGCCATCAACCCGTTCGACGAATACGCCATTGAGGAAGCGGTGCGTCTCAAAGAGCGTGTGGCCGGAAGCACGGTCTCGGTGTTGACGATGGGGCCTCCCCAAGCCGAAGAATCCTTGCGGGACGCTGTGGCCCGGGGAGCCGATCAGGCTTTTCACCTCACCAGCCGGGCTTTCGCCGGGGCGGACACGTGGGCCACCTCCTACACCCTGTCCAAAGGCATTCAAAAAATCATCAAAGAAAAAGGACCCGTTCATTTGGTGATCTGTGGCAAGCAAACCAACGACGGAGACACGGGCCACGTGGGCCCCGGTATCGCCACTTGGTTGGGGTGGCCCGATGTGGCCTATGTGAAAAAAGTGGAAGCCGTGGACGAACAAAAAATTGTTGTTCATCGCATGATGGAAGACGGGGTGGATGTCTTGGAAATGGATTTACCGGCGGTGATCGCGGTCTTGAAAGAAATCAACACGCCCCGGGTGGCTTCTTTAAAAGGCAAGATGAACGCTAAAAAAGTGGTCATTCCCCAATGGAACGAAGAGGCCATTGAGGCCGATAAAAAGTGCATCGGTTTAGGGGGATCGCCCACCATCGTTTCAAAATCCTTCAACCCACCACCCCGCAAGGGGGGCATCAAATTGGACGGGGCCACACCCCAAGAAAAAGCGAAAGCCCTTGTGGACAAACTTCAAGAGCACAAACTGATCTAAGGACCTCTCCATGCCCAACTCTATTTCTATTGAAAAAGCCCGTTGCACCGGTTGTACCTCCTGTGTTCGTGTGTGCCCCGTCTCGTGCATCACCATGGTGGATCGGGACAAAGCCGAGGGGGTTCTTTGGAAAAAGTTGGCCGTGATCGACGAAGTTAAATGCATTTTCTGCAACGCTTGCGTGGTGGCCTGCGACAACCTCCATGAAAAATCTAAAAACAAAGAGTTGTTCCACGCCATCACCATGATCAAAGAAGAGGTGGAAGGCCAAACCCATGTGGACGTTTCTCAATACAAGGGCGTGTGGGTTTACGCCGAGGTCCGTCATGGGGCCCTTGTCTCCACGGCGTATGAACTTCTCCACGTGGCCCGGGGATTGGCGGACGTTTTGAAGGAAGAAATTTCCGCGGTTCTTATCGGAAACAACGTTTCTTCCATGGCTCAAGATCTGATCGCTCACGGGGCCGACCGCGTGTATTCGATCGAGCACCCGTCCTTGGGGGATTTTGTGGACGAACTTTACACCCACGTCCTGACGGATCTCATTCTTAAAGAGAAACCAGGGAAATTCCTTTTACCGGCCTCCATCATCGGACGGTCCTTGGGGTCTCGGGTGGCCATTTCGGCCAACACGGGAATCACGGCCGACGCCACGGAGTTGACCATCAACCCCGACACCCATCTCCTTCACTCCACGCGTCCTTCTTTCGGTGGAAATTTGATGGCCACCATCCTTTGCGAAAAACACCGGCCCGAGATGGCCACGGTCCGCCCCATGTCCTTCCCCCGAGCCCCGAAGCAAGAGGGACGTTCCGGCCAGGTTGTTCCTGTGGCCGTGGATTTGTCTTCTTACAAGTCCCGTACGCGTTTTGTTAAACACGAAGTGGAACAAGGCGAAGGTCAAGACATCGGAGCCGCGGACATCCTTGTGTCCGGTGGTCGTGGGGTGGGTGGCGTGGACGGATTTAAGGTGTTGGAAGCCTTGGCGGATGTTCTCAAGGGGGCGGTGGGTGCCAGCCGAGCCGCTGTGGACAACGGGTGGATTCCTTACCGACACCAGGTGGGTCTCACGGGCCGAACGGTTCGCCCTAAACTTTACATCGCCGCCGGTATCTCCGGTCAAATTCAACATTTGGCCGGCATGAGTTCCAGCGATGTCCTCGTGTCCATCAACAAAGACCCCGAGTGCCCTTTAAATAAAATGGCCACCTTCTCCATCGAAGGCGACCTCTTCGAAATCCTTCCCGCCATCACCGCCGAAATTAAAAAACGCCGGGGCTGATTGGTGTGTGTTGTCTTGGGGGCTAGGGCAATTAACCTAAAAACGGAAGTTGGACTCTTATGAAAACAAGGCAAAGCATTGATAATATTACGTTTTAGTCTTGATTAGTCAATGAAAAAGAGTCACCCAATGTGTGAATCTTAAAAAAGTCTTTCAGTCTCGTCATACCGGCGAAGGCCGGTATCCAGCTACATACCCGCCCAAAAAAAGGTCGGGTAAGGGAGAAAACGAGCTCACTGTTTCTTCTAAGTTTCGTCATTCCGGTGAAAACCGGAATCCATTGGTTTTCAATGTTTTTGACCGGAGCTCG
>Ga0247840_10006453_pt1 | contig 16852 bp, 8 predicted proteins | sample LaCruzMarch2015__FD_192404 | JGI IMG/M metagenome (GOLD analysis project Ga0247840, IMG submission 192404) | Freshwater microbial communities from meromictic Lake La Cruz, Castile-La Mancha, Spain - LaCruzMarch2015_17m | ecosystem: Environmental > Aquatic > Freshwater > Lake | place: Spain... | reverse complement strand
ATCGGTTTGCTAAGGGGAAATGGCTCTTTTGAGGTTCACCTTGCTCGAATGAAGTGGATATTCCGGTCGCCATTGGGCCACCGGAATTTGCAGTCTAAATCCGTAATAAAATCTTTCCTATTTGTTAGAATATCTATTTGCAAACGATTCTCCCTAAATTTTTTGAGGTAAACCCAAGAAGTCGAGGTAGGCTACATCTTTAAACGAATAGTTAGATTGATTTTAATAGTCGAGAAATTTTCACACTGAAAGTATTCCACGTAGTTCGTCTAGTTGATAAAACTTAGTTTTTTGTGCGAGTTCTTTGCATCCTTTAATTGTCCAGTTTGAAACTGGACAATTTCATTTATATGATAATCAATGTATTCTAATTGTACCGTTTCCGTTTCCACTAATTCAAGACTTTGGATAAGCTGTACAAACCAATCGGGGTGGGTATTGTTACCATATTTGTCAATATTTAAACTCTTTTGCAAACTTATCTTTCGTATCTAAATATTTAGACGTAAGGCTGTCAGGAATAAAAAATATTGAATGGATAAACCTAAAAACGCCATATATACCAAAAAGTAAAAATAAATTAGTTCCCACTTTTAGAATGTCATTTTCATCACCCAAAAATGTCAAGTTATAAAATGAAATGACAATGAAAAAAATCAAAAATACAAAGTTAAAATTTGTCCAAAATTTAGGTTCAGTATGCAACAAATTGCCTGTTTCAGAAATTCTGCCTTTAACAACTAAATCTCCGGTGTGATTGACTTCTAAAATAAAAAAATCGGACGAATCAATGAAATCAATCTCAATAGTTGCCTTATCTGTATTTATTACTATACTTATGTTTTCGTTCCCTTTTATTTCCTTTAAAGAGTTAATTTTCTCGCTGGAAATCAGTTCAAGTTTTTGAATTTCATTGTTAGTTATTGTTTTCTTGCCATTATTGTAAAACAAAATCCTTGTAACAAATTCAGTTTCGTTATTTGTCAATTCACCAATATTTTTAAATATACGACCAGTTGAATATGTTAATCTAAAGAAATTTTTAAAGAAAAAATAATAGGCAATAAATACACCCATTATGAAGATGAGAATCGAAAGAGCGTTACTTGTTCCCAAGATATTAATAACATTTTTTATAGTTTCAATCATATTAAAAATTCTTGTATTTATCTTAAAATGAGGTTTTTGTGTTTTACTATTGTTTTTATTGGTTTGCTATTTAGCAGATTTCGGAGCACTCAACTGTTAACTTATCATAAATATACATTTTATACAGACAAATACGAACAGCTAGACTTTTACCATAAACCTTGATTTGAATAACTAGTAATCCATTAACCTCAAAACTGCCATTGTAGCATGAAACAGCATTTTTTGTGCAGGTACTATTTGATACTTTATTTTATATCAATTTATTCATGTCAACTTGGTATCCGGTATTTTTTAATTCTTTTGCTAAAGCCAATTTCCAATCGTTGTTCATAGAAATATAAACAACTCCTGAAATATCGTTAGGTGTTTCCACATCACCTTTGACTAATGCTACAACATTCTTACGTCCTATTTTTCCAATCAATAATCCATGTTCAAAAACAACATTTTGCCGTGCTCTTAACTTTAGTTCGGTTTCGTTACCCTTTTTTGCACCTAAGTCGCAAGGTGTATAAAGCACTACTCCAAAACCCACATTTGAATAATTTTCAATTTTTTCAATAATAGTAAATCCTGAGCTTGCTTGTTCGTGTAAAATAATTGGAATAAGACCAAGTTGTTCAATTAATTTTGCAGTTTCCATTTTAGCCAAATCATCATGACCATGGACTATAAATACTTCTAGTTTATCAAAATCTGTTTTTTTATGTTTTGTGCCTTCAAATTCCACTGGAGAAGATTTTAATAAGTCTATTTTTTGAAAGAGTTTCTTTAGTGAATCAACTTTTGAATTGAATTTGTCAACAAAGTCTTTTATTTCCTGTGCTAAGCTTGTAGTTCCAACAATGAAAAAATAATCCAATGAATGAATTTCATCATATTCTTTTCGGTATTCATTGTATGGTTCATTAAATGATTGTTTAAGCAGTTCAAGATTATAGTCATGCCATACGGAATATTTCTTCTTAATCATCTCAAAATCATCCATTGTCTTAATTTCCAATTTAAGATATTCCTCACCATGATGAATACGTTCTTTTAGTTCCTCTTTGAAAATTTCTTTAGATTTAACTAAAAAAGAAGATTCTCTTGCCGGTGTTGGTTGTAGTGATTTTTTTGTCATATATGTATTTCTTTAATATTTTGTTTAAAATAGATTTAAGCGAAATGACTATTTGTTAATAAGTTACAAATCAGGTCGAAATAGGTAATTTCATTTTTAAGTAACAACCTGACAAATCTAATCAAAAATAAGTTAGTAGTTACATTGGTTAAAATCAAATAACACAAAACTTCATATTCTGCTGTTAATATAAAATTTTGTAATTTGCTTTTAGTTTAACTTAACTATATAATTAAATTATGAATATCCTAAGTATTTTGAGTAAAGATATTAGCACTTGGGATGACCTAATGCAGAAATTCACCTCTCTTTCTAAAAAAGAAAAAGGTGATGCCTTTGAAAATATTACTAAACTATATTTTGAAATTGATCCTAAATATCAGTTTTATGATAATATCTGGTTGTTCTCTGAATTACCTGCAAAAGAACTTGAAATTTTAGGTTTACCCTCACAAGATTTAGGCATAGATATTATTGCAAAATCAGGGGATGAATATCATGCCATCCAATGTAAATTCCATGATGATAATTCAAAATCCATTACTTTTAAAGAAGTTGCCACATTCATTTCATTGCTTGAAAGTAATCCAAAATTGACTCAAGGTTATATTTGTTCCACTGCTGATTCAACGTCTCATAATTTCCAAAAACTTAAAACAAAGCCTATTAATTTAATTCTATCTGACGACTGGAATAATCTTGGACCTGATTTTTTTCATCAAATAGAAGATGTACTTAATGGAAAAAAACCAACATATAAAATATTTGAACCCAAAGAACATCAGGAAAAAGCCATTAAAGATGCTGTTAGCTACTTCAGCAAAAGCACTAACACAAGAGGTAAACTTATATTTCCTTGTGGTTCAGGTAAGAGCCTTACCGGACTTTGGATAACTCAAGCTTTAAAGTCTAAAACCACATTAATTGCTGTTCCAAGTTTATCCCTTATAAAACAAACATTAGAAGTTTATATTAGTCAAATGACTGCATTAAATGTACCTGTCAAATGGCTCTGTATTTGTTCTGATGAAGGAATAGATAAAGATGAAGATGTAGTCATTTACACAGAAAATATTGGAGTACCTTGTCAGACTGACCCTGTTTATATAGAACATTGGTTAAAAAAGAATAAAGGAGAAAATATTATTGTTTTTACAACTTACCAAAGCGGTCGAATCATTGCTGAAATTTCAAAAAAATTAGCTCTTTCCTTTGATGTTGGCATTTTTGACGAAGCGCACAAAACGGTAGGTTCAGATAAAAAACTATTCAGTCACCTTCTTTTAGAAGAAAACATATCTATTTCTAAAAGAATCTTTATGACAGCCACAGAACGGTTTTATCAAGGATCAGATGACAGTATTATTTCTATGAATAATACTTCAATCTACGGTGAAGTATTTACGCAAATGAGCTTTAAAGAAGCTATAGAACTTAATTTATTGACTGATTACAAAGTCATTACTATTGAAGTGGGAAAGTCTGAGATTTCTGATTTTATCAAACAAAACAACCTGGTTCAATTAAATGACAAATGGAAAAAAGAAACAGAAGCCCGTTCCTTAGCTTCTATGTTGGCACTCAGGAAGGCGATGGAACAATTTCCCATTAAAAATGCTGTTTCATTTCATTCATCCATAGATAAAGCTATAAGGAATAAAGAACTTCAAGACCATATTTCTACTACTTATAATTTCGAACATATTGTAAGTTATACCGTTTCAGGCAATCAGCCTACCGCAAAAAGAAATAGAATTGTTCAAGAGTTTGCAAGAAGTGAACGCGCCTTAATCACAAATGCAAAATGTCTGACAGAAGGTGTTGATGTGCCAAATATAGACTGTATAGTATTTGCAGACCCTAGAAAGAGTAAAGTTGATATTGTTCAAGCTTTGGGAAGGGCACTTAGAAGAAAGGAAGGAAAAGAATGGGGTTATGTTGTACTGCCAGTGGTTTATGACGAGGAAACTAAAGAAATTGACAATGAAAACTTCAAAGAAATTGTAGCCATTCTGAGGGGTTTAGCCTCCAATGATTCCAGAATAATAGAATATTTTGAAGCTAAAAGTTCGGACAAATATACAAAACGAGATGAATCAGAAAGCATATTTAATTTTAGTGTTATATCAGAGATATTAGACGAAAAGGAACTTGAAAAACATCTTGAAATCAGGTTGTGGGATAAACTGTCAGGATACAACTGGTTACAATTTGAGGAGGCAAGGAATTTTGTTCATATGTTAAAACTCAAAAGTGGAATAGAATGGAGAGATTACTGCAAATCATCACAAAAACCAGAAAATATCCCTTCAAGGCCAGATTACGTTTATAAACAGGATGGATGGAAAGATTGGGGCGATTGGATTGGTTCTGGTTATCTGGCTACTCAATTAAGAGAATATAGACCCTTTGAAGAAGCAAGAGGATTTGTTTATAAATTAAAACTCAAAGGTGTAAAAGAATGGAGAGAATACTGCAAATCTGGACAAAAACCTGATGATATTCCTGTAAATCCAGATAGTATTTATAAACAGGATGGTTGGAAAGGAATGGGAGATTGGCTTGGCACCGGTAGCGTGGCTAATTTTTTAAGAGAGTACAAATCATTTGAGGAAGCAAGGGAATTTGTTCATAAATTAAAACTCAAAGGTCAAAAAGAATGGAGAGATTACTCCAGATCCAGACAAAAACCAGAGGATATCCCAGCAGTACCTGATAGAACTTATAAACAGGACGGTTGGAAAGATTGGGGTGATTGGATTGGTTCTGGTACTGTGGCTACTCATTTAAGAGTGTACAAATCATTTGAAGAAGCAAGGGACATAATCCATAAATTAAAACTCAAAGGTCGAGAAGAATGGATACAATACTGCAAATCTGGACAAAAACCAGAGTATATCCCTAATGCACCTCAATCAACATATAAACAGGATGGCTGGAAAGGTTGGGGTGATTGGCTAGGTTCTGGTACTGTGGCTACTTATTTTAGAGAATATAGACCCTTTGAAGAAGCAAGGGAATTTGTTCATAAATTGCAGCTCAAAAGTCAAAAGGAATGGAAAGATTACTGCAAATCTGGACAAAAACCAGAGAATATACCCGCAGTACCTCAATCAATTTATAAACAAGATGGATGGAAAACATGGGGAGATTGGCTTGGAACAGCTAGTATTGCACCTTTTTTAAGAGAATATAAACCCTTTGAAGAAGCAAGGGATTTTGTTCATAAGTTAAAACTCAAAAGTCAAAAAGAATGGATGGATTACTGCAAATCCGGACAAAAACCAGAGGATATACCTACAACTCCTTACAATACTTACAAGCAGTATGGTTGGAAAGGAATGGGAGATTGGATTGGTACTGGTAGTATTGCACCTTTTTTAAGAGAATATAAACCCTTTGAAGAAGGAAGGGATTTTGTTCATAAGTTAAAACTCAAAAGTCGAAAAGAATGGAGGATTTATTGTAAATCTGGACAAAAACCAGAGGATATCCCTTCAACACCTGAGAAAACATATAATCAGGATGGATGGAGAGGATTTGGAGATTGGATTGGTACTGGTAACGTGGCTAATTTTTTAATAAAGTATAAATCATTTGAGGATGCAAGGGAATTTGTTCATATGTTAAAACTCAAAAGTCAAAAAGAATGGAGGATTTATTGTAAATCTGGACAAAAACCAGAGGATATCCCTTCAACACCTGAGAGAACGTATAAACGGGATGGATGGAGAGGATTTGGAGACTGGCTTGGTACTGGTAGCTTGGCTAATTTTTTACTAAAGTATAAATCATTTGAAGATGCAAGGGAATTTGTTCATATGTTAAAACTCAAAAGTCAAAAAGAATGGAATGATTACTGCAAATCTGGACAAAAACTAGATGACATACCTGCAAAACCCTCAAGAACTTATAAACAGAATGGATGGAAAACATGGGGAGATTGGCTCGGTTCTGGCAGTGTGTCAAGTCATTTAAGAGAATACAAATCATTTGACGAAGTAAGAGATTTTGTTCATAAATTACAGCTCAAAAGTCTAAAAGAATGGGAAAAATACTGTAAATCTGGACATAAACCAGAAGATATCCCTGCAGCACCTCAATCAATATATAAACAGGATGGCTGGAAAGGTTGGGGAGATTGGCTGGGATATTAAAAAGTAAAAGGTTTAGTCAGATTTTTGGTTGTCCGTTCCAAACTGCAATACTTTTGTAAGCACATTCTGTGTAAAACTGTCTCAGCGTTTTTGCCCTAAAACTAAAAAAGACCGTTTTATGAAAAAATATGTACTTCGATAGACACGGATACTAATATAGTTACAGTCAGGTTGAAAGCCAGGTAAATCGTATAAAAAATATAAAATGAATGCTGTACGGATGAGCAGGTTTTGAACTACACCGTTAAATAATCTTAATAAATTAAAATTAATTCACCAAAAGTGACGAAGTAAAATATTTAAGACCCGGAATATCCACGAACTGAAACACTCAAAACATGTCACTTTCTCGTTAATAACGCATAGGTTGAGTTAGCTGCTTTTCATTTTTATCGCATTGTCTATTTCTGCTTTAACATACTCAAAATTGTATTCTGGAAATACCTCGATTAAGATACAATTATTGGTTTTGCATTTTTCCTTTTTCAATCTATCATTATGCAATGATTGATTAAAACTCTCCTCTCCGCCAAAATATTCTACTATTTCTGTATGCTGTTTTCCTTGATACTCAATTGCAATATTGATTTCAGGAAAATAAATGTCAAAATGTTGCAATCCTAACCATTTTGTTTTTCCATGATGAACTACTAAATAATTGGAATAAGCATTTTTAATTTGATAAAATAGATTAGTTTCACTTATCCAACCTTCACTAACTTTTGGAAGGCCTCTTTGTTCTCTAACTTGGTTTTCTGCATCTCTTATAATTTTCTTTACATAGTTTTCTACAGCAAATTGCATCATAGTTGTATAGGTGTTTGGATATAATATATTCTGCTCAGGTACGCCATAATTTCGTTCCTTGTGCTCGGAATATTTTTCATCAAACTGTATCTGTGAATCAAAAAACATTTCATAATATAAAGGGTCGAAATGGTTTTTAGAATCTAAAGATTTATAATATTTTCCTTTATCAAAAAACCTTCTAGGCAAAGCTTCTTTACTTTCTGCCTCAATATTACGAATTATTAATACGAGTCTTTCAAGTATAGCTTCAAGATTTTCAATACCAAATCCAGTTAGATTTTGTTTCTTAAATCCAATTTTTAGTACTTCCAATAAATCATCATCATCTGCGTAAATAGATAACGAGTTGTCAGAATATTGAACTTGTTTAATTTTTGCTTTGATAAATTGTTCCCATAATTCATATTCTTCATGAGGCAATATACAATTTAGATACTTCTCAATTTTCAACTCCCTTCCTATTTCAACTTCAATATTTTCAGTGTAATGAGAATAATCTGGATATTCTCTTCTAAGAGTATCGTATGTTTTAGATAGATAATCAAAATCTTTTGTTATGTGATAATTTCTTAATATTGAATAAGTGAAGTATGATACATAATTTCTATTTCCACCTAAATCAATAAAATTTCCATTTTCAAAATTTTCTTTGAATATATTATAAAACTCTTGTTGTTTTTGATCTGGATGAATTAAATTATTCTCAAATTCATACCGAGCTCTGTCTTCCCATTGAGGTGGTTTAATAGTAGAAATGGTTTTTGTACTTAGTTTAAAATAATTAGGTTCTTTATTCCAATATATTACCCTTCCTTTAACTGTGATATTACTTAAATCATAATTAGATTTTAATGATTTAACTAGGTTTAAGTTCCCTCCGACATATTTTAGGTTTCCTAAGTCTCTGAGATTTACCATTCCTCGAAGATCTAATGTACCTCCAACTACCTCTAATGCTCCTAAATCACAAAGTTCATTAGATGTTGGTCTTAAATCACCCTTAACTTCTTTCAATAATCCAAGTGAAAGTATTGGTGCTCCAAACCTAAATTCGCCGCCTATATATTTTAATTTATTTAATGAACTCATATTTCCCCAGAAAGAAAAATCGCAATCAATAAATTCTAAATCGCCTAAGTCAACCAAGTTTTTAAAATGAACCGTTCCATTATTACCTACTCTAATTTCTTTTACACCATTTAAAATATTTACAGTGGTTGAATTTACCCAAAAACTTTTTGTAATTACACTACACTTAATTAGTGAGTGTAATTGTTCAAAACTGTAAATTTCTTCAAAATAACTCATACGTTGGGTTTTATCACTTTAACCTGGAATCAATTGCTCACTTTAAGGTTCTTCGTCAATTTTGGTGATTACATTTATTTTAAACTCACATTCTTGTCAATCACACCCTTTTCAATGAAGTTTCCTGTTAATAATAGTCCCGGTTCTTGGTCATTTGTATTTTTCTTATTAGTAACCAAATATGAAATTTCACCAAAAGTGACGAAGAACCAGTTTCATCCGGAGTTTACATCATCACGAAAAATCTGTAACACTTTTATAGCACGCTAAACTGGTTCCGGTCAACCGGAGTTTCATGGCTTGGCCTCCGGGCACCACGAAAACTCAAGCTGTTACCAGCTGTTTTTATTTTAAATCTGTTCATTATCAGATAGTTTAATCTGTAAGTAATCAAGTTCTTTGTTTAGCTTTTGTCTTGTTTCTTCGAAATAACTGTCCCAGTCTGATAATTCTATTACTTTTCTGTATGTTTCACTCGATTTTATAGATACGATTTCATTTTCAATAATCTTGATTTGTCTTTTTAGTCGAACTATCTCTGCTTGTAGTAGGTCTTTCACTGTAATTGTTTCAGAAGCGGTTTTAAAGAAATTACCCTTTTCAAGTTCTGTAAGTATTTCCGAAACTTTGCTTAAATCATTTTGGTCATAAGCTGTTTTTAACTCAACAAATATTTTTTGTGCCGTTTCTTTTAACTCATTCGCTACTTTGTCTGGGTGACATAGAACAGTCGCTTTTCTAAACTTTAATTTCAACTCAGCTTTTTCTTGGTCTGTTAACTCTCTAACTTTCTTCGAAATTTCTAAATCAAATTGTTTCTGATATTGTCTTTCATCTTGTTCTGCTTCGGCAAATTTATCATTTGAAAATTTGTATTTTAGTTTTCTAAGTTTTAATATTTTCAAAATTAAATCGCCTAATTCAAGAGTGTGTCTACGGTGAAATTCTGAAATTATTTTTTCAAGTTCAGTCTTTTCATTATCAAAAGCATTAATTTGATTTTCAAGTTTTCTTACTTCTGTCTTTAAAATTGTAAGCTCTTTGTCAATCCAAAGTTCTACTTGCTGATTTTGTCTTATGAAGTTGTCAATAATAGGAATTGCAAAATTGAAGTTGTCGGACTTAACTAAGGTGATAATTTCAGATATATTGTCATTAAAATCATATTGTCTTAACTTCAGAATTTCTGTTTCTAATGAAATTATATCTTCCAATAGTATATAGTTCTTTACGATTTCAAGTCTTTTAACAACAATATGAAGCGGAAATATATCATCATTTAATGATTCTTTTGGATTTATAATTTTAACGATTTTATTGAACTCATCAAGGAATTGACTAGCAAGAATATTGTCATTGTATGTAATGATAATATTTTCAAAGTTTGATTGTGCTTTGTAGCTCCAATTATAAGAACCTGTTATGATGGTAGTATTGTCTATGACACAAAATTTATTGTGCATCAATTCATTTTTATTAAGCTTAGTCTTATAAATCTTGATGTTCTTAATATTCAGGTTGTCGTAATGTATAGATGAATTATTATTGATTTCATCATCATTGATTATAATGAAAACCTTGCAGTTATTTTTTGCTTTAATTTTTAGAATATCGAACAACTCTTTATTTGTGAACCACGCAACGGCAATTTGAATGACTTTTTTGCCTTCCACAATTCCTGTTTTATTCTCTCGGATATATTTTCAAATACTGCTTCCGTTTGCATCTAACTATAAATATTGATTTGTTTACGATTGCCAATTATCAATTCATTTTTTAATAATTCAAAGATTGCCGGAGGGTGTATGTGTATTGGATGGACTTCGTAATCAGTATCTACTAATTCGTTATAATGAAATTGCCTAAACTGTTCCAGTTGGTGGTTTTTGATACTAAATAGTAAAACTTCACCATTATTAAACAATAATGCTAAAACACTTTTATTCTCAGATAAACTAAAACTTCTTATTATTTCTTTAAATTCAATCTCGAATATGACTTTATTATTGCTTGAATCAATTATTTTTAAAAGAGAATAATTTTTCCCAAAAACATAATTAGAATAGCAAATAATAGTGTTATCAATCAGTATTTTATAGTCTTGGACCCAGCTGTTCTCAAAAGCATTAATAAAAGAATACGAATAATCATTTATGGATTGTTTTAAAATCTTTCCTTTATATTCATCAAGTCCATTTTCATTTGTTGCAAAAACATAACCTTGAGAATAAGACAAATTAAAATAAAAGAAATCATCTATTGCTTTAAAGTGTTTTAATAATTCAAAAGAATCCTTGTTAAAAAGCTTGATAAATCTTACATCCATTGAGTATTCTTGAGAATAATGTGTAATCCGGTGAAATTTATTACAATAACTAAATAACAAATTTTCAATAGGAAAGAAAGAATAGAAATGAAAAAGCTCTGTATTGCCAATATTTTGATTTAGTTTTTTAATAATCAATGAATTGTCATCTATTCGATAAATAAAAACTTCTTCATAACCATTTGAAATGTAAATTTCAGCGCCACCCTTATAAAATGAGTAAATTTGGTTGGGAATATAAAAAATATCCTTAGTGACTTCCTTCCTATTATTCAAAGAGTTGTATAGCGTCTTAATTTCTAAAAAACTTCCATTTTGAATATCAATTTTAATTATATTTCCATAATTGTTTATAAAATATACCTGATTATTTTGTTTTAATAATAAATTGTAATAGGTTTCTTGATTAATCTCAATTGTTTTGTATAGTTCACCCCTAAACTGCTGAAAAAAAGAAAGTGTACTTTCCATTAATATTTTTTCAGTAATTGCAATAGAATTTCTTAGACGTTCCAGACCTTTAGAACCGATAGGGACTAATGACGTATTTTTATTATTCTCTTTTTCTTCTTGCATTACTGGTTAAATCCTTTTCTAATTTTAGAATAAATCGATACTTCTTTTTGATTGCCCCTTATCTTGTCCGCCTAATTTTTTGCCAAGATAGGTTGCAATTGCAGCTGTTAATTCAACAACTAATTCCGCTTCTAAATATTCGGGAGCTTGTCCTTCTTGAAGATGCCTTCCGTGATTTGAGGCGAAGCCCCAAATTTTTTCAATAGCACTGTCAAGCGGTTTTGGAATTATGTTAGGATGTTTTTCAATTATTTTACCTAATGTAAGTTTTATATCACCTGTTACTTCTCGTGATACACACTCCAAACAAGCAAGAGAATGCTGAATAGCTCCTGTAATATCAGGTGTTGGTCGCCTAGAGAGGTCAATTATAGCTTCCCTTATTTCTGTTTTAGCTACATCCAATTTAGCTGTTTCTAAAACTTCGGCTACATTTTTTATTGCTGTTTCAAATACTTCATCACCACGTGTTTCTATCTGGACGTCTTGTATTTTCCAACCAATGCCATTAATAATGAAGTACTCATTCATTTCTTCTGAAAAGTTTATTCTTTCCTTTGTGTTTAATTTTTGAAGTATAAATTCAATTATGTCATAAATATAATACCATTCACAGAATTCTAAGTGTGATTTAATTTCATTGTCAATATTTGGAAATTCTGTCCAATTGCTTTCGGGTCGAACTTTTAATACCTTACATATGATTGGCAATAAGTCTGAAGGTTGTTTACCAAGGTCATAAAATGCCAAAACCACAAAGTCTCTTAGCCCTCCTGGTGCGCCTTCCCTAACTGTTATTTCCTTTTCATTTGATGGAAAATGTCCGAACCTTTTTGAAAATGTCTTTTTATCTGTCATTTAGGTGATGTTGCATGTTTATTAAAATGACTGGTAACAGGTTGTGAAAAAACCAATCTTGGCTTTTTTCATAAAAATACAAAAAATACCTTTCAAACCACCTCACAATTTTGTGTCATCAATGATGATTAAAATCTATTTTGATATTGTATTCTATTTGTATGCATAAAAGCCTAAATTACACAAAAGTGCTTAAAATTTCCAAAAAAAATACCCTATTGCATTTTTCCCAAAATTTCCAGCCAAATTTTTTAGTTTCATTCAAAGGATTAAGCACACCTATCCAACATTTTAACCCCTCTGGTAAGGGAAGATACCCAGAGGAGGGGAGATAGCGCGGCAGGAGGGACCGAAACAGGGAATTGGGGGTGTTTCTACTAATCTATTAGATTGATTTAAATAAACTTAAGATTAATCCTTGTTAATTCTTCCTCAAAATGAATGATGTCCATTTCCCAATTTCTTCGAATGGTATTGATGGAATAATTGTATATCTTTTCCACCTGGCTTTTGTTCATTTCCGTATGCTCCTTTCTAATCTTTCTTATGGCTTCCTGGGTTTTCATCGATTTGTGGATGCCAACTATTTCTGCAATAATCTTTCTTTTTACTTCCCTATCAAGATTTGCATTCTCATTGAAGTGGATATGTTGCAATACGGTTGGTACATTGAGATATTCACCCTCCAGTTTGGACTTGTTCCACCTTGATCAAAATGAATGATAAAGGTGGCAAAGCTCATTTCATGTAGCTGTCCGGCATTGATATTCCAAAGGTGTTCCTGGCATTCTCCTCTAGTTCTGTCCGGATTTATCACCTTCCCTTTGAACTGGTACCGGAAATGATTATTTTCAAATTATTTAATTACTACTTCTCTAAGATTTGAACTCCTTTGTTCAGTTCCTGCGATACTACATTTAATTAATCCCGTTGGGTTAAAATAAAGGTCTTTATCCAAGCTCAATCTAACCAAGCCCTTGTCATTCCCTTTGACCTCCTTTCTTTGAAGAGCTATGTCAGAAATTAATATATACAACTTTATTGCCTACTTGTCGAGTTTCCTGTCACATGTAGGTATCGATTTACTCTTGCCACTGAAAAATATTGTTTAAAGTCCCTACATTCTATTTTTCAATTGCTCAAACCAACAATCATAGTTACCTTTGTAAGGTGATGCTTGGTCTAAGCCTCTAATCGACAGATAAAGTAACCAAGTAAAGAATTATGACCCATTAGAAATGACAGGTCTTTTTTTATTTCTGCGGATTTCGAAGCACAAAACTCCGGGTTTGCATCTTTACACCCACTTTTGACAAACCCGTGATGATCGGATACTATATTAGCTTTACATAAATATTTTGTTGAAAATAAGCAACCTGACTTCCAGATTTCTGGAACAGTATTTTTTATTGAACGTAACCAAAAAATCCGAGGTGCACTATTTCATATAGAATTTGAAATCAGCCACATTTACTACTCATTAAAACAGGTGAGATACTTAATTTTATCCTTTATCTATGTTATTCGCCAGCCCAACTGCTATAAATCGCTTGCTGCAGCGGACTTGGATTATCGATTTTAGAAATAGTATGATTAAAAATATTACTCCCTTCTTTTGATTTTATCTTGTCCACTTTTAACCCGGCATGAACTAAATGCTTTTCATAATCCAATTCTTTAGTAGTATATATATACTCAAAAAATTCAGATAAAGATACGCCAGCAATTTGTTCGCAGGAAAACTGAAATTCAGCTTCCGTAAATCCTCTTTTTTCAAATTTATAATACTTGTCGTATAGCAACCTCATCACATCGTCTAATGATTTATTATTATTAGTTGATTTTCGTATCTCGAAATCCAATAAAAGACCAATGAGCGGTCCCTTTTCATAATAGGAGATTGATTTTCCAGGTTCTTTACCTTGGGTGCCGAATGGTCCGTCACTCCAGGTGCTGTAACTGGCTTGTTGCAAGGATTGAAAAAATCGACCAGGGTTATTCTCAACGGAATTTATATTGTTGCTTAAATAGGATAAAAGCATTTTGCTATCCATTAATCCTGCTCTCTTTACGACCAAATATTCATAATATACCGTTAATCCTTCACTTATCCATAATTGATTTGTCCTATTTCCCATTTCATAATTAAATGGACCTAACTCCATTGGACGAATTCTTTTTACGTTAAAATGATGAAAATATTCATGGGCAATAAAATTCATCATTCGATTCATTCCAGCTTCATTATTTAAACCATTTCCATCGAAACTAATCGTTGTGTTGTTTAAATGTTCTATTCCACCCCTTCCAGGTCCAATAGCGATAAAAGTATATTTCTTATAGGGAATGTCATTTATTATGTCAACGGACGAAGTAACAATTTTTTTCAGGTTATCCATAAATAAAGTCCTGTCAAACTGTCCTATGTTATAACCAATAAAAGCATGTTCTATCCCATTTAGGTAGAAGGAGGGAAGCGCTTCCAGTTTTCCAATCAACAAAGGAGAATCATATAATATATCAAAATCTTTAGCTTCAAAAGTGTTCGTTTTTCCTTTAACAGGATCTAAACCAGTAGCTACCGTAAAATCTTTATTATTTAATATCACACTTACTGTTACTGGAATATTTAATTTTCCAGGTATGTATAAAAATGAATTTTCAGGAACTATATATGCATGCGAACTATCTATGAAACTATTAGCTACAAATTTTCTAAAAGTTTTTACCTTATAACTTATCTTAAATGCCTTATTCTTAACCCCTTTAATTACCCAGGTATTATCATTTGGGTGAACAATACTCAAGTTCTTTTTCTCTGAATCTAAGGCTTGTATATTTTCAATTGATTTTGAATACTCCATTAGCTGGTAATAACCTGGCATCCATCTTGGCAACTTTAATTCTATCGAATCAATGGACCAAAAGTTACAAGAGAGTTCAACTAAATAACTACTTTTTTCAGAGGAAGGAAAAGAAAGGGTGTACTTCAATTCAGGATTTTTGACCTGTCCAATGACAACATTATCCCAAAAATTAAAAACAACCAAAAAAATTAAAACTTGCTTAAAATAGGTGTTTTTCATTGCGTTTCATTTTGAACGTATTCTCTTTCTCATCAGATTTCTTTAAATATACACATTATTCCAACGTATTAGGTCTTTTTTCAACCAACCTATTTAGCCTTTTAAAAATGATAATCAATATCCTTCCCAAACATTCTTAAAATTCCAAAAATTTTGTTTTTTCTAATGGCATGATACTCCTTTATAAACTGATTCAATTAGGGTAAAATGTATTATCTTTAAAGAACCACAGAAATATTACCTATAATGCTAAACATATTGGATACCCTTGAAATAATTTTTCAAAAAGATGATTTATTTCCTGAGCAGCTTTATTTAAGAAATACCTTTGTCATAGGTATTTTATCCTCTATTTTTTATAATGCTCAAATAAATTAATAAATGAGATATTTCATTTGGTTCTCCATCTTGTTTTCTTTACTGAATAGCACCACTCAGATTCCAAAAGATCCTGTGCCCCCTAATATCATTTTCATCCTTGCCGATGATCTGGGTTGGAGCTCCCTTTCTGAACAAATGGATCCAAAAATCTCCGATTCAAAGAGTGATTTCCACCTTACGCCTAATTTAGATCAATTAATGAAATCAGGCGTTCGTTTTACCCAGGGCTATGCTCCCGCTTCCATTTGCTCTCCTACCAGAAGAAGTATCCTTTTTGGCCATACCCCAATGAGACAAGATGATGAAACATTTGGAAGCAGATATGAACCTGGAAAAAATAGTTTTTTAACTATTCCTCAGGTGTTGAAAAAAATAAATCCTGAATATGTCACAGCTCACTTTGGAAAATGGGATTTGCGTATTGGCATTCCTCCAGGTGCCTTTGGATATGATTTTTCTGATGGTGATAATGGAAATGGGCAAGGAAATTCCTCCAATAACGGAGATGAAAAATGGACCACTTTTTTTACTGAAGATAATCCCAAGCAAATTGATACCCTGACGAATCGTGCCAAGCGTTTTATTAGCGAGCAGGTTCATAATAAAAATCCTTTCTTTATCCAGTTATCACACTATGCGACCCATGTGAATACCACCGCAAGGAAAGAAACCATCGCTCGTTTTGAAAAATTGACGAAGGGCAAAAAACACCCAAATGCTGCCTGGGCTGCCATGTTAGCCGATTTGGACGCATCTATAGGCGATTTGATGGCTCATTTGGATCAATTAGGTGCCCGAAAAAATACTTATCTGTTCTTTATGTCTGATAATGGGGGAGTGGAGTTTATCGCTCCTGTAAAAAACCGTTTGGATCATCCTGATTCTTTCCCTTCTCCAATGAGAAATGCTCCTCTCAGAGGTGGAAAATGGACCTTGTTTGAAGGAGGTATCAGGGTTCCCTTTTTTGTGTCCGGCCCCGATATTCCCGCAAATACCAGCAGTAACCGATACGTTACAGGATATGATTTGCTCGCTACATTCGCCGACATTGCCGGTTCAAAACAACCCAATTCCT
>Ga0247840_10006450_pt1 | contig 16861 bp, 12 predicted proteins | sample LaCruzMarch2015__FD_192404 | JGI IMG/M metagenome (GOLD analysis project Ga0247840, IMG submission 192404) | Freshwater microbial communities from meromictic Lake La Cruz, Castile-La Mancha, Spain - LaCruzMarch2015_17m | ecosystem: Environmental > Aquatic > Freshwater > Lake | place: Spain... | reverse complement strand
ATGAGCCTACTTCGAAGAGTCCGATCAACTGGATCCTGAGCGGAGTCGAAGGATGCAAACACCTGATAATAAGGACACTTCGACTTCGCTCAGTGTCCGGTTTTTCGTTAAATTGCCTTATTGGAGTATACTTATTTATTAATTTCTCAACCAGGAATCAAAAAACCCAGAAAAGCATGACAGGGTGCAGCTTTACCTGCTTACCAACTTACCAACTTACCAGCTTGCCAACTTACCAGCTTACCAACTTGCCAACTTACCAGCTTACCAACTTACCAGCTTGCCTTTTCTTCCCCCAAACGTAAAGAAAAAAGTGATATTTTTGCAAATAACCTCATCATTATCACTTGCATTCAATATTAGCCTCTCAGCCTAATTTCCGCGACCTGGGCGGGATAGATACAGTCGATGGCCGTAAGGTCAAACCTGGTCTTTTGTTTCGTAGCGGCGATTTTTTCAGCCTGACCCCTGAAGAAATAAGGAACCTTGAGGAGATGGAAATCTCAACAATCATCGATTTTCGTGCTCACCGTGAGATTGCCGCGCGGCCCGATAAACCGGTTGGAACCGTGAAAAAGATCATTCACATTGACATCCATGATGCAGCGCGCGACAGGGCTGAGAAATTTCTTGAAGAAAATAATGCGGTCGGACTTGAAACTGTTCTGGTCCATGATTATGTCAGGATGGTCAATAATCACCAGCATGATTTCAGAAGATTCCTGGAAATTCTGACAAAAACGAGTCATCTTCCGCTTGTATACCATTGTGCTGCAGGGAAGGACCGTACCGGTTTGGCAACAGTCTTCCTCCTGTCGGCGCTTGGGGTGCAGATGCAACACATCTGGGACGATTACATGGCCACGAACCTGTATGCGGAATCCAGCACGCAAAAAATTATAAGAAAAGTAACGGAATCGGGGCTGAATGGTGAAATTCTGCGACCGCTGCTCGAAGTAAGAAAGGAGTATCTCGAAGCCGCGTTGAACGAAATTGAATATAAATACAACAATTTGCAGTATTTTGTGATAGAAGTCTTAAAAGCAGACTGTGAAAAATTGCAGGAGCGATATCTAACTCCTGAGATTTAGATTTTTAATTGAGAGACTGATTAAATTTTACCAATTCATGATTTATAGTGATATCCCCGGCCTTCCCCTTCAACGGGTGTCACTTGTCACTTGTCACTTGTCACTTGTAATTATTTCAATAATTCCCCGGTTGCCATCAAGTCGTACAAAGTCACCATCACTGAGAAATTTCTTAGCCCCTTTGGCTCCGACAACTGCCGGAATGCCGTATTCGCGTGCAACCACTGCCCCATGCGACAGGGGGCTTCCAATTTCTGTGATCAGTCCGGCGATGATGCTGAAATAAGGAGTCCAGCCAATATCGGTAAAGGAGGCTACCATAATTTCACCTTCAATCAATAACTCAGCATCATCCAGCGTATGTATTATGCGTGCCTTTCCTTCAACAACGCCACTGCTCACGGGTGTTCCCTTCAATTGTCCTTCGGTGATTTCAATCTTTGCTTCCTGTTCCAGCGGTTCAGGGATCCCGAAACTGATTTCTTCAAAAACCAGGTTGTCCAGTTCAGGGAGAATTTTGCGGCGTTTGTCGGCTTTATGTTTCCAGGCAGGATTATGATCTGCCAGTAAGGCGCCAATCTCTTCATGAGTCAGAAAATAAATCTGATCAAGGTCGCTGATCAAACCACTATCCATCATTTTTTTTGCAAGGATCCGGTATCCCTTTCGTATGATACTAACCATCCTGATGGAATAGGCTTTGGTGATCTCCCTTCTTGCAACTGCTTTCCGTGCAGTGGGAATCATGGTACGAAGGATTCTTCTCTTGATGAACGAAAGGTGACCGAGCGCCTCCCTGATCTCTTTGGTAGCATCGTGTTTTGAATGGTTTACTTCACCAATGCGGACGCGGGTTTGTAGTGTCCTGATAAGTTGTTGAGGATTTTCCTCCCATGTTTTTTCCCTTAGCTCCGATTCGCGCACACAACGGTGTCCATGGCGTTCAATAAATACATTGAAATACCTGGTTATTTCGGGAGGGGCATCGTGTTGAAGGATTTGCAGGGCATCTTCAGGCGCTGAAGCAACAAAACGGGCTGCAAACCTTTTTTCACTTCTGATGAGTGTTGCAAAACGTTCCAATGATTTGACCGCATCAGCGCTTTCGATTTCAGGGATATCTAGGAGGAGCATGGTGGCAATGTGATGGTCAGAGGCGGTAGGAGCACGTTTGTCGCCGGTCATGATACGCATGAAAGCAGAGTAGAGCGTGCCCGACTGCGCCGAGGTACCCAGGTGATGGCCAAACCCAATCCCTAATTGCTTTCGCGCATTTTCCAGATTAAGATAGAGCTCTTCCTTTGAGCCGTTGGTATCGATCGTAAAGCCTGATACCAGTCTTTTCAGCGACTCCAGGTGTTTTCCTGCCCTCATCGTATTGATTACCTGGCGAAAAAAATTGATTACCCTTACAGGCAACATCACTTCAGGTTTGGCATCAATATCAGGGAAAACCTTCCCGCTGAGGGCGAATTGCACGTCGGCAGGTGTGTTAAGCCAGACTTTTTTCGGGTAGTCCATCATATGGCTCATGTTGATGAAGAGCCGATTGTAGAACATCTGTATATAACGGGGCGATGTGCGGTTCCTGATTTTAAAGGCACCGGCACGATCGGCCAGCATGGTCATGCCATAGTCGATGGCTTCGGCGCTTACCGACCAGGTGAGGGGCGTGGCGACTCCTGGCATCATCTCCCCGATGTTCCCAAGTGTCCATATTTCATCACTTTTTCCTTTTACGGTATCAAGTTCATTGTAGTGCACATCATCAAGGGCAGTAACCGGCCTAACCTGTAACCAGTGCAGGATGCCGCTGTGATCAATAACCCATTCAAGATCGACGGCCTGTTTAAGGTGGTTTTCAGCATGCAATGCACCTTCAACAATTTCTCTCAGGTGCTGTTCGTCAAGCAGTCGGCCGTTTTTTCCGATTTCAAAGCCGATGTTTGAGCCACTGCGGAACACTTCGTAATTGTGGGCATCTTTCAATCCGCTCACCAGTTCTTCTCCCTGACCGGCAACGGCATTGACCATGATTTTATCGCGTCGGTTATTCACAGGGTTGACGGAGAAAACAACGCCGGCAACGCGGGCCTCTACCATATTCTGCAGGATCACGGAGATCCGCAGATCTGCATCGACAAGCCTGTTTCCGGAGTAGGACCTGACACGCCATGCCCCGGCCGCTTCGACACATTTCAGGATCGCATTTTTAATTTCATCGAAGGTGTGAAGGTTCAGGTAGGTTTCGAACTGGCCTGCAAAGGAGGCTGCATGCCCGTCTTCACTCACCGCCGATGAACGAACCGCTTTTGGACCGTCGCCCAGCCTTGAAAGGCAGGTGCGCAGCAATTCATCATTAATTTGTTTCTTTTCGGGGTGAACCAGTACAAAAGCATCAGGCACCCGGAGGCCCAGGTTAAGCAATACCTGTAATCCCTTTGCCTTGCCTCCTACAGGTTCGTTCTGAATATCTTGAATATACTTGATCAATTTCCGGAAATAAAATGCAAAACTATCTGTTTATTGGAAAACCTGGTTTCAAACCTTGTACTTGTCGGCGTGAAAACCGAATTCGACCATTCCAACACCATCAGATCCATCAAATTTATAGGTGCCAATACCTTCACGCATCATGTATTTACCATCGTGCAGGTAAGGGAATTCACCATGGCGCCAGAATTCCATCTGGTGTGTTTTGCCACTGCGTGTTTTTATTTCGATCATTCCATGATCAGGAAGCAGCTTTTCTTTCGAAACTGTTTCCAGGTTGGTGCAATCCACGATAGCATCGGTGGTGCCATCGGCGGCAGTGATGAACCCGGCGATCAAACGGCCAAGGAACTGCCATTTAATAGTGGTAACAGTCCAGTGAATACCTGCATCAGAAACTCCGGTGATCCAGTAATGACGGTCCCAGGTGTGCCAGTTCCGGGAGCCAAAGGAATGATCGCGCGAAGCCATCATATTCAGTTTATATGTTTTATCATCCAGGGTGATCGTTCCTTTGAAGGAGCCGGTTTGCTCATAATGTACCTGGTGGGTGTCCTTCATATGGAAGAAGAATTCCCTCGTCCATTTTTCCGAAGCAATAGCTTGTGCAATAGCGCCGTGGTCTGAACTTTTTGCAAAATCATAGATTGGATGGTCGCCGGTGAAAACCAGATTGGTCTTGCAGGCATGGGCTTTGCCATCGCGGCCGAAAACCACTCCTTCGTAAGTTACCCGCCATATTTTACCTACTTCGATAGGTTCCCACATTAAGGCGCCTTGCTGAAAACCCTTACCTTCAATACCGGGTGAACTTGTAAGCCCAAAATATCCCTGACCTTTTAAAAAGAAATCGAACCAGTATTCGTTAGGGCGTTTTGGTTCACGGAAAGCCATTCTGGTGATAAATGCGTTGCCGCTCTTGTCTCCGCCATAAAAATAGGAGCTATCGTTAGGGTAGGGTTGGTTTTGGTCGACATGTTTCTGCTCAAGATAGTCGACAGGGAATTGCCTGCTTTTGGTACGTTTCACCATTTGCCGGGCGATGAAATGCTTTAGCATTTTGAGATTTTTTTTAGGCTGCAAACTTAGGAATTAATCCATAGACTGGCAAATGTTTTACCCTTACAGAGGCATCTGAGCTAAACTTAACTGCATTTATGATTTCAGGTTTCCTGGCAGCGACAAGGGCGCACGTTCCGGGAACTGATTTATAAAGAATTGATATACGCCATCACCTGTGGCACCCTGTTGGGTTTGATAAGGTGAAAATGGTCAACCCAGTCCTGAATTTCGAGTGGATGATTTACATTAGTCCCATCGAACTGGCCCGATTTCCTGTCGACCAACCCGTCGTTCTCATCAAGTGGGAAGAGGGTGCGGAAGAGGTCGAAACCGAGTTTATCCACTGCGGCATAATAGGTTTCGTTCCATTTCCAGGTGAGACATCCCTGAACCATTATCCATTCACCGCCCATTCGACCGGCAATGGCAAAGTACTTGCTTCTGCTTGCAATGTCGAGCGGATGATTCAGGATATACTGGATATAACCATCGGAGGGGTACATGTTACGCGGGCCGGGATAGTTGGCAATGCATACGAAGTTGATGAGGTTCACCAGCGGGGTACCAAGGTGCGGGGTCCCCAGCGTAACCATCTGGGTTATTTCCCCTCCGCTAACAATGTATCCGCGTGAGACGAGTCCGCCCATTGAATGTCCGATCAGGATGGGAGGCTGTGCAAAACCTGCCGAATCCACATCGTGTTTCAACTGTCTCCCGTTGATGATGATGGAGTCCTTCCAGTTGTACTGATACTCGTAAACATTATGTTTTGCCTTGAATTCGGCGCTGAGATTCAGCACGATGGTATCCCAGTTGCTCATATTTCCATCCATTCCGTGAACAAAAATGACCGGGGGACCTGTTGGGTTTGGAGTCGATGAAACCTGTCTGAACACGTGGGGGTTGACATGATAGTTGGGAATGCAGTGCCAGTCGCTGATTCCCGTCAGGTTTCCACCGGCGCTGTCGGATGAACGAAGCCCGCTTTCGCGGACGAATTTTCCGCTGATGAGCGTTGGCCTGACTGCCGAACCCACCGTAGCCCTGAAATGAAACGTGTGTTTGTTGTTTTCCATGGTGGCATGGAAGGTAAAAACACCATTGCTCAGGGTTCCTGAAACTATCCCGTTAACCAACGTTCCAGAGTCGTTCAGCGAGATATCACCGGTTACCGTGTTTCCGTTCTGGACGAAGGTGAGTTGATAGAACTTCGCTGCACCACCCCTCCAATCGTCGGGCATCATAAATTCATAATATCCGCTCAGATCGGCCGTTGCCGGAGTCTCATCTTCGCTTTTGCTGCAGGCGATGAGCATACAGGCAATCAGGATTGTCAGTATCATTGACAATCTTCGTGGTAATCTTACTATTCGTTTCATAATCCTGTTTTTTACTGTACAGACTGTGGTGAATAAAAAATCAATAACTGGCATGCCTGGTATGAATCGCAACAAACCTCAAAGAGGTCAACATCAGCATTACTGGAAGGATGCTTCTGAAGAAGTATATTGTTTTCATTACCGAAAGTCACTTCATTTTCCTGACAATTTCGAAAGATCTTCAAATGTCTGTGTTGTTCCGTACATCGAGATTCTTTTAATATCCCTCCCCGAGAAATCGAGACCTGTGAGGTCGATCTTCCGGAGCGATGGATTTTCATAGGTTTTGAAATAGAATATCTTGTTGGTGAGGTCGCGAAAAGTTACCCACTGGGTTGACTCGCTGGCAACCAGATTCCCATCAGAATCTTTATCAACAATGATTCCGAAGGGTATGGTAAAGGTGTTGATCACATGCTGACAGAGGGTTAGGTTTGCAGGAGCGTTGGCCTGTCTGGTGACGAATTTCTCGAACATGGCGAGCCTTACAAACCGACTGGGTGGCGTAAAGTCGCCCGGAATGCCAAACATACCGTCGCCATGGCCCGTCGGGCTGAAATTAAGACCTCCCGCTTTGATTGGGATCGGATTGGTGTTTTCGAGGCCGATATATTGACGCAGGTTCGTATAATGCCACGGCAACGACGGCGAATTGGTCATGATACCGAGCGTGTTGTCGTAAATGTTGCAAGCACCTTTATCATATTCCACCACGATACAGCCTCCTGTAGCATCATACACGATAAAATGAACAGTCAACGGCGCATTCATCTTTGCCGGATCGGAAAACATAAAGACCTTTATTTTCGCTGTAGCCTCCCTTACCTCCTCAACGGTTGCAAAGTTCCCAAGCACCCAATCGGAATACATCGCCTGAGCCAGGGCATAGCTGCTGTCGGAAGGAGCCACGGTCTGGTATTGCATATCGCTTTCGTACCAGAGCACACCCACAGCCAATCCCTTCTCGTTCAGCCCGTCACTAACCCCGAAATCCATACCCATACTTGCCACGGCAACATAGCCATATTTTGTGCTCCATTTCAGCCCCGATTTACTTACAGGCGATGGACTGAAAAAGGGCCTGTTTCGGGGTACAACGATCAGATCGTACTTCAGATCTACTCCAAACTCCATTGAACGGCCAATGGTAATGTTCCCGTCTTTCGCCTTCATCCGGAAGATTGTACAGGAAAATACTTCCGATATTCCGGTAAGAACCAGCAAAAGAATTGTCAGCTTTGTTACTTTTAATGCATCCATGTTGTTGAGATTTTTTATTGATGTTTGAAATCATGCTCCTTATCTTGTTCCTTCTTCATGTCTTTTCGGCACAATGCGTTGAGTTCATATATTGAGAGCGGCTGGCGGATGATCTCATTGCATCCAACAAGCGTTGCTAATCGTAATGCGCTCAGATTTAAAATTTCAGCGATCATGATCATGATAATATCAGGTCGCGTTTGCCTGATTCTCGCAGCGGTTTCAAATCCGTTGAGCCCTGATAGTTCAGGTCGCAATATGACCATGCCGATCGATTGATTTATGGTGCACATACCAATGGCCTCCTCTCCGGAACTTGATTTCATTGCCCATGACATGCACCTTGGGCTGTATCACCTGGCTTTCGTACATTGTCTGGTATTTCAGAATCGTCTCACGCTGGCGGCTGGTCTTCAGGCAGTCGTTCAGTTGTTCCCACAGCCTGAAATACCTGAGGGCAACACTGACATTTTGAAGTTCCGATGACAGCATCAGGGCGCTATCGGTATGGGTTTTTAATTTGTGTGTAACAAGTTCAACCGGGGAATCATAATCCGCCGTATTTTTTTTCTTATCCACCGAAGAACAGTCAGATAACCCAACGATGGTAATAACGAACAATAAGTACTGGCAGAAACCAAGATGCAGTCTTACAAATCGTTTGTGTTTCCAGTTTTTTACAAACGCTAACAGCAAAAGTAAATATAATAATATTTATGTGCCAATTGTTTTATGTGCACCCATTATATTTACTTCTTTCTCTTCTTCTTTTTACCGGCCCATTCTTCGCTACCCGAAAACGGATTATCTCCTTTCGATTTTATCCACGATTTGATCTCACTGTCTTTATTCTCAGTAAAATCCTTTCCCTTTTTGAAGTCCGCGCCACCTTTACCCTTTTTAAATTCAGTTGACACTTTTCCCCTTTTAAAATCTGCATCACCTTTGAATTTTCCCTTTTCCCTGAATGAGCTGCGTTCATTCGCTGCGACCGGCGACTCACCTTTTGCAATGCCAACCGAAAGGCTTGATCCCTTAAAATCAGCTTCACTTAAGGCTTCGGTGAGGAATTTTGCATATTCTGTATCAACTTCAAACACACCGTCATTTTTTCCAAGAGTGATATCGCCTATGCGGATTCTTTTACCCGGACTGTTGGTATTGATAAGTTCGATAAGGGTATTGGGGTAAAGTCCGTCGGCTTTTCCGGCATTGATAACCAGCCGGGTAAAGCCGGTAGCCTCTTTGCGTGATTCTCCACGGCCTCCTTTATCACGGAACGATTCTTTTCCACCTTTATCACGGAACGATTCTTTTCCACCTTTATCACGGAACGATTCCTTGCCGCCTTTTTCGCGATACGATTCTTTTCCAGCCTTATCACGGAATGATTCCTTGCCGCCTTTATCACGGAACGATTCACGGCCCTTTTCCTCATAAACGTTAATATCTTTGGCATTGCGGTAATATTCGAGGAAACGGTTGAATTCGAGCGCAACAAACCGTTTAATAACATCTTCTTTTTCAAGCCATTCCAGTTTTTTGTAAATGGCGGGCAGGAAGGGATCGATTTCGGCATGTTCAATCTCAACATTCTCCATTTTATTGATCAGGTTGAAGAGTTGTTTTTCACAGATTTCGCGTCCGCCGGGAACTTTTGCAGCAATGAAAGGTTTGTTTATCAGTTTTTCGATTTGCCTGATGTAGTGTTTTTCTTTCAGGTTGATGATGGCAATTGATGTTCCCGCCTTTCCTGCACGCCCGGTACGCCCACTGCGATGTGTATAGGCTGAAAGGTCATCCGGCAAGGCATAATTGATAATATGGGTAAGGTCATTTACATCCAGTCCGCGGGCTGCTACATCAGTCGCAACAAGCAGTTGCACGTGCCTGATCCTGAATTTCTGCATCACGCTGTCGCGCTGAACCTGTGATAAATCGCCATGCAAAGCCTCTGCATTATAACCATCGCCGATCAGTTTATCTGCAATTTCCTGGGTATCGATGCGTGTACGGCAAAAAATAATTCCGTATATAGAAGGATAAAAGTCAACAATACGTTTCAGGGCGGTGTATTTATCTTTGGCATGCACAGTATAGTAGAGATGCTTAATGTTCTCAGCGCCTGCGTTGCGATCGCCGATAGTGATTTCAACCGGATTTTTCATGTAGTTTCTGGCAATCGCAGCAACCTCCCTTGGCATGGTGGCCGAAAACAGAAGTGTGTTCCGGTTTTCCGGTACTTCGGCAAGAATTTCGTTGATGCTTTCCTGAAAGCCCATATTGAGCATTTCATCTGCTTCGTCAAGCACAACGGAATGAACGTCCCTTAATTTGATTGCTTTCCGGTGCATCAGGTCGATCAACCGCCCCGGAGTTGCAACAACGATCTGAACTCCTCTTTTCAAGGCTTTTATCTGAACGTCATAGCTGCTGCCGCCATAAACCGGAAGCACGTGAAGATCGTCAATGTATTTGGCAAAGTCGTTGAGGTCGCCAGCGATCTGTACGCATAATTCCCTGGTAGGAGAAAGGATCAGAACCTGCGGAAGTGCATTATCCGTATCAACCTGCTGGATCAGGGGCAATCCATATGCAGCAGTTTTGCCTGTTCCGGTCTGGGCCAGGGCAACAATATCGGTTTTTTCTCCCAACAGCAGCGGGATTACTTTTTCCTGCACCGGCATGGGGACTTCAAAACCAAGGTCAACGAGGGCAAGCACAATTTCTTTGCTTATACCCAATTCTTCAAATGTAATCATGTAATTGTTTTATTGTGTGCTTTCGCAATTTCCGGGATTTGCTCAAACCAGGTGAAACCTGATGGAAGGGCTTTGCCAATGGCATTATGCCTGTTGATTGTGCGGGCGGGAAATGTAAATCAGATCTATCTGACCTCAAACACTGATTATTAAGCGGCAAAGGTACGATTAATTTTGGATTTTGGATTTTGGATTTTGGATTTCGGGATCGGAAAAAATTATTTTTTCCTGAAAACAACAAACCTGACCTCGCTATCTTCCATTTTCGATGAGAAATCAATTTCACGCTCCAACCCGTCCCTGCCAGGCAAATTTTCGAGCATCGCCCCGTTTTCTATGACGCTAAACCAGTTATCCCAAACCACTTTATCACCAGGCTGAAGCAACTCAAGGTTTTGCAGGTTCAAATCCAGTCGGCGCCTGGAATCAAAATGGTCAAGATTCAGCGCCACACTGAGATAAGGGTGTGAGTAGAGCAGTTTTTTGCCGGGTTGAACAGGATTTTCATTAATGTAGGCTGCTACAGCCCTGGCAACAGACTGATCGCTGGAAAGCTTCATCTCCTTATTCCAGTTAATGGCTGCCGGATTACCGCTGAAAGGGAATATAACCACAACGGCCACCAGCATTATACCGGTTATACGGCCAATGATCTTGTATCTGTGTAACGCTTCAATAGTTATAAAATTGAAACCTCTCAATGCGATCAGACTGATCAGGGGAGCAACACCCAGCAGAACACGCTTCAATCCCATGGAGTTGAAAATACCAAAATGCCAGAAAAGAGAGTGGGAGATTAAAAAGAGGATAAAACCAAGGAATACCAGGATCGTTTCCTGAACAGAAATCACTACGTTTTTCCGCAACCAGTGCCACCCATAGCTGATAATTCCAATTACTGTTAAAAAGTAAAGCGGAATTCCAATCACATAATTAAGCTGGTAGACGAAATGCAGCATCGGGCCACTTCCATAATGTGGATCAAGATTCGAATAGGGTATTTTGGTGAAAACCCATAAGAGATCGTGATAGAGAAAATTCCCTGCCACCGCATAAATTACGTGCCCGGTTAACAGCCAGGGAAGATATTTCCATTTTTTACTGACCACGAGCCAGAAACCGAATACGATCATGATGATTAATCCTTCGGAGCGAACAAATGGCATCAATGATACAATGACCGGGGCAGCGATATATTTCCGGTGAACTGCAAGAAAAACACCGCCAATGAGAAATAGTGAGAAAAGTGGTTCGGTCAGCCCGGAAAAGGTCAGGATATAGTAGAGTGGCATAAAGATTAGGAAAACGACACTCAGCAGCGGGTTGGAGATATTGAGCGATTTGGCGGTCAGGTAAGTGATGTGGAAAGCCATCACCGAAACGGAGAGATTAAACAACTTCATCCCGATGAAACCGAATTGCGCGAAGGGAGAACTGATCAGCACGAAAACAGGCTTTGCCCAATGATCAAAATAAAGTTCAGGATGTGCCGGCGCATAGCGGGCAAACAAATAGTGCATGATACTGTCGCCGCTGTCGCCCGTGCCGTCAAAAAGGATAATGGTCACGATCCCAGCAACGGCGTATATCGCCAGCAGGAGGTTTATGGCGTTAATGTGAAGAAATTGTATTACCCGGCGCTTCAAATGGAATTAAAAATTTAAAATTAAAAATTACAATTCTAAGAATAACCATTTTCAAATTGGTCACTTGTCACTTGTCACTTGTCACTTGTCACTTGTCATTTGTCACTTGTTCATTCCCTTATTCCCAGCGCCGCCAGTCCTCCCTCGGCTGTTTCTTTATAGATCCGTGGAAGGTCATGACCTGTTTGCCTCATAGCCTGGATCACCCGGTCGAAACTAACCAGGTGGTGCCCATCCGACAAAAGGGCATACATGTTGGCATCAAGGGCACGGGCAGCCCCGAAGGCATTGCGTTCGATGCAGGGGATTTGCACCAGGCCAAGAAGCGGATCACAGGTGAGGCCGAGAAAGTGCTCCATTGCTATTGATGCCGCATATTCAACCTGGCCCGGAGTGCCGCCAAACATCTGTTCAGCTGCGGCGGCGGCCATTGAACTGGCGCTGCCTACTTCTCCCTGGCATCCTACCTCAGCGCCTGAAATAGATGCATTGGTTTTGATCAGATTCCCGATTAATCCGGCTGTAGCCAGTCCCCGTAAAATTTTCTTTTCGGTAAATTCATACTGTGTTTTAAGCAGGTACAAAACCGCTGGGATCACGCCACAGGAACCGCATGTTGGCGCGGTGACAATTTTTCCGCCTGCTGCATTTTCTTCAGAGACAGCAAGTGCGAACGCGAAGGTGAATGCCCTGCGTGACAGGGTTCCCTTGAAACTACGGGCCTTGGTATAATAAGACGAAGCCTTGCGGGGGAGGTTTAAACGGCCAGGCAGAACCCCTTCAGTATCGATCCCGCGTTCAATAGATTCCTGCATTACTTTCCAAACTTCGGCGAGGTGATCCCAGATGGCGGGAGATTCATGCATGTCGACAAATTCCCAAATTGTCCGGCCATTTTCCTCGCACCATTTCAGGACGTCGGCCATTTTCGTCAGCTGATAGATGCTGGCTGATGCATCCCTTTTGCCGCTATCGCTTATATCGCCGCCTCCGATTGAATAGGTGGTCCACTCAGCGATGGTGTTCCCAGGTTCATCAAGGGCCTCCAGTTTCATGCCATTGGGATGGGCCGGCAGAAATATTTCCGGTTTCCACAGAATTTCAGTTGAGAATGGAAGCAAGGCATTGATAATTGCCTTATCGGTCATGTGACCTTTCCCGGTTGCGGCAAGGCTTCCAAATAAGGTAACCCTGAAGTTTTTTATTCCGGGATTACTGTCTTTGAAAATTTCGGCAGCCTTGCGTGGGCCCATGGTATGGCTGCTGGAGGGACCAAAACCGATTTTAAAAATTTCCCTGATTGATTCCATAGTTGCAGAGAATAAAAAAGCCGTCGTGAATCAGGACGGCTAATATTTATCAATTTTCAATAGTTCATTTAAAGCTCTTTCGGCACTGAGAAAGAGAACGTTGCTCCGTTTCCAACTTCGCCGGTCGCCCATATCCTGCCTCCATGTCTCTCGATAATCCGCCTTACAGTTGAAAGACCAACACCTGTACCCGGAAATTCATCCTGGGAGTGAAGCCTGGCAAACGGCGTGAAGAGATTTCCGGCCAGGTTGGGATTGAACCCGGCACCATTGTCCTTTACATAAACAACGGTGTGATCTTCATGCTGCTGAGAACCGACATAAACCTCAGGATCAGCAGTGTAGGAGGTGTATTTCCATGCGTTTCCTAAAAGGTTTTTCATAACGACCATCAGAAGACTTGAATCACCAACAACCTGAATACCCTCTTCAACAACGAATTTGATCTTTCGTTCAGGAATGTCCTGGCATGTCCATTCTATCACTTTTTTTGTCAGGTCGGTCAGATCAACTTTCTGGTGGTCGATTTTGATATTACCCGACCGTGAAAATTGCAGAAGATCACTTATCATATCGGCCATCGAACGCACCGTTGTAAGAATGGTATCCAGGTATGAGTTATCTTCTTCATTGAATTGTTTCTCATATTTTTGTCTGATAAGCTGTGCACTGACACTGATATGATTCAGTGGTGTGCGCAAATCGTGAGAGATAGTATATGAAAAAGCTTCCAGGTCGCGGTTTGCAATTGCAAGATGTGCATTGGATTCCTGCAATTGTTTCTGCGCTTCCAACAGGACCCGGTTTTGTTCGATCGAAGTTTCATAAACAGACAGAAGCAGGTCAAGGATTTGTTTCCGTTCAGAATTGATTGCATATTTATTCCCCTTGAACATGATCTCAAGCACCATGTCGGTATTCCCGGCGCTCCGTAATTCGCGGTTGGCAAGTAAATAATTTACCCTCGACAGAAGATACTTTGATTCAAATGGTTTGGTGATAAAATTATCGGCGCCCGATTGTAAACCATGTATGATATCCAATGGATCCTGGAGGGATGTAAGCAGAATAATGGGAACCTCCATTAAAATTGGAGTCGATTTCAGTTTCTCGCAAAATTCATATCCATCCATCACAGGCATGACAACATCGGATATAATGAGCATCGGAATTTCTTCCAGCGCTGCCTGAAAAGCTTCGGAACCCTCATGAAATACCTTTACTTTATAACCATGCTGTTTTAACAATGTTTTCAGCATGATGGATTCCATGAGGGAATCTTCCACCACCATAATGTAGCCTTCTAAATCTCCATGTCTGAAGAAATGGCCCATATTAACCCATTTTCACCACAAGGTCGGCAAGCCGGCAGGAGTAACCGTATTCATTATCATACCAGGAAATGACCTTTACCAGGTTTCCGCCAAGGACCTTGGTTAGCTCTGAATCGTAAATTGAGGAATGTGAATTGCCAACAATGTCGCAACTTACCAGCGGTTCGTCGAGATACTGAAGTACGCCTTTCATGGGGCCGTTTGCTGCGGTTTTCATGGCGGCGTGGATTTCATCTTTGGTGACATCGCGGTTCAGTTCGCAGGTGAGGTCAACCAGTGAGGCATCGGGAGTCGGAACACGAACTGCAAATCCATCCATTTTGCCCTCGAGTTCAGGAATTACGAGACCGATGGCTTTTGCAGCGCCTGTTTTCGTAGGGATAATGGAAACGGCTGCTGCCCGTGCACGGCGAAGATCCTTGTGAGGGGCATCCAGGATGATTTGATCATTGGTATAGCTGTGAATGGTGTTCATCAGCCCTTTTTTAATTCCAAAACTATCGTTCAGAACCTTTGCGATGGGTGCGAGGCAGTTTGTGGTACAGGAAGCATTTGATATAAGCTTCATATCGGTTGTAAGGGTGTTATCATTAACGCCCAGGACAATGGTGGCATCCACATCATCCTTGTTGTCGGACGGGACAGATAATAAAACCTTTTTTGCGCCTGCAGACAGGTGTTTGCTCAACTTTTCACGGTTACGGAAGATCCCGGTACATTCGATTACAATTTCCACGCCCAGGGAGCCCCATGGCAGATTTGCAGGATCTTTTTCGGCCATTACTTTAAATTTCTTGCCATTTACGATCATGCTGTCGCCTTCAACAGCTACTTCTCCCGGAAATTTACCATGAACAGAATCATACTTTAAAAGATGCGCCAGGGTTTTTGCATCAGTAAGATCATTGATAGCTACAACTTCAACATTGCTTTTTGCAAGAAGTGCACGATAGGTGAGGCGTCCGATGCGCCCGAATCCATTAATTCCAACTTTAATTGTTCCCATATTATTATTTGTTGATTTAGAATAAATTTAATCAAATTAAAGTGCAAAATTAAGGATTTATCCAATAGAAAAAAACAGCGAAAAGATTTTACCGGAAATGAAAATAAATATCCGGCAATGAGGGATGAAATCATAAATTATAAATAATTGACGTAATTTTGCAGTGATACAGTATTCAATATCTTTAGCATGTCCAAAACCAAATACATATTCGTCACGGGCGGAGTAACCTCCTCCCTGGGGAAAGGAATCATATCCTCTTCAATTGCCAAATTGCTTGTTGCGCGTGGATTCACCGTAACGATTCAAAAACTTGATCCCTACATAAATATTGATCCCGGAACCCTGAATCCGTATGAGCATGGTGAATGTTTTGTGACCGAAGATGGCGCTGAGACGGATCTGGACCTGGGGCATTACGAGCGGTTTTCAAATGTGCCTACTTCGCAGGCAAACAATGTTACAACCGGGGTGGTTTATCAATCAGTGATCACAAAGGAGCGCCAGGGAGAATATCTTGGTGAAACCGTTCAGGTGATTCCTCACATTACCGATGAAATTAAATACCGGATCAAGTTACTTGCAAACCGTGGCGACTATGATTTTATCATTACCGAGATTGGCGGGACCGTCGGTGACATTGAATCGCTGCCTTTTATCGAAGCTGTGCGTCAGCTGCGCTGGGAACTTGGACTCAACTGCGTCGTAGTGCATCTTACGCTGGTTCCATATCTTGCGGCTGCCGGTGAATTAAAAACCAAACCAACACAACATTCCGTTAAAACCTTGCTTGAATCGGGGGTTCAGCCCGATATCATTGTATGCCGCACTGAAAAACACCTTTCAGAAGGCATTCGCAACAAAATAGCACTGTTCTGCAATGTTAGCCCATCGTCGGTAATTGAATGCATCGATGCTGAATCGATCTATGATGTACCGATCCTTATGCGGCAGGAGAATCTGGACCTGGAAATATTGAAAAAAACCAAAATGCCCTGTGATCAGGAACCTGATCTCACCGATTGGGAACAGTTTTTATATGCGTTGAAACATCCTTCGGGAGATGTAAATATCGGGCTGGTCGGTAAATATGTTGAATTAAAGGATGCCTATAAGTCAATTAATGAATCCTTCATTCATGCCGGTTCGGTAAACGGGGTGCGCGTTCGTGTTCAGACATTTCATTCTGAATTTATCGATGATTCAAATGTTGTTGAAAAACTTGGAAAACTCGATGGAATTCTTGTGGCACCCGGTTTTGGAGAACGGGGTATTGAAGGCAAAATAACAGCAATACGTTTCGCGAGGGAAAATAAAATTCCATTTTTTGGAATTTGTCTGGGCATGCAGTGTGCTGTAATCGAATTTGGAAGGAATGTGCTGGGGTTCACCGGGGCTCATTCAACAGAATTCAATAAGATTACCCCATACCCGGTGATCGACATGATGGAGATGCAAAAGAAAATTTCTGGTTTGGGAGGCACCATGCGACTGGGATCCTATCCATGTAAATTAAAG
>Ga0247840_10006445_pt1 | contig 16873 bp, 17 predicted proteins | sample LaCruzMarch2015__FD_192404 | JGI IMG/M metagenome (GOLD analysis project Ga0247840, IMG submission 192404) | Freshwater microbial communities from meromictic Lake La Cruz, Castile-La Mancha, Spain - LaCruzMarch2015_17m | ecosystem: Environmental > Aquatic > Freshwater > Lake | place: Spain... | reverse complement strand
ACAGAAGACCTACACCGAGCCTCAGAACAAGTCATCCGCGACTACCCCGAATGCTGGTTCTGGATCCACCGCCGCTTCAAGACAAGACCGGCTGGGGAGCCGGAGGATATTTATGAGGTGTGATTTGGTAAATGGCTTCGCTGGAGATACACGAAACCAAGCCTTGGGGGAAAACGACACTGCACTTTTTCGGATGGAACTCTAGGAAAGCATAGAGGTTGCAATGATGGGCTATCGTAATATCGATAATGGTTTCATCGCACATAAGCGCAAGTTGGATGGAGAGAGGCAGTCGCTAGAAACTCACCTGCTCGAAGTCGGTCAAATAGCTGGCTCGTTAGCCAAAAAAATTGGGTTAGATCGGGTTGGTGAGTTACTTGGCTTATTGCATGATCTTGGAAAATACAGCCAAGAATTTCAAACTTATCTTAAGTCCGCCGTCGCGCCCCTCGCGGGCGCGTGGATTGAAACTTGGATTTGTAATCGTTTCGCGAAGCACTACCTCTGATTATTGATCATCACAACTTTCCTGTGAGTCGTTCTGACCAATAGGTTGCGATTGGAACTTTCGCATCCACAACTGAGTTTGATTCGCCACTTCTTCATGCCATAGCTACTATGTCTATGTGAAAATATGTCTAGCATGGGTTTCTTATATGTCATTAACTGCAGCAAGATTTGCGACTCTGACTCCTGAGCTTGGGGCGCGTGCACTACTAAGACTGCCAAGTGTGAGCATACCTTTAATAGCGGTCTCTGCTGCAGGCACATGCCTCATCGATAAGACATGCAGAACTACCGTTGGGCATACCCTGGCCATTGCCAATGCGCTAGCTCCCGCGAATGTAGTAAATGCAGTTTTGAGTGCAACCACAGCAGGACCAGCCTCTAGAGAGCGTGGGGCGGATCGAAGTGAACCAGTAGCTATAGAGGATCCTCGAAAGGATCGCGAGGAGAGCCATTGCAGGGAGCTGCTCACTGCCGAAGATTGGCATGCGGGTCATTCGAATGATGTGGTTAATACTAATCGTAAGCTCTCGGAGCCAAATGCCCAAGTTAAAGCATTGAAGGGTGATCGATACATGGCTGCTGCTGTTTGCTATTGGCTTGAGAGTAGCAAAGGCACTAGCTTAGCTGGTGTTGGTGGACATGGATACACACTTCAAGACAAGTTTGCGGTGATTTATTACGTAAGCCCAAGCGAATTACCACCAGATATAAGCAGCAACCTAAATCTCAAGCCAGGCACTTATGCACTCAAAGTTTGCGCAGATCTCGCTAGCACTCGAGGTCATGAAGCAATGATGCAGTGGTCATCTCGCAATGCTATTGAGGAGGATCGTGCAGCGAGCCCTGGAAAGGAATTCATGGATATTCCGATCTTATACAGGTGGGATGAAGATATACGCCTGAGTTCCACAGCAAGAGATCGACTAAAAGATGATTTGCATGTTGCGTACGGCAAGAAGGATTCTGCTGGGGTACTTTTTGCAGATTTTAACACTACCGAATCATCTAAAGTGCAAGCAGACTACTTGCTCATGGAGCCTGTCTATTTAGAACCTTTTCACAAGATTGTCGGAACTCCGAACGCTGAGAATGCAAGAGTCGCATGGAGATTAACCAGAGCCGAGCTTAGACGCAGGATCGCCCAAGGAATGGCTAGCCCTAATGAAGGAATGGATCTCTTTGCTGATAAGATGAGGGGAGACGCAGTGGCAAGGACTTGGCCTGCGGTATTACAGGCAAGAGAGACAGCCGAGAGGGCTCATCGGTTAGGTGTATCTTTCACACCGGAACAAGAAATGAGGGGAGAATGGATCCGGAGAAAAAAGATTCTATGGAATAACACGAATGAGGCTTTGCTTAGACGTGGAATTGAGTTGCAAGAGGATTCGGAAACACAAGGGATCTTTGGATCATCCACGCTCAAGGGAGGGTTCTTCTTGATAGACTTCGGCAATGCCCGCGAGACTAGCCCAACTAAAAGTGAGTAAAAAGCATCCCTAGAGCAAGCCATGAAAAAGGTTCCATGTCTTTTTCTTCTAGAGCTTTTGATGCAAATCAGTCCGGCGACGATGGGCAGGATACTCAAGCCGTATAAATGCAAACCGAAATCAGGGACAAAGCCAGGCTCCTTGCTGCGAACGGAGATACAATTCAGGGGAGCATCTGGGATATTAAGCAGCCAGGATTTGTAGAGGCTGACAGAGTCGCTCACTGTGGCAACAGCCTAGCAGGTCTGTTTGCGTGGAGTCTGACAATGACAGACATCTGCACACAGTGGACGGAATGTCGTGCGGTTTGGCACAAAGCCGCTACAGGAGAAAATAGTAACGGTTCAGGTCCTCGGTGAGTTGGGGCATCATTGGTGTAGATCGCAAGAACGGTGGTCCCTGGTTTGGACGGTTAGTTGTTGTCACCCCCAATTTGCATCCGCAAATCGGCCCCTGAGGGGCATTCGGGATGACCCCAGCTAAGGGGGACTCAACGGTTACAGAAAATATACTGCTCGCACATCAAAATTTCGGAATATACCCATCGCGAATGAAAATTCCCGAATTTCTGGAAGTAGCTTGGGGTCATATTTGGAAGTTACGATTGAGGCAAACCGCAAGCGATACTGAAGTATCGCGAGGATTTGCCGATTGAGTAACTTTCAAACATGGCCACAAGATGCTTTCAGAAAACGGGAATTCTCATTCGTGATGGGTATATGTGCATCTCCAGCGAGCAGTATATCGCGAGGCCGGATGGCCTCGCCAATAACAACATACCCATCGCAGAGAATGCGCGGCCGACAAAGGTCGCGTCCACTTTCAATAAAGGTTTGATCCTCGCTCAGCATTCGCAAAATCCGTAATTTTCATTTGTGATGGGTATATCAAAATGATGGCAAGCCTGGGTGGTTACCGCAGCAACCACCCACATCAATCATTTCGATGAGTCGGCACCAACCTTATCCCTCGGCAGGATGCTCCCGAAGCAGTGCCTGCCTCCGTTTCGCTTGGCTCGGTCAAGTTATCAAACACTCTGAGCCTTCTCTAGTTTCCCATAGGCTTATCATCTGACTTTCTCCAGCCCAGGGTTTCGGCGTTCTTTGTATTAAGTATTTGAAATCGTTGAAATAGCCGATTTTTCCGCATCTAGCAAAAACAAGCACTTACGTCACCTACGCCGAAATCCTGTCTCTAGCCAGAATTGCATCACATCTCTGACCCGTTTTGCCATCACTTCGGTAACATCGAATTATGAGTCATCACGCAGTTCTTGTAGAGCATAGATTTGCCATGACAATCATGCGATCGTCAAAAGCATCACTGACTCTCGTTTATTAACACACTGTTTTAATTGGTGATGTTGTTATGAGTGGACCACATATGCAGTCAGCGGAGTCTTGGGTTGCAGAGAAATTGCGAGGAGGCGATCACGTCTCTCGAGGCGAAAAGGAAAAGGGAGGCTTTGCGGGTGATAGCACGCAACTCCCTCTCCTTGCTACAGGAGGATTTCTTACACCGCAAGCTGCCACTCCGGAAGGGCTTGGTGCCGCTGCTATTAGGACTCTGCGCCCGACGCCTCTGGGCGTCGTGGGCGCAGTCGCAGTTTTGGCTCTTGGAGCGGGCCTTGCCTTATTGGCCTCGCGTGGTGGAAAACCAAATCCTAGTGCTGGGGCTATAACCACCTTGACAGCAGCTGATGGTAGTAGTGTCACAGTAGTCCATGACGGAGCAGGCGGAGCTATCACTATGGCACTCCCTGCTGCGGAGGCAGCACGCATATTGGCTGCGAGCGATCCGGCACCTCATAGTCTGGCAAATCCCTCCCCATTATCAGCGGGAACAAGTTCCCCAGTAAATTCTCCAGTAAATCTCATCTATCCTCAGATCCTTGGTTTATCCCAGGCTCTGACGGAGGGCCGTGAGTTAGATGAGATCATCGCCAAGGGCACACGTACTGTCGATTTGCGTTTAATGAATGGGGAGGGGCGTGTGGGGGATTATGTGTTGGCGTTCCAAGACGCTCCCCACCAAGTAATACTTAAGTTCGAGCGGATCAACCTTGATGGTAGTGGTCCCACGGTGTCTTTAGTCAAGATGCAGAGCGGTCTTTACGTGGTAATAACCGTCGACCCATCCGGTAATGTAATTAATCAGACGGAAGTCATTCCTCATCCAACTCGCCGCCTACTCGCATCAACGATCATGAAACACATCGACCATGCTCGCAAAAAGTCCGTGGTGGGTATGGAGTAAGGTCATTGAGTATCCCCCAATGCAAATGTAGCTCCTCACGTAAATTTGTGGGTATAAATAGGGGGAAAAGCCGTCGGCCAGTAGAAAGATTTCGATATAGATTTGCGGATTCTCTATGAGCCGCGAAGCTGTGATTTGCGAGCGCTCAAGTAGAGGAGGCGATCCACATCATTCTTCGTATTTGGGGGTGGGGCAGTTATCAATAAATCCACAGCGGCTCTTGCAACCACCCCTACGAAATCCTCGAGGTAATTGCGCTTGTGATGATGTGAGTTCTAGCCTAGAAAATAAGCACTCAAACGATCCTGCGCTAATTTCCAAAATCACAAAACTGTAGGGGTGGTTCGGCAACCGCCCGTCTTCCAATATCGCGACCTTGCCCACACTTAATGAGCAATTACTCTACCCTCGCCTATTTCCACCCACGAATTCACGTGAGGAGCCAATCATCTCTTCATTACAGGAACTACCTTAAGCATGGTCCGCTTTGACCTAGGGACTTCAAAGCCGACCCTCTCCTTTAACGCATGTCTGAGACGTTGTCTCACTTCTCGATCCAAGGGCTCATCGTTGAGACTCCTAGCGGTCCTGAGTAATTCTCTTAGCTCTTCCAATGCCACACGACACGCAGAACACGTCAATAGGTGGGCATCAACTAATTCCCTATGTCCAGGAGAGATCTCCTCATCCACATAGTCATTCAAAAGCTGCTCGACCAAACGGCAGGTTTCACTGGCAAACTGAATTTTTCCATCTTCTGTCGTCATGCCTTAATACCGCACGTGAGAATAATATCGGACCTATATTCATGGGCTCTAAAGACGAGGCTAAAGGGCGATCGCCTACACCAACTTTCTAATTAACCGATTACAGGAGGATGTCTAAGGGTTCCTCTTTTTACAAGCTCTCTGATTTATTTAATTTATTGGCTCGATTGTGAGGCGAGTTTTTTAGGAACGTAACCGTTGACGTCCCCAAAAATTGAATCATCCCGAATGCCCCTCAGGGGCCGATTTGCGGATGCAAATCGGGGGTGACAACAACTAACCGTTCACATATACGGCAAAACCTTAATGGTTTTGTCCATTCGAGTTACCATCATTGCTGCGATCTACACCAATGATGACCCAACTTGCTGAGGACGTGAACGGTTACTTAGCAACTGTCTCAACAGGAGGGTTGAACCGTAACTGGTTCAGAAACGTAACTACTCATTAGGTGTTGCGGGTAAGGTCTGACAGATGAGAGATGAAATCCGGCGGTTCTTGCAACCGTCCCTACAAAGTCCTCGAGGTAGATGATGTGAGTTCTAGCCTAGCAAATCAGCGCTCAAATGATCCTGCGCGAATCTCCAGAAAAAGGGTGTTTCACGAACCGCCATCCTCTGGGGGCCCAAGGCTCACTAAAAAACGAACTTATATCCCACACCGTGAACAGTAAGAAGGTATCGGGGATTTTGTGGTGAATCCTCTACTTTTTGCCGTATACGGGCAACGAAATTATCTACAGTTCGGGTAGTCGGATAGCTCGTATATCCCCAAACTTCATCAAGCAATTCATCTCGAGATACGGGATGATCCGGCTTCTTGGCGAGATAACGAAGCAGCTCTAATTCTTTGACCGAAAGAGATATCTCATCCGCCCCCTTCTTGGCGCGATAAGTTCTAAAGTCTATGGAGACGTCCCCAAAAGCCAATTCATCGAGTGGCTTTTGGCTCTCCAAACTGGCCCTCTCTTGATGGTTGAGTACATCACAGCGCCGCAGTAGAGCCTTTATGCGTGCAGCCAATTCGCGCATAGCAAATGGTTTCGTTAAGTAGTCATCCGCACCGACCTCAAGACCGACAACCTTGTCTACTTCCTCAGATCTAGCAGTGAGCATTATGACCGGTATCCCGTCTTGCTTTGACCGGATCTTCTTGCAGACTTCAAAACCATCTAATCCCGGCATCATCAGATCTAGAATTACTAGATCTGGTTTCTGCTTTTCATAACTTTCGATACCCGATCGGCCATCGCTACAAGCGATTACGCAATAGCCTTCGTAGGTGAGGTTGTCGACAATACCGGCTCTTACGATCGGCTCATCTTCGACAACAAGGATTGTCCTTTTACCGTCATCCACTATTACGCATCCTCAAATCTATAAATTGGTAAGCGTTCGCTATGAATTGGGTGTATCCTGCTCGCAAATGAAAATTTCGTAATATGCACGTCTCGTGCGAGCAGTATATCGCGAGGCTGCAAGGCCGAGCCAATAACAACGTATACCCATGGAATATAGAGAGCGGCCGATCAGGCCGCTTCCACTTTCAATCAAAGTTCGGTACTTGCTCATTATCCGCAAAACCGTAATTTTCATTCGCGATGGGTATACATCTCATCTTAGGATCATCTCAACAACTTTTTTGGCATGTGATTCGGCCAACGCCACAAGTGATCAAGGGTGCTTGTAGCATCTGTGCACACTAATTACACATCAATTGGAACGATATGAGCACATCAACTATCACACCAACTCAAGCCGCGAATTCAATCAAGATCGTCCCAGGCAGCCAAAGCACTCAGGCTATTTCCACAATCGCAATCGGTGATGTCGTCCAGATCATCATCGCCAAAACAAGTCCTTCCGGAGAAGGTATGATTAGCTTACGTGGACAGCTGATCCAAGCTAGCCTTCCGCCTGATTTAGTTGAGGGCGCTCGTAAAATGGTTGAACTTATTAAAGCTGAGAACGGCGTTATATTCAAAATAATCTCGGGCGAAAACGCGGCGAGCACCCCAACTCAGCAATCGATCAGCTCTATAAAGGCCAGGCTAAATGAACTATTTCCCAAATCCCAAATGATGACACTCGCTGACTTAGCTCCTGCCCCGTTGGGAAAAGACCTAAAGGAAATATTGCCAGCGCTGCTCCAGACAACGCAATTCCTTGATGGGATACAGACTCCAGAGCAACTCTCACAGGCCGAAACCGCACTACAGCAAATCTTACAATCCTCGACCGGAGAGGTCCCAAAGGTAATGTTGAATGCTGCTCATGCACTAGGAACCGAGGCCAATAAAATTTCTCGACATGCGTTTGGCGCCTTAATTCGAGATTTCATATCACAACTAGAATCATTCTCGAGAGGACCGTCGATCATTGTAAAGGATGTCTTAAACCAATTGGAGTCCATGATTGAGAAGCTAAAGGATCATCCTTTAGTTAAAGACAACGATCTCGATATGGCAAAGAAAACAGCGATGAAAGTTATCTCGAATCTATCGAGTTCTCTCGATGGCACAAAGATCAGCTCAGACACAAAGTCTCAATATGCATCTATAGGGAATGCACTTGGAGAATTAAGGAACTTACTTGGAGCATTTGATCCAACTCGAGCAGAAGTCCAGACCGATAATCGCCTAGCGACTCGGGCACAAGAGATGAGCCAAAAACTTGCGCGAATGGCTTTTACACTCGAGAGCATAAACACGCTCAATCCCCTTATGCAGGCAATGGGTGAGCCAGCCCTGGTTCTTTTCCCATTTCTATTCCAAGGAATGCTTGCGCACACTGAGGTCGCAATACAGCCGGATAGAAACGAGGATAGAAACGAGGATAGAAACAAAGAAGATGAGGACGGAGGCAAATCAGACAAGGGCAAAAGCAAATTCCAAAGGATCCAAGCCCATGTTCCACTGCCTAACCTAGGCCCAGTAGACGTAGAGATCGCCTTCAGGGATCGAGAAATACTCGCTCGATTCACCACATCTGGAGAAGAGGAGCATGATTTCCTACTATCACAACTAGAACACCTCGTATCCCTGCTCAGAGAGCAGGGATACGAAAAAGCCGAGATACACTGCAACGTCGGCAAACAAAGTGAAGGCCATTACACACATTGGCTTCAATTGCTAAACGACAAACCAAGCCTTACCGCATAAGACCTAGTAGCGATAATGATCGGGCTTAAATGGGCCCTGAGCCGAGACACCTAAATACTCGGACTGTTTCCCATTGAGCGTAGTCAACTCAACACCCAACTTACCCAAATGAGCCCTCGCGACCTGCTCATCTAGATCTTTTGGCAATGTGTGAACACCAACGGCATATTTACCTTTCTCCGTCCACAGGGCAATCTGAGCCAATGTCTGGTTACTGAACGAGCAGGACATAACAAAAGCAGGGTGACCCGTGCCACAACCCAAGTTAACCAAGCGCCCTCTTGCAAGAACGATAAGCCCACGGCCATCAGAGAAAACAAAGCGGTCTACCTGTGGTTTTATATTGTTCTCAACTACCTCTCTGTTATTTTCCAACCAGGCGATGTCGATCTCAGAATCAAAGTGACCTATGTTGCACAGAATCGCGTTGTTCTTCATTCGCTCGAAGTGGCGTCCCACGATTACGTCACAACAGCCGGTTGCCGTAACGAATATATCTGCATGAGAAGCAGCCCTATCGAGCGTGGTTACCTCGAAGCCTTCCATAGCAGCTTGCAGGGCACAGATCGGATCGATTTCTGTTATTAGGACACGTGCGCCAAGACCTCTCATAGCCTGAGCACATCCTTTGCCGACATCCCCATATCCAGCAACGACAACGACCTTCCCTGCGATCATCACATCAGTGGCTCTCTTGATCCCGTCTCCTAGAGACTCACGACATCCATATAGGTTGTCGAACTTGGATTTAGTGACGGAATCGTTGACATTAAAAGCTGGGCACTTGAGGCGGCCTTCTTTTTGCATTTGGTAAAGGCGATGAACACCTGTGGTAGTTTCTTCAGATATACCGACAATGCCAGGGAGAAGATCTGGCCTTTCATTGTGGACGTATACGGTCAAGTCCCCACCATCGTCGAGGATTAGGTTGAGCGGACGATCTCCAGAGAACATAAGGGTCTGTTCTATGCACCATTGATATTCCTCCTCCGTCTCCCCCTTCCATGCGAAAACAGGAACGCCTGTATCAGCAATAGCTGCGGCTGCGTGATCTTGCGTTGAGAAAATATTGCAACTGGACCAGCGAACCTCAGCACCCAACTCGACCAAGGTTTCAATCAAGACTGCTGTCTCAACCGTCATATGCAAGCAACCGGCGATCCTTGCACCGCGAAGTGGCTTAGATGCGCCATGCTCTTTACGCAAAGCCATGAGACCTGGCATCTCAACTTCAGCCAGTTCTATCGCCTTCCTACCGGCCTCTGCCAAGCTTATGTCCGCTACTTTGTAATCCTGCCCCATTTTGTCTATCTCCGACTTAATTTAGTTAGCTGTTTGTTTGAAGAAGATTTCTAAGGCAATGTCCTTAGCCTGAAAGTAGAAGGAATTCAAGACGCGCCTACATGATCGAGGATAGACCTATTTGCAGAACCACCACTCCTGCCCTTTGCGGCAGAAGTTTCTTTCTACGAAGGTATACCTCCTCTGAATAACTTGGAGGTCCGATCCTTCCATTATTTTGGTGTGCTCTGTAGCACGAGAGTTAGCAGATCTCATGACGGACAGATACACCAACCAAGTGACGAAGAAGACGGAGAAAGAAATAGCGACAGTTATAATTACGCGCTTGCGGCGCTGCTCTAGTTTATCTGGCTCCTCTCGATCTCGAATCAAGTCTACGAACGCCTGACTATTGTTGCTTACTCGCATAGGGGCATCCCCATCTTGAGCGCTCGTCTTTATCTCAGGCTCACCTTCATTTACCCTGACAAACCTTTTTTGTGTTAGTGGATTATAGATTTCACCCATAGCGACTCTCCGATCTCAATGCCACTGGTTAATTGTTGCGTCGTTTCACTTCTTCGGAGACAGACTTAAGTCCGTCTTTTCTCTTCTTCCTCCATGCATCATCAGTGCGATAAAGGAAAGCTAGAATTTCTGCAACAGCTCTGTAAGCCTCATGCGGAATCTCGAAACCTACATTTAGGCTCGATAGCAACTCAGCCAGAGCATCATCTCTATGCACAGGTATTTTGTGTTCTATTGCAATATCGAGTATCCGCCTAGCCGTCTCGCCAGCACCACTTGCAACGATATGAGGCGCACGATGGCCCTGCTCATATTTGAGGGCTATTGCCTGCTGCCTTTTATTTAGCTTTCTGACGCTGTTCATGGTCGATTCTCAAAAGCGTAGCTGCAGTGACTATACCCATCGCAATTCGAAATTTCGTTTTCTCTGGAATCAGATTGGGGTCATATTTGAAAATTATGATTGAGGCAAACCGCAAGCGATACTGAAGTATCGCGAGGATTTGCCGATTGAGTAATTTTCAAAGATGGCCCCAAGATGTTTTCAGAAAAACGAAATTTCGAATTGCGATGGGTATAAACTAGTTCCTGCCCTGAATCGACGATTTCGAGTCGATGTTGGGAGAGCGAGAATTGCAAAAAGCAGACTTTAGTAGCTATACCCATCACGACTTTTGATGCGAAGGCTTGATGTTTCTTGGTAGACGCCAACCTGAGCCGCCGACCCTTTTTTGTTTGCTCTCGCCAAAGAGAAGGACATTGCTTCTCCGGTAGTCATCTAAAGCTCCCTGGAAATTGACTGTAGCTCTCTCAATGTAATGCTCAAGAAAGTGATCGACGGAACAAGACGCGTGAACGAATGCTCGGTCCAAATCTCTTTCGACATTTTCTAGTTCATCACCATTCTTTTCAAAAGCGTCAAGAAACATCTCCTTGAGAGTCTCTGCAGAAGCAGAACTCTCCCATTCCATCTTTTCTATCAAGCGGTGTGCTCTAGAACGCCGTCCCTCCCTAAGCACTATGAAACGCGCTACGAAAGCTGTGCGAATTGCAATTCTCTTTGCGTCTTCGCTGTTGTCATGATTTCTCAGCAGACGCACCTGCATTTTCATGGTCAATGTGCCACGCCCATCTCCCTATAAGATCTTTTTTACCCATCGCCGATATTGTGCGGCCGACAAACGTCGCTTCCACATTGGATCAAAGTCGCATACTGCTTCAGCATCCACAAAATCTGTAATTCTCATTCGCGATGGGTATATCGGCACCAATCTTGTTGCGCTTAAGCAGTAAATTTAGGACCCCTAACGCCCTTACAAAACTCAATGGGGATTATGAGTGACCGAATCTTATAGATGTGAGCAGTTAGGTAAAGTTTAATCTCTCGTGCCTCTAAAACTTGATCTTGCTTGCACTATCTGATTTAACCTTCAGCTCACCTTTTAGTTTTTGCGAACTCCAAGATTTCAAGTGATCCGTGAGTTACTGTGTTTATACCCATCGCGAATGGGAATTCCCGAATTTCTGTAAGTAGCTTGGGGTCATATTTGGAAGTTACGATTGAGGCAAACCGCAAGCGATACTGAAGTATCGCGAGGATTGGCCGATTGAATAACTTTCAAAGATGGCCACAAGATGCTTACAGAAAACGGGAATTCTCATTCGTGATGGGTATATATCGCAGATGCGCATTTTGGTTGCAGCAAAGCAGAAATACAAAATCCCTGCTTTTGCTGATCGCATATTGTTCTAGTTCGGCTATAAATGGAGAGGATGATGGAAAATCAGAAATGGCCCTCTTGCGCCAAGTGTGAGGAAGGGATTTTGTTGCCACTTTCCGACTATGGTCAAGACGGATCTTCCGTCATGTACAAAGCTTGGGCCTGCACAAATCCCAATTGTGGATTCTCGATCAGGATCGACAAGGGCGAAGTGACCTACGGTAGAAAAACCCAAATGAAGCAATAGCTCGAGCCTATAGAGGATTCAGACTAAGAATCTTCCTCTGAGTGATCTGAGAGTCCGAGCTTATCCATTTTGTATTTTAGAATTCTCCTACTGATCCCCAGCATTTCGGCTGCGCGTGTTTGCACGTAGTTGGTTCTCTTGAGTGCATTTAGAATTATGTCTGTCTCGAAAGCCCTCTCGGCCTCTTCAAAAGGCAGTTCTCCATCGAGCACTTGATCCTTTAAATCAGGGCCTTTCCCCTTTTCCTTTATTCGATTAGGTAGGTCCTCTGGCCTGATGATGTCGGCGAGTGAGAGAGCCAAAATACTTTCTGTGACATTTTCAAGTTCCCGAACATTTCCCGGCCAGCTATACGACTTGAGGATCTCTAATGACTCTTCTGAAAAGACTGGGCGCCGAGCACCGTATAATGGCCCAAGTCTCTGCAGAAAGAACTCAACTAGACCTGGTATATCTTCCGGCCTTTCCCTAAGTGGTGGCATGTCTAACGTGACTACGTTGATGCGGTAGAACAAATCCTGACGAAAGCGACCTTGAGCGATAGCCTCATCCAAACTGCGATTCGTCGCAGCTAAAATCCGCACATCTACCTGTATGGGTTTTGATCTACCAACGCGATAAAACTCTTTCTCCTGAAGGAAGCGCAGCATTTTTACCTGCACAGGAAGACTAAGCTCGCCTATCTCATCAAGGAAAAGAGTGCCCTTATCTGCCAATTCAAAATGCCCAAGTCTTCGATCAATCGCATGAGTAAAAGCTCCTCTCTCATGTCCAAATAACTCAGACTCTATAAGTGTCTCTGGTATGGCAGCACAATTGAGGGCGACAAACAGTCCGCGAGCGCGATTACTGCGCTTGTGGATCTCTTTGGCGACAACCTCTTTCCCTGTCCCAGATTCTCCCGTGATTAGAATCGTCGTATCTCGCGAAGCTAGTTGCCCGACCTTGGCATAAAGGGATTTCATCGATGGAGCATTGCCGACAAGGCCACCAAAATCGCCTTCAATAGACGCAAGATTTGTACGTGACATCTGAGATGTTACGACAGAACTTGGGGACACTCTCCCTGTAGCTCCGCAGCGCAGAGTTTCTTCGACAAGACTGAGTAATTCATCGACATCAAAAGGCTTGCTCAAGTAATCGACCGCGCCAACTTTCATCGCCTGGACAGCTGTCCTCACTGTTGTGCTGGCTGTGAGCATGATTACAGCGATAGAGGGAAAATCAACCTTGAGGCGCTCAAGTAACTCTATGCCATCGATACCAGGCATAATGACGTCTAGTATGATCAAATCTGGCATACCCGATTGACCAGCAATATTGGCACCTGAGAGATCCCTGCCGAGTCTTTGGAGCATTGCCAACGCATCGTCACCATTCTCGCAAACATCGACCTCATATACGCGGCTCAGAATAAGCCTCAAGGACTCTCTGACATTGATTTCGTCATCAACAACCAAAATTCGCTTTTGTCGCAAATCAAACTGAGCCACTATTACGGTTCTCCGAAAATCTCGTATTTGTAGTGCGACCTGAGCCAGAAACGGCTCTTATACCCATCACGAATAAAAATTCGCGATGGGTATAGCAATCTCGCCTCAAGTCAACGGAGCCAGAGACATTGCTGCTCGCGCAATCGAATGCATAGCGTAATGAAGCCAGTGATACAAGAATGCAAGTCTCTCCCACAGATGTATCTTCCAGACGTTCTGATGCAGACATTGTGAAAAATTGTGCATCTCATTTCAGATTTGGGTCATTGGAGTGGACCCGGAAAACAGAGACCGTGTGTTGATGTGGTTATACCCATCGCGAATGAGAACTACGGAATTTATGGAAGCAGATTGAGGCCATATTTGGAAGTTGTGATTGAGGCGAACCGCAAGCAATACGCAAAGTAGTGCGAGGGTTGGCCGACTGAGCAACTTTCAAATATGGCCTCAATCTGCTTTAAGAAAACGGGAATTCTCATTTGCGATGGGTATACCAGCCATCTTTTACTTCAGCATGAATTCAATCAGGGGATAGAGAACAATGGACATAGTTACAGGAGCATTCGGATATATAGGCAGTTATATCGCAAGAGAGCTGCTCTCTCGCGGCATACGTGTGAGGACTATCACGACACACTATCAGCGTAAGCACCCACTGTCTGAGACAATAGAAGCGTTCCCGTATAGCTTTGACAATCCGAGGGACCTCGTGTCCGCGCTGCGTGGGGCTGAGGTCCTTTATAATACATATTGGATTCGGTTTCCTTGGAAGGGAAACACCTATGAAGAGGCCATTCGCAACACGAAATTATTATTCGATTGTGCAAAGGCCGCTGGTATTAAAAAGATCGTGCACATCAGTGTAAGCAATGCCTCACTCGAATCAGCTTTGCCTTATTACAACGGCAAGGCACAGCAAGAGGAGATCTTAAAAGAGACTTCGATACCGTATTCGATCATTCGCCCGACCCTTGTTTTTGGGATGGGTGACATACTGGTCAATAACATTGCTTGGCTTATGCGGCGTTTCCCGATCTTTCCCGTCTTCGATGGTGGCCGCTATCGGCTCCAGCCGGTTTTTGTCGAAGACCTTGCCAGAATGGCAGTTGATAGTGCAAATGAATCCAGCGTCGGATGCTTTGATTCCGCTGGCCCTGAAATTTTAGCATTTAAAGATCTCTTGCAAATCATGGTGGAGTCATTAGGCATCAAGTCCCGTCTGGTTTGGCTCCCTTCTAAACTTGGAATATTGCTAGGGCGCAGTATCGGTCTTGCAACAGGAGACATCTTGCTTACTACAAATGAGCTGAGAGGCTTGATGGATGAATATCTGATTTCAAAAGAGCCGCCCCGTGGGCACTACCTATTCTCGAAATGGTTGCGGGACAACAAGGATGAGATCGGACGACAATACGCCTCTGAACTGAGCCGACATTACTCTTAGCGAAATGACTAGTAATTCTTATCGGCCCCAAAACGTCTTTTTGCAGTCTACAAAGAGAATTGGGATCTAGCGCATGAATAGGCCCCGGAAGAAACAAAGCAAGAAGCAAACATAGAAAACACACCTCCATGATTCTATACATGCTTGCTACCTGATAGTTCTGCGTTTACTTAGTTCCTATCCTGAAACCCTGCTTTTGGCCGATCTTGGAAGAACGGGAGATGACAAAAATGTTCGTTTATAGTAAAGCCCGCTTTTTGCAATTCCCGTTCTCCCAACCTCGACTCAAAATCATGGCTTCAGGACAGGAACTATTCAGGCAGCGCGGGGGAGAAAAACAACCCTTCTCCCCGCGCCCCTTCGTCAGCGACCTACCTCATATTGGCAATGATCGCATCCCCAAATTCAGAGCACTTCAGAAGTTTTGCTCCTTGGGTTAGGCGTTCAAAGTCATATGTTACGGTCTTTGCTTCTATGGAACTTTCCAATCCGGTCACAATGAGCTTTGCAGCTTCATGCCAACCGAGATGCCTGAGCATCATTTCGCCGGAGAGGATCACGCTGCCTGGATTTACTTTATCTTGGCCAGCGTATTTAGGTGCGGTTCCATGTGTTGCTTCGAATATGGCGTGGCCGGAGACGTAGTTTATGTTTCCTCCTGGAGCTATACCTATGCCGCCGACACATGCTGCCAAGGCATCGGAGATGTAGTCTCCATTTAGATTCATAGTGGCAATCACCGAATATTCTGCGGGCCTTGTGAGTATCTGCTGCAAGAACGCATCGGCAATTGAATCCTTGATTACGATCTCCTTACCTGTATTGGGATTGCGCAATTGGCACCACGGGCCTCCGTCTATTTCTTTAGCGCCGAATTCTTCCTTCGCTATTTCATAGCCCCAGTCGCGGAATGCCCCCTCAGTGAACTTCATGATATTGCCCTTATGCACCAAGGTGACGCTTGGTTTGTCGTGGTCAATAGCATATTGAATGGCGGCTCTAACGAGACGCCATGTTCCTTCTTTGGAACATGGTTTGATACCAAACCCCGATGTCTCAGGGAAACGCACCTTTGCAAACCTATCAGGGAAAGCTTGTGAAAACACTTGCACGAACTTCTCGCAGTCAGCAGATCCTTCCTGGAACTCTATCCCTGCATATATGTCTTCTGCATTTTCTCTAAAGACCACCATGTCAGTGTCTTGAGGGCGCTTCACGGGAGATGGAACCCCTTGGAAATAGCGCACTGGGCGAAGACAAACATAGAGATCTAATTTTTGGCGCAGGGCCACATTGAGAGAGCGTATACCGCCACCAACAGGTGTAGTCAGCGGGCCTTTGATCCCCACTAGATGTTCAGAGAAAGCCTTGATCGTAGCATCTGGCAACCATTCGCCGACCTGCTTGAATGCCTTCTCTCCAGCTAAGACTTCCAGCCACTCTATCTTTCTCTTACCTTGATATGCCTTTTCAACAGCAGCATCAAAAACCCTCACCGATGCTGCCCAAATATCCGGTCCAGTGCCGTCCCCTTCGATAAAGGGAATTATCGGCTGATCTGGAACCTGCAAAACGCCCGACTGCATACTGATTTTTTTTGGATTGCCCATAACTCTCGATTCCTCTTTCTCGGTTATTACTGGTTCGTCTTTTCTGTCACAAACACTAGTTGGTCTAAGCTGGGATTAAGCGACTTCTACCATTTCTGCATTCATAGACGGACAGAGGTCTTTCCTCCCTTTTCTTATTCGCGATGGGTATACCCTCGGAAAAGAAGTGGCGAAGCATAGTTCGTAAAAGATTCTATGACAATATGCTCGGACGTAATATGTTCGGGCACAAACGATTACGTTTATACCCATCGCAATTCGGAATTTCGTTTTCTCTGGAAGCAGATTGGGGTCATATTTGGAAGTTGCGATTGAGCCAACCCACAGCAATACTGAAGTATTGCGAGGATTGGCGATTGAGTAACTTTC
>Ga0247840_10006444_pt1 | contig 16877 bp, 19 predicted proteins | sample LaCruzMarch2015__FD_192404 | JGI IMG/M metagenome (GOLD analysis project Ga0247840, IMG submission 192404) | Freshwater microbial communities from meromictic Lake La Cruz, Castile-La Mancha, Spain - LaCruzMarch2015_17m | ecosystem: Environmental > Aquatic > Freshwater > Lake | place: Spain... | reverse complement strand
ACTTCATCCGAGCTCCATTTCTTATTATTTAATTTTTGATTAATGGGAAACCTAATGCCTCACGTGAAGCATAGTATTTTTCTGCAACTAATTTAGCTAAATTACGAATTCGTCCAATGTAAGTCGCGCGTTCAGTTACCGAAATTGCACCACGCGCATCCAGCATATTAAAAGCATGCGCCGCATTTAATATCATTTCATAACCAGGAAGAACTAAATCTACTTCCAATAAGCGTTTAGCTTCGCTTTCATAATTATTGAAATTACTAAAGAACAACTCGGCATTGCTATGTTCAAAATTATATTTAGATTGTTCAACTTCATTTTGATGGAATACATCACCATACGTAACTGCATTGCCATCAAGTGTGCGTGCCCAAATTAAATCATAGACACTATCCACACCTTGTAAGTACATCGCTAAACGTTCCAAACCATAGGTTATTTCACCCAAAACAGGTTTGCAATCTAGGCCGCCAACTTGTTGAAAATAGGTGAATTGGGTTACTTCCATCCCATCCAACCAAACTTCCCAACCTAGTCCCCATGCGCCAAGCGTCGGGTTTTCCCAGTTGTCTTCGACAAAGCGAATGTCATGCGTAGCAGTATCCACACCCAAAATTCGTAATGATTCAAGATATAACTCTTGGATATTACTTGGTGAAGGTTTTAACACAACTTGAAATTGATAATAATGTTGCAAACGGTTGGGGCTCTCACCATAACGCCCATCTTTTGGACGGCGTGAGGGCTGCACATAAGCGGCAAACCATGGCTCAGGACCAAGGCTACGTAAAAAGGTTGCCGTATGTGAAGTTCCTGCACCCATTTCTTTATCAAATGGTTGTAACACCACACAACCAGCCTCAGCCCAGTAGTTCTGTAATTTTAGAATTATTTCCTGAAAAGTCAATAGATTAGCGCTTGCAGTCATGTGCCATTACATCCTTAGCTAAATTTTAATTATAATTAACCGATTATTGTATCAGTTAAAGGGCTTCATTCGCAAAAATTCTATTCCACCAAGTGTGGCTTTATGCTAGAATAGCGCGAAATAAAAACTTAAACCCACAACAATTAAACTATTCAAGTAAACAGAACAAATTGTGTGGCGAATTTTAGACAGATCAACAAATGAGCATTATTAGAAATAAAAAAGCCTTCCATGATTATTCAATTGAAGAAACCATTGAAGCTGGAATTGTACTTGAGGGATGGGAAGTAAAAGCCATTCGCGAAGGTAAAGGACAATTAAAAGACAGTTATGTAAAAATAAAGGGTGATGAGGTTTGGCTCTTGGGCTTTACGGTAACGCCAATGCTTTCAGCCAGCACGCACGTCAATCCTGACTCGGCACGCATTAAGAAACTCTTAATGAATCGCCGTGAAATTGATCGCTTAATCGGGAAAGTCGAACAAAAAGGCTATAGCTTAATTGCAATTGACCTCCATTATAAAAACGGCAGAGTAAAAGCCGAAATTGCCTTGGCCAAAGGCAAAAAACTTCACGATAAACGCGCAACTGAAAAAGAACAAGACAGCAAAAAAGAGGTTGCTAAAGCAATCAAAGATTTTAAACGCGCTTAATAAATGAACCAGCGCATGCGTATAACTTTGACAAATGACACAATTTTCACTATAATATTTTACTTGTATCCAAATTTTAAAGGTATTAAATCATCATGACGATTGAAATAAAAAAACAAGCCGAATCTAAAATGACTAAAAGCGTTGAAAGCTTCAAACTTACTTTAACTAAAATTCGTATTGGACGAGTTCATGCTGGTCTCTTAGACCACGTTCAAATTGATTACTATGGTGCAATGATGCCAATTAATCAAGTCGCAACCGTAACCGCCAGTGATGCTCGTACGTTAACCGTGCAACCCTTTGAAGCTAAAATGGGTGGCATAATTGAAAAGGCCATTCGTGATGCCGATTTAGGTTTAAATCCAGTGAGTAATGGTAGTACCGTGCGTGTGCCAATGCCGGCTTTAACTGAAGAACGCCGTAAAGAATTAATTAAAGTCGTGAAAACCGAAGCCGAAGATGCCAAAGTTGCAGTACGCAATATTCGCCGCGATGGTAATAGCGAACTTAAAGCTAAGCTAAAAGATAAAGCGATTACCGAAGATGATGACAAACGCAGCCAAGATGAAATTCAAAAAATGACCGATAAATTTATCGTTGAAATTGATAAAATGACTGCTGAAAAAGAAAAAGAATTGTTAACCGTTTAGTCTGCTACTACATACGTAATTTATTAATTAAAATGCAATACCTTAGCGCGTATTGCATTTTAACTAAATAACGAATATTTTTCATATATTCAAACTAGCGAATACCACATTTATAGCCAAGGTCACAACACTATGAATCAAGTTCCACAACACATCGCAATCATTATGGATGGCAATGGACGTTGGGCAAAAAAGCGCTTCCTGCCACGCGTTGCTGGGCACGTTAAAGGCGTCTCAGCGCTCAAAAAAATTGTTAACCACTGTAATACGTTGGGCGTTAAATATCTTACGGTGTTTGCATTTGGACGTGAAAACTGGAATCGCCCGCAGGGTGAAGTATCTTTTTTAATGCGCTTAATGATTAAACGCTTAGATAAAGAATTGGCCGAACTTCATCAAAAAAATGCGCGGATTAGCTTTATTGGTGATCGTTCACGCGTCAGCCATGAATTCATTAGCAGTATAACTAACGCTGAAAATTTAACGCAATTTAATACTGGCTTAAATTTTAATATTTGTGTTGATTATAGCGGTCAATACGATATCATTCAAGCCATCAATCGCATAATTAAAGAACATCCTGCAGAAAGCATTACAGAAGAAACTTTCGCTAATTATCTTCTAACCGCTGGACAACCGAATCCAGAATTAGTAATTCGCAGTAGCGGTGAATCACGGATTAGTAATTTCATGCTCTGGCAACTGGCGTATAGTGAGTTGTACTTTAGCACAGTATTTTGGCCTGACTTCACTCCCCAAGAACTCGATCATGCAATAACATGGTACAATAATCGTGAACGCCGCTTTGGCAAAATCTCCGAGCAATTATAGGATACCTTTATGCTTAAACATCGTACAATAACTGCATTAATTTTATTTGTCATTACATGTAGCATAATTTTTTATGCTCCACCCTTAATATTCGCCAGTTGTTGGTGGTTATTGTGTTTAATTGCAATCTATGAATTAGCCAAAATGTATCGCTTTAACATAACTCAAATTATTGCGTTAATGGCACTCTCGAGCGCGGCGGTAATTGGAATTGCATTAGCCAATTATGATTTAAGTCAATTAATTCGTATTATTAGCGTAACCACGTGGTGTTTTGTCATACCACTAACCTTAATTTTCGTCCCAAAAAAATTCTCTAAAACCACAATTTCAGTTTTTGCGCTAATTTTATTTATCCCAGCTTATTATGCTATAAATGTCCTACATGCCTTTTTAGGTCCATGGCAATTAATCAGTATTATGATGATTGCATGGGTGGCCGATACTGGTGCGTATTTTGTCGGCAAAGCCTTTGGTAAACGCAAACTAGCTCCACAAATTAGCCCAGGCAAAAGCATCGAGGGCGCTTTAGGTGGTTTTGCTTTAGTTGTAATCTATTTAATAACTCTCAAGGGCTTGAATTTAGTCGACTATTTACCAACTTACGGCACAGCCTTCAAATTTGCCTTTATTCTCACGGCAATCAGTATTGTCGGCGATTTATTTGAATCATGGTTAAAACGCGTGGCTCAAGTAAAAGACAGCGGTACGATTTTACCTGGACATGGTGGCGTCTTTGATCGCATTGATAGTTTAATCGCAGTTGTCGCAATTGCTTTTGCAATAATTAGAGGAATGCTGTAGTATGCAACAAATAGTAATTTTTGGTTCAACCGGCAGTATCGGTACATCAACTTTAGATGTCTTGCGCTTACATCCAGATAAATACCAAATTTTTGCACTAACTGGTCATAAAAATCTTGAGTTACTTTTTCAACAAGCAGTTGAATTTAAACCCCGTTACGTTTTAATTCAAGATCAACTTTTAGCTCAAGTTCTTCGCCAACGCCTGCACTCGCTAGAAATTAAAACCACCGTTTTATCCAAAACTACGGATTTAAGCTACTTAGCCGCACATCCAGAAGTAGATATTGTGATGTCTGCCATCGTAGGTAGTGCAGGCTTAATTCCAACCTATCAAGCAGCAATTCATGGCAAACGAATTTTACTTGCCAATAAAGAATCAATGGTTGCGGCTGGCAAACTAATTACCGATGCGCTAGCCGCCAACAATGCGAGTCTAATTCCAGTAGATAGTGAACATAGCGCAATCTTCCAAGCGCTACCATTTGGTTATTCTAATTTGAACGATGCTGGAGTAAACAAAATTATCTTAACCGCATCTGGTGGTCCATTCTTAAATACCAGCTATGCTGAACTACAACAAGTTACTGCCGCACAAGCCATCAAACATCCGAACTGGAGCATGGGACAGAAGATATCAGTAGATAGTTCAACCCTTATGAATAAAGGATTAGAAGTTATTGAAGCCTTCTGGCTTTTTAATGCCAGTATTGAACAAATTGACGTGGTTATTCACCCGCAAAGTATCATCCACTCAATGGTCGAATATATTGATAGTTCCATTATTGCTCAATTGGGAACCCCTGATATGAAAACGCCCATTGCTTATGCCCTAGCTGCTCCACAACGAATCGCTTCAGGAAGCCCAAAATTAAATTTTGCGCAATTAAAAGCACTTACTTTCGACACTCCAGACTATAAACGTTTTCCATGTCTAAAGATTGCACTCGATGGACTTAAATACGGTGGTAGTGCGTGTGCAATTATTAATGCAGCCAATGAAACTGCCGTTGCCAAATATTTAGCTAACCAGCATGGTTTTTATGCAATTCCAGCTTTAATTAATCGTGCTTTAGACAAATTTGCTGGTCACGCAGCAAACTCAATCGATGAAATTGTTGCTCTAGATTTGGCAGTTAAAGATTACTGTAAAAATCATTAATTAGATCGCAACACTTAGTTGCGGTTTAATTACAATCATCGCTATTAACCGTTCCATCACAAATAAAAACTTGAAATTGTCTTGAGGTAACTTCTACACCATTGGATAGACTAATTTCTGCTCCATCATCCGCCAATGCTCGATTAGCTTTATACGTCGAATACGAACGATCATCCACAAATAAAAACCCTTTATTCCCTAACCAATAACCAGAGTTATTTTTTAAATTTACCCGCGTAACCATTTGCCCTGTATGGAGATAAACCGCATCACATTTGCCGCCTATACGTAGCTGTTTCGCCTTACTATCCGCCTTAAGCGTAACCCACGTTAGATCATTTTGCGATTCACCGCCACTCAAGAAAAACCCCTGCAAAGTTACAGGATGATTTGAGTTATTAACATAAGTAAATTGACAATCGGCAAAAGCATTTGCCATACCAAAAAATACAAAAATAAACGCTAACGCTAAACTACGCCACATAAAAATCTTTCATAATAATTAACCAAAACGACTAGATAACTGATTTTATCAAAAAAAGCCGCAGCTCTTGGCATTATTTAAGCAAGAGACTAAAAACAGACTAAATATTCTGGTATAATTACGCAGATTTTTAATAAACTCACAAGGAAAAATTTATGCTTAGTATTATTCTCTTAGGCGCACCTGGTGCAGGTAAAGGAACTCAAGCCACATTTATTAGTAAAAAATATGCTATTCCACAAATTTCAACTGGGGATATGTTGCGCGCAGCAATTAAAGCTGGAACCGAACTAGGCCTAAAAGCTAAAGAAGTCATGGACAAAGGACAATTGGTTTCCGATGAAATCGTGATTGGTTTGGTAAAAGAACGCATCAAGCAAGCCGATTGCCAAAATGGTTACTTATTTGATGGTTTCCCTCGAACCACAGCTCAAGCGGATGCTTTACAAGCAGCAGGCGTTCAAATTGATTATGTTGTTGAAATAAACGTGCCTGATGAAGCCATCGTGCAACGACTTTCTGGGCGCTGGGTGCATTTAGACTCTGGGCGCACTTATCACAGCGTAAACAACCCACCAAAAGTAGCTGGGACTGATGATGTTACTGGTGAGCCACTCGTACAACGTGATGATGATAAAGAAGCAACTATCAAAAAACGTTTAGAGGTTTATCATGCACAAACTGCGATTCTAAGTAGCTATTATACACAAAATAAAGCGGTCAAATTTGTAACTGTTGATGGCACTCAAAGCGTTGATAAAGTTAGCAACGATTTATTTGCGGCTTTAGCCTAAAACGAATTCTGATTCAATTAAAAAAAGAGCGCTATAGCGCTCTTTTTTTAATTGAATCGAGTATCACCTCAATTGAATTTAATTAGATATCTTCTAAATCAAGACACAGAATCATAAACTTATTTGAATTAAATTCAAATTCACCAATTATTTCACAACCATTTTTCTGCTGAGCATTCAAAGATCTTGGGTTTAATTCAGACGCAAAAGAAATTCTTAATCTCGCTGGATTGCGCGTATTTTTAAGAAAATCAAATGACGACGCGATAAGTTGTGGATAAATATTTTGCCCACGATATTCTTTAGCGATACAAGTAGGTCCAGCAATAAAACAATCATACTCAGAAAGCTTCTTACCTTTATAATTAATTTTATTAAATTGCTGCATCATCTGCATTAATAATGGTGAAGTTTTATTAAACTCTGGCGTGCTTGCAACATGATAGCCACATAAATCCAAACCAGCGAAACAGGTTATGATACAAATATTATCGTTTACAGCTCTAAGTTGCTCTAACGTAAAGGATCCAGATAAAAAACCCTCTTTTAAGTCATTTTTACTTAGCACTGCAACTATATTTTGATTCTGAAGTTCAAAAATTTTCTGAAAATCATCTGCGGTTTCAGCTCTTCTAAATACTAAGTTATGATTTTGCGGCATTATAGATAACATCTTAATCTCATACTTAATTTGCACCTTGAAATTGAATATGATAAAGATTAGAGTAAACACCATTTTTAGCCAACAACTCCTCATGTTTACCAATTTCAACAATCCGCCCTTGTTCCATAACCACAATTTTATCTGCATGTTGAATCGTAGATAAACGATGTGCAATTACTAAAGTAGTCCGACTAGTCATTAAGCGATCTAAGGCTTCCTGCACTAATTTCTCAGATTGATTATCCAACGCTGAGGTAGCTTCATCTAAAACTAAAATTGGTGCATTTTTAAGAATCGCACGAGCAATCGCTAAGCGTTGTTTTTGTCCACCTGATAAGCGAGTGCCATTTTCACCAATTTGCGTCTCAAATCCTTGTGGTAATTCCTCAATAAACTCCAGCGCATTGGCTAATTTTGCCGCATTCAAAACTTCATCTTTGGTAAATTGGCTATTACTACCATACGAAATATTATTATACACGCTATCGTTAAACAAAACCACTTCCTGGCTTACCAACGCAATTTGATCACGTAAGCTTTTCAAACTAATCTCATGCAGCGACTCGCCATCAAGGCGGATCTCACCCTGCTCTGGGCTATAAAAACGTGGAATTAGATTCGCCAACGTGGTTTTACCACTGCCAGAACTTCCCACCAAGGCTACAGTTTCACCTGATTTAATTTCAAGATTAATTTGTGCCAAAACATCTTTTTCTGAACTTGGATAACGGAAAGTTAAATTTTCAATCTGAATATCACCTTTAACTTTGGCTAATTGCTTAGTTCCAGTATCATGCTCTTCTTTTTCATCTAAAAACGCAAAGACAGATTCAGCAGAGGCTAAACCACGTTGCAAGGATTGCGTTACATTAGTGATTCGCTTCATCGGTTGCATAATCATAATCATGGCGGTAATAAATGAAATGAAGTCACCAGCCGTAAATCCATTAGCGCGCGACCGAGTAGTTGCGAAATATAAAATGCACGACAAGGCTACCGAAACTAAAAATTGGCTAACTCCTGAATTTAAAGATGACGTCGCCGATTGACGGACATTATTAGTTTTAATTAAGGCGACACTGGTTGAGAAACGCTCAGACTCATATTCAATTCCATCGAGTAATTTAACAATTTTTTGTCCTTGCACTGCTTCGGTAACGACTTGAGTCATTGCACCATATTGTTCTTGATTATTTTTGTTGAGTTTGCGCAACCGTTTCGATAGCACACGCACCAAAACCAACACAAAAGGTAAGGTAAAAAAACAAAATAAGGTCAACTGCCAATTCGTATAAAATAATAAGCCTAATAAACCAATAATCGTTAAACCATCTTTTACGGTAACAGTTATAACATTAAAACCTGCATCGGTAATTTGCGTAACATCATAAACTATCCGCGAAATCATCCGCCCAGAATTATTATTATCAAAATATTCAACCGGCATACGCAATAATTTACGAAACATCTCTATTCGCATTTTTTCTACAATCGTGCCTGATAACCAGGTCGAAGTAGTTTCATTAATGTAGGCGGCAATCGCACGAACCATAAAAATACCCATAACGGCTAATGGAGTAAGAATCATCGCCGCTTTATCTTGATCGGTAAAGCCTTTATCAATTAATGGCTTCATTAAACTGGCAAATGCAGGTTCCGTTGCAGCAGCTACCGCCATCGCGACTAAAGAAATTGCAAACTTACGCCAATACCCCGTCATATAAGTCGTAAAAATTCGTTTATATAAGTTATATGATTCACCCAAATTTACTTTGGCCATATGAAGATCCAATTCAGAAAAAATAATATTAACTAATAATTGATTATAACATAAAATAACGCCTATCTTTTATGGATTAAAGCAACCAAAAATGTGGAAAAAACAAATTAAACAACTAAAAAAGCAAGTTATCACAACTAAAAGCAATCTGGATAAACGCGTAAAAACACCCGAAGTGGCTAATCCAGAAATTAATTTTAAAACTTATTGTGCACACTTACAAGTTAAAGAGCTTACGCCAAACCACATAATTATCCAGAGTAAAACTAAGACCAATAAAATCAACGTACCTGAATCAGCGATGACAAATTTTTCCGACCATGATTTTGCCATGTTTGATGAGCATAATTCTAAAACCGAATATTTTCGTTTTGGTCAACGTAATTTACCCAAAGAACTTCGCAGTGGTAAATATCCAATTCGGGCGGTGCTAGATTTGCATAACTATACCAAAGCGCATGCCTTAAATATTTTAGAGCGCTTTCTTGAAAATGCACAACCTAGCGTCTGCCTTAAAATAATTCATGGCATTGGGCTTAATTCTGCCAATAATGAACCTGTTTTATTAGGCACGGTGCGCAAATATCTCGAACAACACCCGCAAGTTCTCGCATACAGCTACGGAGCACCACAACAAGGCGGTATGGGTATAACTTTGGTAAAAATAGTTTCTACTTAATGCGCAATATCAACTTTATTTGACTTATGTTCCAATAAACTTTGCCCGTCATTTGGCTCTAAACGATTAATCAAAAATTGGCAGGATAAATTCAGCACGGCAAGACCAATAAAGGTCCAATGAAATGCCAGCGGACTAAAATTCACACCTAAGAGATGATTAACATAATGCAGCATACCAGCGGCAACAATAACCCCCAATGAAACACCCAGTTGCTGCCAAGTAGCAGCCAAACTAACTGCCGAACCATAATCAACGCTCTCGACCTCGGCATAATACAACACATTCATACTCATAAATTGCGCTGCCACAAAAACCCCATTTAAAAACAAAGCCAGATAAAATAGCCAATCCAGTTGATTAACAAATCCCAGCATTAATAACGCAACAAAGCTCCCAATATTCGCAAAAGTTAAGGTGGTTTTAAAGCCATACCAATCGAGCATTTTCTTAACTAAAGTCCGCGATGAAAGCACGCCTATCGACATATAAATAAAATAGAATCCCGCTTGAAATGCGGATAAATGATAGGTAACTTCGAGAAAGATCGCTAAAATGAAAGCACGTCCACCGAGTGCCGCTCGAATAATGATCGTCGCAAAAAAACAAGTATTAAAGGTACGTAATTTGAAGAGCTTATAACAAACCACTGGAAATTGTGAACCACGTTCGATTAAAACATAAATAAAGCCAAAAACTATTGCCCCAGCCAATAGGCTGAGTTTAATCAATAAACTAACCTCGGCTAACAGAAAAACATCTAACCAAAAACAAAAACAACTTAGAAACAGCGCAAGAAAGATAAAGCCAAGTAAATTGAATTTATTTTGTTCCTCACGATAATTATCCACATATTTAAGTGTCGCCAAAAACGCCAAGACCCCAAGTGGAAGATTGACCCAAAAGATATAGTGCCACGAGAAATAACTAACCAAGTAGCCACCCAAAATTGGCGCAAGCAGTGGTCCTAGCATAACAGGTAGTCCCATGATGGTATAAGCTTTAACCATCTGTTGTTTACTGAATAACTTAAGCAACAATAAACGTCCAACAGGCACCATAAAGGCACCTGCCACCCCTTGTAATAAACGCCAAACCACTAACATCGTAACCGAATTGGTTAAACCACACTGCAACGACATTAGCGTAAACAGCACAATAGAAAATAACAAGGTATTACGTGTGCCAAAACGATCTGAAATCCAACCGCTAATGGGAATAAAAATCGATAGCCCAACCAAATAACTGGTTACCGCTAATTTTAGCGTAAAAACACTCGCATGGAAAGTCTGCGCCATTTGTGGAATGGCGACATTGAGAATATTTGCATCAATATTTTCCATCAATAAGACGGAGGAAATAATAAATAAGCAGATAATTTGACGTGGCGTATAATCCGCCAATTTTAATTGCATTTAGGGATCTAATCTTTAAGTTAATTACAGGTTCAGTCAACAAAAAGGCAGGAATTTAATTCCTACCATTATTTTAGTCGTTTTAGATAATTAGCGCGTGGTTTTACGCAAATAGAAGCGATGTCCAAGATAAATTATTGCAAATAAAATTACCGATGAGTACAACATAATAAAATCAAAAAAGCCGTAATGTTCACCCAAGGTAATGAATTGAGCAACCACAATAAACGCAATTACCAGCATCGAAGTTATTTGCGCCCATGGATAAAATTTAGCTTTATACTTTAGAATTCCAACTCCACCCAAAGCAGGTAAAACATTCCGTCTAAATTTATAATGACTTAAGGCAATTCCAAACCACGCAATAAAACCGCATAATGAAGAAATTTGCACGATAATTCCAAAAAAAGTTCCATTCCCAATAATTGATGAAATAAATACTAATGAACCAACTAAGGCGGTAGCTAATAAGGCTGGAATTGGTACGCCATGCTTATTAAATTTTTTAAATATACTTGGCGTTTGCCCATGTTGTCCCATATACCACAGGATTCGACTCGATGAATACATACTCGCATTTGCTGCCGAAATTAAGGCAATCAAAATAATAAAATTCATCGCATCCGCCGCATACATCCCCGCAAATTTTTCAAAAATTAACGTGTATGGGCTGGTCGTAACGCTATTTTGCTGAGCTAATTGTGGGTCATTAAAGGGTAATAATAAACTAATAATACCAATTGAAAGCACGTAAAATAACGTCAAACGCCAAAATACCAATTTAATTGATTTAGGAATACTCTTTTCAGGATCTTTGGTTTCACCAGATGCAACTCCAATTAATTCAGTGCCTTGGAAAGAAAATCCAGCAAATAAGAATACCGCGATAAATCCATACCAACCATTATGAAACGGAGCATCCGCAATATGCCAATTATGCGTGCCAAACTGCGGTTGTTGCATAACTGTAAAAAAGCCTAATACAATAAAAACAATAATTACGCCAACTTTGATAAATGATAACCAATATTCAATTTCACCATAAACTTTAACCGAAAAAATATTCGCAATAAAAATCATGACAAAAAAAGCTAACGAAAAATAAACTGGATTAACATCAGGAAACCAATAACTCATCACTAATGCAGCGGCAGATAACTCGGCGGCGATGGTAATAGCCCAATTTAGCCAGTAGTTATAACTCATTGCAAAACCAAAAGATTTTCCGACGTATTGTGTAGAATAATCACAGAACGATCCAGAACTAGGCTTATAGGTACTCATTTCACCTAGGCTAGTCATTAAAAAATAGACAATAACCGCCATTAAGGCATACGCAAACATTGCACCACCTGGTCCGCCGATAAATATTGAATAGCCGCTGGCTAAGAAAATACCTGTACCGATTGATCCACCAATGGCGATCATATTAATATGACGTGATTCTAATTTTTTTTCTAATTGAGACATGTTACAACCCTTTAAAAATAAACAACTAAGCAAACTAAAATAATTAAACTAAAATAAATTTTGAGAAACTCAATAATTTTATTCCAACGTACAAGAGTTATTTGCGCGGCTTATATAATTCAGGGTGTTTTCGACATTCAAATGAACTAAGATGTTCAGATATGCCAGAAGTTGCCAATTGGAAGCAATTCCAACGACGACTAGTCGATAAAATATCTAATTTAGATCTGAGAGTGCGTATCTGGTTAAATATAACCGTAATGAGGCAGTATGAGAAAGGAAAATTTAATTGCATCGTAAATCCTTTAATAGTTCCAAATTTGAGACATAAATACGCCTTTTAGCGCACCATATTTGCGCGATAAGCAAACTAAGTTCATGGTATATTTCCTTAAATTATTATTCCTGATCATGTTTTTTCTCAATGTTCACAACATAATTAAAAACATTAACCAGTCTTAAAAACAATGGGGTTTATTTTAACACATTTTATCATTTTAGGCGCCTTGAATTTAATTTGTTTGGCAAAATACACCGTTGCTTTCTTTAAGAGGTCTAGCTCCATTTTAAGTTGAGTATTTTCTTTCTTCAGTTTGGCTAACTCAAAACTCTGATCACCAGGCTTTGACTGCTTTTTATTCACACTTATCCATTGATAAAGTAGACGTTCTGCTACCTGATAACTTCGGGCACATTCCTCCTCGGTTTCCCTACGCCTCCACTATTATATATTTTAACCAGCTGATCTTTAAATTCTTTAGTATAGGGCTGTTGAGGTATTGCTACTTTGACTGTAGATTTAGTTTCCATTTCTAGACATCCTTGTAAATCGATGTAAATAGTCATTACCGTATTGTAACTGACAACACTACATTCTTATTTCAGGCTCTGAAGATAATTAATGAAGCCGTCGATAAAGTCAGACGTGAAGAAGTAAAAAACAACCCGATACTGTCAGGTAAATGCTACATATTTTTAAAAAATGAAATTAACTTAACAGTAAAGCAACGTCAAAAAAAACAAGAGCTTATGTTGCATGAAATAAATCTTATACCAATTATAATATAAATCACGGTGTTGACATAAGCGATAAATCCAATAAATATAGTATTCACAGAGATTTTTTAACACCGTAAATTATGCTGCAATTGGTATTAAATCTATGGATGCATTAAATATGCGTGAAACATTTCAGCAAATTTATCATGTACAGAGTTGATCTTAAGGTTGGTGGATTATTAACCAAGTGGCACGATTGGGTTTCAAATAGTGCGCTGGATCCAATGAAGAAAGCTGCAGAAATGGTTAGAAATCACTGGGATGGGATTCTCAAGTGGAAAAAGTCCCAAATTAACAATGGGATTCTTGAAGGCTTAAACTCAGTAATTCAGGCTGCTAAGAGAAAAGCGCGAGGTTACAAAATGAAGCATTTAAAAACAATTGCTTATTTGGTAACCTCGAATCTTAATTTTGGAAAACTCAATTATGCATGTCAATCCACTAAAAAAGCATAAGAGCTTTATTTAAATTTGTCAAGGTTTACTGGTATCGTGCAATTTGCATATGTTCGGCAACCAATTCAACTACGTCCATAAAACTCGGCACACCTAACTTTAAAGCTAAATCAATTTTCTTAACCCCAGCAGGAATTGGCAAACCACAATCTTACCAGCATATCGGTATGCCCCAAATCGGCTAGAATCTTCGCAATTTCGCTATTTAAAATCCCGTGTTTATTCATGATTTAATAACCTCTCAACCGCAGCACGTTCAGGCATCCCACCTTGCGCACCCAATTTAGTTACTGATAATGCCGCCGCAGCATTGGCAAAACGCATGCTGTGTTCAATACCTTGCCCCTCTGCCATCGCTACTGCAAAAGCCGCATTGAAGGTATCACCAGCACCCGTAGTATCGAGTGCATCGACACTAAACGTCGCCACGCGTTTAATTTGCGTTCCATCACAAAATAATGCGCCAAGTTTACCCTCGGTAACGATTAATTTATTGGGGTACGCTCGTAAGGCTTGCTCTAGTTCCAAATCTGGAAATAATTCTGCCACTTCATGTTCATTTGGCGTAAGAAAACTAGCTTTGGCTAAAGTCTCTGGATGAGGTGTAAGAATTGGTGCAGGATTTAATAACACTGGAATGTTTAACTCGTGGCATAAATTAACCACATAGTTAACCGTTGCTGCAGGAATTTCTTGCTGCAGCATAACTAAATTCGCGGCTTTAATTACTTCTATGGCTCGATCAACAATCGCTGGCACCACGTGATCATTCGCGCCTTTAATTACAATAATACTATTATCACCCTCGGCTAAGGTAATATGCGCGCTACCCGTTGACTGGTCGGCTAATTTTACAACATAATCACAATTTACCGAATTTACCGCAAAATTATGCATTAATTCAGCGCCATAGGTATCTTCACCCAAACACGCCACCAAATGAACCTCCGCTCCCAAGCGCGCTGCTGCCACCACTTGATTCGCTCCCTTACCACCTGGTGCCAAAATTAATCGCTCACCGAAAATAGTTTCTCCTGCATTTGGACGGCGCTTCGCCAATACCGTTAAATCCATTGAGGCACTACCAATTACAACTATTTTAACCATAATAACTCCATTCAATTAAGTAATATTAAAACTATACACTTCAGAGATTTAGACTAGCTGTTCTAGCTAACTTTATTTGACAAGCTACGTCCAATTAACAGCAAACGCAGACTTTCTTCAATGCGTTGCTCGAGTAATTTTGCGGCAACTTCAGCTTGCATAACTTGTTCCAATTGTGCTGGATAATCTTGAATTGATGTAATAAAGTCAATACCATGTTGATGCAATTGATAAGCTTCAGGTCTAAGTGCTCCAGAAATTAACAACACTGGTTTATTATATAATTTCGCACGGATAGCCACACCTAGCGCAACTTTACCCTGTGCGGTTTGCGCATCACTTTGCCCCTCACCAGTTAAAACCAGATCTGCAACCTGAATTGCGCTATCGATCTGCAGCGAATTTAATAAATATTCAACCCCAGAGACTAATTTAGTATTTAAAAACTGTAAGAACGCATAACCTAAACCACCAGCCGCACCAGCACCAGCCAAATTCGCCGCATTAAATCCCACAAAATCGGCACTAACTTGACTAAAATTGAACAAGCCATGATCAAATTCAGCCACTTGCTCACCTCGCACACCTTTTTGCGGACCATAAACAGAGCTAGCACCATTTATGCCACACAATGGATTAGTTACATCACTTAGGATGGTAAATTGAGTTTCACTCAAACGTGGATCAACTTTATGCGCATCAATTTGCACAATCTGAGCAATATTTTTAAGTAGCCCTGCAACTGGCTTCCCCTCTGAATCAAAAAAACGATAGCCAAATTCTTCGAGCATGCCTAAACCAGCATCATTGGTACCGCTACCACCTAAACCAATTACAAATTTCCGATAACCCAAATCCAGCGCAAATTTAATTTGTTCCGCCAAGCCACGGCTAGTTTTTAACTCAACTTGTTCCCGCGTAGATTGTGCCAAACCCAATGTTTGCGCACACTCCAAAATACACAGTTCAGAACTAAAGCCAAGTTTAGCAGGCTGAGATAAGCCTTCCAAATTATGAAACGCTTCACAAATAATCTTCCCCTGCCAAGCTGCAACTAGCGCATCAATTGTACCCTCTCCACCATCGGCAATAATAAATCCACAGATTGTCGCCTGTGGAATAATTTTTTTAATTGCAGTGCTTGCAATTTGGATAATTTCTCGAGAAGATAAACAACCTTTAAATGAATCAAAAGCTAAGACTATTTTCATATTAAAAACCCTCGTACCAGCTCAAATCAAGCAAGCGCCCAAACAAGTTAAATCAAATAATATCAAGAAATTGCCGCAACCATTTGCGCCAGTTGGCGGCTATCACGTGGCAACATTTGCTCCAAAGTGTATCCTGCTAACACCGCACTAAAACCTACACTTGCCTGATCTAAAACAGATTTCAAACGACACATTCCAGCAATTGGACAATGTAAATGCCGACAATCAATTACTTGCTCAACATTTTCAAATTTAGCGACAATTTCGGCTAAATTAATCTGCAACGTTGCAGGAACTAATTCCATGCCGCCATTTGTTCCACGATAAGTTTTAATCATCCCGAGTTTATTTAATTTAGCAATGATTTTAGTTAGGTGATTACGCGGAATATGAAAACGCTCAACAATGTCATCAATATTCGCTAAACCTTGCGTTTGTTTGAGCGCCAAATACATCAATACCCGTAAAGCATAATCCGTTTGTTTATTTAATTGCATTTTTATGCCTTCTTTATGAATTAAGCATACCAACACTTTGGCTCTGAAAAATTCGTAAGCCAAAATCGGGTAAAGTTAAGAAAAGATGTTCAAAAATTTGCGACTGAGTTTCTTCAAATTCGGCAAGATAAACTTCCAGACTAAATGCATAAATTTGTAGAGGAACTCCAGTTGGAGTTGGCGCTAAGTACCGCGCTAAATTGGGGTGATCATGATTTAACAATG
>Ga0247840_10006442_pt1 | contig 16888 bp, 12 predicted proteins | sample LaCruzMarch2015__FD_192404 | JGI IMG/M metagenome (GOLD analysis project Ga0247840, IMG submission 192404) | Freshwater microbial communities from meromictic Lake La Cruz, Castile-La Mancha, Spain - LaCruzMarch2015_17m | ecosystem: Environmental > Aquatic > Freshwater > Lake | place: Spain... | reverse complement strand
GATAAGACCTTCGATCTTGCTCTCTCTTTTTTCCTCAATTTGTCAAAGAACTGGGCCACTTTTTTTTCCTAAAAAAGTGTACGCCTAGAAATCACCAAATAAACCAAATTCATCGCTCAGGCAATTATCCTCCGCAAAATATGCGGTTATTATTTGACTTTTTCACCGCATTTCTTTTTGGGTAAAATAATTGTTTGCGCTATAATCGACTTATTAAAATGGAATAACAATGAGTTTTGAAGTAGGCCAGTGATTCCTGGACTAGCTTTAAGTTTTCCCCACCCCCCCCTCTTCGCAACAATTTCAAGCCAATCAGCATTGTTCTGATTATAAATACAACAACCATGAACCAAGTTGCACGCAACGTCCTGGGCAAACCGCTCCAGCCATGTAGTCTAGATCCCCTGACGGGCTTTCACCGCGATGGCTGTTGCGATAGCGGCCCGGAAGACTCCGGTCGTCATCTGGTCTGCGCCATAATGACCTCAACCTTCCTGGCTTATTCGCTCAGCCAGGGAAACGACCTCATTACGCCCAGGCCAGAGTGGCGCTTTCCAGGGCTAAAAGCAGGCGACCGCTGGTGCCTTTGCGTGTTGCGCTGGAAGGAGGCTTACGAGGCTGGGGTGGCACCACCCGTGGTGTTGGAGGCTACGCACGAATCCGCCCTGCGCCATGTGGCTTTGGCCGACTTACAAGCTATACTGCAATAGTACAATTGAATAAATTCAAACATTAACAATCAATACTCCCGCTCTCCAAACTCGCTTGCGGGCAATTTCGCTTTGCGTTCCGATGGATTGAAGCTGTACGCCAGGTTCAACAAAAGAATATTCGTTTCCTGGATGTAGTTGGTGGAGGTGTAAAAATCCCGCCCAAATGTGGTAATCCTTTGCTCGTTTACCCCCATTTTGCCGATGGACATGTTTTGCCATTGTAAGGTAGCCGAAAGCCGATTGTCCAAAAATGATTTTTTGACGGAACACGCGGGTAGGTAGAAGCGAGAATCTTCCCCTTGTGCCGTAGTACGTGCCGACAAGTACGACAGATTAAACTGAGCACTCAAGGTTTTTGAAACTTGCCAACTAAGGTTACTGTTGAGACTATGCACCCATCCACGGGTATTGACCTCCACCTGATTGTTGAACAAACCTCCCTGGATGTGCAGATTGTAAACATTCCCGCCCAGAAAAAGCTTCCATTTTTTACTAGGCGACAAAGTGACTCCAGCCTCTGAGCCCCACAATTGGGCATTGCCTGCATTGGTGTAAATGCGATTCAAAATGGTGTCATTGAATACGCTGTTCACCCGATTGACGATATTGGTAATCTGTTGGGAGTAAACGTTCCAGTACAATGAGCCTTTTTTGAAGTCTTTGGTCAAGCCCAATTCATAAATGCCAATGAATTCAGGTTTGATGGCAGGATCGCCTTGTTCCAGGGTTTCGCTGTGTTCGCGTTCAGGGTAAGGGTTGAGTTCATTGTTGGTCGAGCGCTGTACCCTGCGACTATAGGCCAGCTTGCCTTTTACATTTTTGCCCAAATCAATCAGCACATTGGCTGAAGGAAAAAAATTGGACAATTGCAGTACCTGCGGCGGATTGCCCTTGTTGTCTTTAAATTCACGGAAGGCATTTTCATAACGCAGACCTGCTGAGAAACTCGCCTTTTTATACGTTCCAGCATACTGGGTGTATAAGGCGTGGATACGGTTCTCCACCTTAATGTCTGCCGTAAATGCGGGATTGAGCACAAATGGGGCACCATTCCCCGCTTTTTCCTGATAATCAAATCGTCCCTCCTGTTGCTGATCCCGATACTGATATCCCATTGAGAGTTTGCCGATGCCGATCTTTTGCTCAAAATCTACTTTAAGCCGCAAGGCATGTAATGGGTTATAGCCATTGTTTAGGGTGTATTGAATGGTATCTTGAAGGTTGTTGATGTTCAGGTTGGCGTTTTTTGTCCAGCCCTCAATCAATGCATTTTCGTATAAACCCGACAATTGCAAAAAGCTGTTTTCACTGAATTTGTGGCCATAATCAAGATTGAATACGGTGAAGGTCCCTTGCTTTTTGACCAGATTGGGATTAAAATATTGAAAGCTGGAAAGCAGGGTATTGGTGCTCAGGTCGGTTTTGCTGTTGTTGTAAAAAATATCTGCCCGACGGTATTGAGTCCGGCCACCGTGATAAAAGCCAGTGGAAAACTCATTGGCCTTGTTGGACTTGAAATTGACCAAAGCCCTCACGCCATAGTTGTCGCGCTGGTGGCTGCGCTCGCCGCCACTGGGGAATTGGGTAAAAATGTTGTTGATCGTGGTATTGACTTCACCAATGCGTTGGCCGGCAATGTCGTTTTTCAGGTAGTTGGCCGAAAAGGAGGCATCCCAGGCTTTTTTGCGGAAGTTTAGCGTTGCATCCAGGCCGTAGCGCCGGGGTTCGCTGAGGTTGTAATAGGTTTTAAGGCGTGGAAAGCCGAGTTGAGTATTTGCGAAGATGGAAATACCATCGGTAGTTCCCGTTTTGGTGATGATGTTGAGTATCCCCGCTTTGCCATCGGCATCATAACGAGCGGAAGGGGCGGTGATCATTTCAATTTTGTCGATGCTGTTGGCCGGAATTTGACTCAGTAGCGTAGCAGCATCCACCTGACTGGGTTTCCCATTCACCAAAATCAAAAAGCCTTTGGAACCGCGTACCATAATTTCTCCCTCCGCATTGATGGTGATGGAGGGGATGTTGCGCAACACTTCAATAGCCGTTCCCCCTTTGGCCGTTTCAAATTGCTCGGTTTTGAATACTTGTTTTTCCAAACTGACGATGATGTTCTTTTTTTGCCCCTGAACGGTCACAGTTTCCAACAACTGGCTCAGTGGAGCGAGTTCGATGGCTCCCAGGTCTAATTTATCCGCCACAGTTTCCAGATTGACTTCGATGTACTTGGTGCGATAGCCTACATGCTCGACTTTGATGTAAAAGCGCTCTTTAGCCAAAGATTCAAACTTAAAATCGCCCTTTTCATCGGCAATCTGACCAGAAATGAGGTCTTTACTGGAAGAGCCTTGCAAACTGATCGTTGCATAACTCAGCGGCTCGGTGGAAATGGTATCAATCAACTTGCCAGACAAAGTGATGCTATTTTGGCCCAAAAGCCCCAAGGCAAACAGCATACACAGGGAGGAGGTGTACAGTTGTTTAATGTTCATCGTAGGTAATTAGGGGGCAACCCAAATAGGCTTGCCTTTGTCATTCGGTGAATGTGAAACCTCAATGTCCTTGGAATCAATTGTAAATTTATATTGTGAAGATCAATTGATTGTTAAAAATTCTGCCAATTCGGTTAAATGTTGGATTGTGCGGCACGTGCTTTCAAAATTTGTGGTGACAAAGGGCTTTCGGTAAACCACCTACCCGGTTAAGAAGAAACCACAAAGTGATTTTTTCTAAGTTTTCCTCACCCCCTTCTTCGCAACAATTTCAGGCTAAACAGCATTGTTCCTATTTATGAGCCAAGTTGCACGCAACGTCCTGGGCAAACCGCTCCAGCCATGTAGTCTAGATCCCCTGACGGGTTTTCACCGCGATGGCTGCTGCGACAGCGGCCCGGAAGACTCTGGTCGCCATCTGGTCTGCGCCACAATGACCTCAACCTTTTTGGCTTATTCGCTCAGCCAGGGAAACGACCTCATTACGCCCAGGCCAGAGTGGCGCTTTCCAGGGCTAAAAGCAGGAGACCGCTGGTGCCTCTGCGTGCTGCGCTGGAAGGAGGCTTACGAGGCTGGGGTGGCTCCACCCGTGGTGTTAGAGGCTACGCACGAATCCGCCCTGCGCCATGTGGCTTTGGCCGACTTACAAGCTATTCTGCAATAATCTGATTGCAAAAATTAAAACAAATAATTGCCTTGACTTTGATTCGAAATTTTTCGTAAATTTGTTCAAACATTATATATGGAGCGAATAGATCGAATTGAAAAAGCGATAGAAGAGCTAGTAGCCTCGCAAAAGAAAACGGATGCGCAATTGGCTGAGTTAAGTGAATCGCATAAAATTGTGGACATCAAGTTTACTGAACTTGCCGAGTCGCAAAAAGAAATGCGCAAATCGATGGGCATCCAATCGGCCGAACTTGCCGAATCGCAAAAAGAAATGCAACGTCAGTTGGGAGGTATTGGCAACACCAATGGTGAATTTGCAGAAAACTTCTTTTTTTCATCTCTGTCCAACAAAATGCAACTGGGAGGAATAAAATTTGATTACATCGAACGCAATGTCAAAAGTAGGATACGCAATCTGACAGACGAATTTGATATAGTACTGTACAATGGCGATAGTGTAGGATTGCTCGAAATCAAAAATACCGTCAAAGCAGCCAACGTCACCCAATTGCTACAGACCAAACTACAAAACTTCAGAGCCCTGAATCCCGAATACGCCGGTGCCAAAATCTATCTGGGTATCGGAGGCTTCACCTTTGAAAACGAATCCGTTAAAGCCAGTGCCAAAGCTGCGGGGATCATTGTGCTAGAGGTACAAGGAGATCATTTTGAAGCAGATGTGGCAAATATGCGGGCTTTTTAGGAGTTTTCTGCACGTAGATGCAACTGGATTGAAGGAGAATGATTGAAAATAAACACTACCCAAAACTTTAAATCAATCGCCAATGAGCACTTATGACATGATCGTGGAAGAGGGCATTGAAATAGCGCGAAACATGACTCCTGAATTACAGGAATTGGAACGTTTAAAGATCACCCAAGAATTCCTAACCTTCAAAGATGCTTGGATCAAACAAAGAGAAAAGCTTTTGCTGGATAAAAAAGTGCAGTTGAGCCAAGGTGAAAAATGGTTGATTGAGGAAAAAAAGAAAATCAAAAAGGCCGAAGAATTCCTTCAAGCAGAGCAAGAAGATATCCTTGCGGAAGAAGCCTACATCAGAAATGCCAATATGAGCTTGAAAGTTGAGAAGATTTGGCTCGGGCTGAATAAGGCCATTCTATACCTTTATCAAAGTCAACAATTGTCCATAGCGGAGATTTCACGAATTGCGAATACTAGTGAGAATTATATCCAAATGCTAATTGATAAACATTCTAAAGAGTAATAGCTTTTGTTCCCACATCCCAAATATACTCACGCAAAAACCCGCTCCAACTCCAACTCCAGCCCCAAACTTTCAAAATGCAATACCGCTCCAACTTTCAAGGTATTCAACTCCTGATATGCCCCATCTAGTGGATTGGTATACACCTCCACACTATTGTTTTTCAAATTGATGATCCACACTTCGGGAATTCCTGCCTCTGCGTACAATGGCAATTTGATCTTGCGGTCTTTTTGGAGGGTGGTATCGGCCACTTCAATTAAAAAATGGACATCTTCTGGTCGCGGATGTTGATGGCGGTATTTGTGTGCTTGAAATTTGGCAATGGTCAGGTCTGGTTCGGGCTCAGAATATTCATCGATGCGAATGGGGTTTTGACCTTTGATGATTGCTTTGCCGTGCAGCAGCAGGAGTAACATTTCATGGAGGTGATCCAACATACTGGAGTGGAAACTTTTTATCGGGCTAATCTTGATAATTTCACCGTGGATCAGTTCAACGCGGTCATCAGGCGCGAGGATACCTACCTCAGCCATTTTGTAATAATCGTCAACAGTAAATAATTTGCGTTGGGCTTGAACCGCCATTTTATGCTGTTTTTTACACAGATAAATCGTAATGATTTAGCACACGCCTTCGGCGGTGTTAAATCAGATTTTTTTAGCCACAAATTGCACAAATTTTCACAAATTAAAGCACGAACTTCGTTCGTAAAGGGAGCAAAAACGTAAGTTTTTGCCCTAATTTGTGAAAATTTGTGCAATTTGTGGCTAAACTCAAAAAAAACTCCACCGAAGGTGGACTGCGAAATTTTTTCGATATTCTTCCCTCACAAACTCCCCCGCCGCACCAAATAAAACGGATTTTTCATCTTCTCCTGCTTCCCTTCCAGCAGCAGTTGCGCCGCAGTGCGCCCCATGGCTTCAAAATCGGTGGTGATCACCGTGATGTCCAATACCTCTTTGAGGGTGGTATCGTTAAAAGAAATCAGGCCAACATCCTGCCCCAGATGCAAGTCCGTTTGGCGGATTTTTTTGATCAATTCCGCCAGGTCGGTCTCTTCGATCACGCAATACGCGGTACCCGCCTGAACAGATTCCTCGCTGGCTGTTTCGATGATTTTGTAGGTCTTTTGGTAATTGACACAGTAGTTGTGAAAGCCTCTGGCGATTTCGGTGGGGTAGTTGCCGTCGCTGGGCATGACCAGCACCATTTGGGTGTACTTTTGCAGCAGCTCATTGGCCGACAACAGGGCATTGAAAATGTCGCGCTGAAAATCCTGAAAAACGGCCAGGTGCTTGGTGGCAAGTGGGGATAATCCTTGTCCAGAAAAACCAATTCTTCCGGAGGAATGCTTTTCATTACTTCTTCCAAATTGACTTTATCCAGATCGTGCACAAAATGCGGCATCACCACGTAATAGTTGTACTTGCCCAGGTTGCGCTCGATGATGTCGGCAAACAATTTGGCGTTGTAGTGGTGTACTTGCAGGTCTACTTGAGCTTTATCCCCCAGGGTTTGCAAAAACGAATAGTAAATCAAGCGCTTGTAAGAGCTGAGTTTGTTGGCAATGAGCAAGATGCGCATTTTCCCATCGCTTCCTCCCGACACGTAATATCCTTTTCCCTGCACAGAGAGGATAAAGCCTCGTTCGCGCAACTCGCGGTAAGCCTTTTCAACGGTATCCCTGGCCAGATCGTGGTGGGCACTCATTTCACTGATTGAAGGCAATTGGCTGTTTTTTTTCAGGATGCCGCGCTCAATGTCCGTGATCACCGCTTCTACGATCTGCTTGTATTTGGGGGTTTTGGATTTGTGGTTGAGGTGGAGGTTGTGCATTTGATCAGCTTTCAGCGATCAGCTGTGAGCTATCAGCGGTCAGCTCAGCAGTCAGCCGAAAATTTGCTGAAAGCTGACTGCTGATAGCTCACAGCTGACCGCTAAATTATCTTACGAATGCTACTGCTACTCCGCCATCTACGTTCAGTACGTTTCCGGTAGATTTGGCCAGGCTGCCGTCTACGAATACCAGTACTGCTTTGGCGATGTCTTCTGGCAGGATTTCTTCGTTGAGCAGGGTACGTGCGGCGTACATTTTAGGCAGCTCTTCTACGGCGATGCCGTAAGCTTTGGCACGACCTTGCGCCCAATCGCCCTCCCAAATTTTGCTGCCACGCAACACCGCATCTGGATTGACCGTATTGACGCGTATTTTGTCTTTACCCAATTCGGCAGCCAACAGGCGCGTCATGTGTTGCTGGGCAGCTTTTGCAGTGCCGTAACCCACGTTGTTGGGGCCAGCGAAAAGGCCGTTTTTGCTGGCGATGTTCACGATGTCGCCATCCTGGCCTTGCGCCCGCATGATCGCCACGGTTTGCTGACTGACCAGGAACTGACCTTTGACCAACACATCTTGCAGGATATCCCAGTCTTTGAGTTCGTGGTCTTCCAGGGGTTTGGAGATCGACAAGCCGGCGCAATTCACCACGATGTCAACGCCGCCGAAAGCCAGGATTGATTTTTGGAGCGAGTCTGCGATGGCTTCAGGCTTGGTTACGTCGATGGCCACGGCGATGGTGGAGTCTTTGCCGTATTTCTTTTTGAATTCCGCTTCGGTTTCTTCCAGGCGGTCGCGGTCAGCCAATACGGCAACCGCTCCGTTTTGAATCAGGATTTCCGCAATGGCTTTGCCGATGCCACCCGTTCCGCCGGTGACGTAGGCTACTTTGCCCGACAAGTTTTTGGGTTTGGGCATGCGCTGGAGTTTGGCCTCTTCCAGGAGCCAGTATTCGATGTTGAACGCTTCTTGCTCAGACAAACCCACGTATTTTGAAACCGCCTCAGCACCCTTCATCACGTTGATGGCATTGGTGTAAAACTCAGCAGCTACCCGAGCGGTTTGTTTGTCTTTGGCAAAAGTAAACAGCCCCACTCCAGGGTACAAAATCACCACCGGATTGGGATCGCGCATCGCCGGACTATCTGGATGCTTGCAACGCTCGTAATATGCCGCATAATCGGCACGGTAGGCTTCAAATTGCTGCAAAATGTGTGCCTTCAGGTCGGTTCCTTCGCTGGGAAAATCCAAAACCAATGGGCGAATCTTGGTGCGCAAAAAGTGATCGGGGCAACTCGTTCCCAGTGGTGCCAGATGGGCCAAATCATTGGAATTGATGAACTCCAGTACCCGGGCATCGTCGGTAAAATGCCCCACCATGCGGCGGTAGCTTGAAGCCAGACCACGGAGCGTTGGCATCACTGCGGCGGCTTTTTGGGCGCGTTCTGCTGCTGGAAAAGACTCCATTTTGGCTCCACCAAACACTGGGCGGGTTTTGCCATAATTTTTTTCCAAATACACCGAAGCGGCTTCGATGACTTCCAGGGTATTCACATAAGCTGCGTAGGAAGTATCTCCCCAGGTAAACAAACCATGTCCACCCAGGATCAACCCACGCAAATTGGGGTTTTCTTTGAGTGCTGCTTCCAATTTCAGTCCCAAATCAAAGCCTGGGCGTTGCCAGGGAATCCAGGTCATGGTGTCGCCCCAAATTTCTTTCATGATGGCCTCACCGTCTTTGCTGGCGGCCAGGGCAATCAGGGCATCGGGGTGCAGGTGATCGATGTGCTTGAAGGGAAGCAGCCCGTGCAAAGGCGTATCGATGGATGGCGTTGCGCATTTGGGGTCAAAGAGGCAATGGTTGAAGAGTTCTACCATCTCGTCTTCAAATTCCAGGCCACGGTAGCGGCGCTTGAGGGTATGCAGTTTTTCTACGTACAGGTTGGCGCAGCCCGCTTTGGTCAGGGTGCCGATATCGCCGCCAGATCCCTTCACCCACATCACTTCTACACTCTCACCCGTAAGGGGATCGGTTTCCTGAATTTTGACAGAGGTATTGCCTCCGGCGTAATTGGTGAGGCGCAAATCTGCACCGAGCAGATTGGAGCGGTAGATGAATAAATCTACCTCATTGCCAGCAAGAGAGGTGGCGTAAGCATCGTCCCAAAGGTAACTTACGTGTTGGAATGCAGCGGTGATGGACATGTTGAAATAGTTTTGAATGAGCTTTCACTGCTCAAAGATAAACAATTCAAAGTGGGTTGCCTTCCTGAACTCTCCTGAAGGTCGAGGGAGTTTACCGATTTTCTCGCGTTACGCATTTTAACCGCAGAGTAAACGAGTTGACGCAGAGTTTCGCGGAGTTTTTTTAAGGGCACCTTCGGTGCGCAGAGGTATCGGAGGTCGCCATTGTTGAGGCTTGATTCGTTGCCCTAAATCAAGCCTCCGCAGTGTCCTTGATTTAGGCAAAATCCTTCTGGAAGACGATCTCAAGCCACCGCAGGTGGCAAACTCCTTGACACTAAAAAAACTCCGCGAAACTCTGCGTCAACTCGTTTACTCTGCGGTTAATGCACGTACTGTGAGGCAATAATTCAGTCATTGATTGATTTTGTGGGTAGGTTGGCCAGATTACTCTTTTTCCAGAATAAAAGCCAGATCCCATAAAAAAGCGGGTACCTCAAATTTCAGACTGCCGTTTTGGGCACTTAGTCCAGTTGCGCTGGACAAAACCGCACCCGTGAAGCAATCGTAGAAACTCACTTTGTACAGCCCGTTTTGCAGATCACTCAAGGCGATGCTGCCACCAACAACGGGTGTTGGAATCCCCTGATCCCGCACCTGCCGCCAGTTGTACTTGGTGTTGTGTACCCATCCAGCTGCCATTTCGCCATTGGCAGCACGAACGACATATACGGCATGTGGGGCCACCACAATGCCTTCAATTTGATACGAAGCAATGGAAATCCAGTCGACACCCAGGTTGTCGACCTTGATTCGGTGCAATCCGGCAGGTACATTGATGGCATAAGTTGTTTTCGGCGCTGCATTGGCTTTGTTGACCACCAATTTGTCATCCAGGTAAATAGTGACGTTAGGTGACTCCCCTTTTTCGCTGCCTGTGGTTACCTTGAATTTTCCAGCAACGGGAAAGAGCACCTCGAAGCTTGAAGGATTGCGCAATTGCGGGTTAAATTTCATGCCAAACAAATACTTACTCAGGCGGACATTGGCAGGAGTGACCGCCCCGGATTCGTCAATGGTGATTTTGGAGTCGGTTGCTTGTCCCCAATCGGAAATCGACACCACCGCTAGTGTCGCTCCCCCACCCCCGATGGATTTGGCATTGGCGGGTTTGAAGTTGGCTTGCAAAAAGGGGATTTTTGCCAGCAGGTTGTTCAATGGAGAAAACAGCCCATACAAATTGCGGGGTTCCACATAAGAATCCCACCACCAGGTGGCCGCAGCCCCCAAAGCCCCCGAAAAGGCCGAAGCCCACAAGGTATTGTGCACGTGAATTCCTGCGGGATCAATATTGGACAATCCTTCCCCACCCACACTGATGCCAAACTCACCGCCGAAGGTCGGTTTTCCAAAGGCACTCAGGTTGTTTAGCCCTTTGCTGGCAACCGCTTTTTCTACGTTGTCAATATCAGCGTACAAGTGATTTTGGGTAAAATCGAGCGCGGGCAGGCCCCACAATTCAGGGTCTTCTTCATTGCCATAGCTGGTACTGACCAGGTGCTTGCGGGCATCCAGTTTTTTGAGGTATTGCGCCATTTCATCGTGCCAGTTGCGCACGGCAGAGCGCACAGAAGGGGTAGCAAACTGATCTGTAAAACTCACTTCGTTGAACAGCTCCCAGGCCATGATTTGGGTGCTGTAGCCCCAACGGGCCACGATGTAGCGCAAGCGATTTTTGTGCAGCGCCTTGGCGGCATCCTGGTCAAAGAAATTCCAGGTTTGAACGCATGGCCCGCCATTGATGGCATTGTAGGGGTTTTCACTCCAATTGGGATTTACATTGGACGAGACCTGGCCGTGGTGATTCATACAAAACATCATAGATGCCTTGCTTGGCACATTCTTCCAGCATCCAATCGATGTAAAAAGCATTGTTTTGCTGGTATTTTTTCAAACCTTCATACCCATTTCCATTTCGCCATTCCAGTCCCAAGCCCCAATGCGCCAACCACAAGCGCATGAAATTGGCTTTGGCAGCAGCCATCGAACCCAGCCATTTTTTATAGTCCAGGTACGGATTGTCTTTTTGCCAGCAGAGGTTTTGGCCTACGGGTATATACCCCATGCCATTGTCAAAAGCCAGGTAATTGGTGTTGTTTTTGCGAATGAATCCAGGATTGGGGGAGTCGATGCATTCAAAACTGCCCAATTTGATGGTACTTTCTCCGCTGGGCGTTTTTACTTGTAGATTAAAAGCCCAGGTACCTGTTTCCGTTGGCGAAAACCGGATGCGAAAAGCGCCATTCTCGTTTGGATTTAAACTGCCGTTATTGGTATTGAGGGAAAAATCCTGCATAAAAAAGCCATCCACCGTATCCACTTTGCCTCCCGGCGAAACAAATACACCACTTAGCAAAACTTGGTCGTAGTCATAGGGATTGGAAAAAACTGCACTCAAATCTACAATCGCTTCAAACTTTTGGTATTTGCCCACCCTGCTGCTCAGCGGACTAATGCTGTTGATAGAAGGAGTTTGTGCTTCAAGAAACGATGTGGTCAGAATCATGAAGGCTAAAATAATAATTTCTTTCATACGCTGCGGGGCTTTCGCGGTAGTTTTTAGAAGTGCGAACGCTTACAAAGATAATCGATTCAAACGAATTTGCAGAAAAAGAGGGTGTCCACTGCCATTCTGGGAAATTCAGGGGGTAAATTTTCAGCGGCAACTTTATCAAATCCATTTTTTTCGTAAAACCGGACTGCAGCTTCCAATTTAGGAACCGTACCCAACCACATGCTTTCGATTTGTCTTTCCTGACACCAGGCCATTCCTATATCCATCAATTGCTGTGCCAGGCCATAGGTTTTTCCCCGGTAAGGTGCCGCCACAAACATTTTGCGCAAAGCGACCCGATTGCCACCGAAACCAATAAAGGCAATGGTTCCGACGACTTGATTTTCATCATTGGTGGCTACCCAAAAATTGCCGTTCCCATGCATGTACACCACAGGAATTTCCAAGAGATCGGGTTGGTCTTCCAGGGTTATCGGCACTTGAAATTCAACTTGCTGAATGGGCAGTATCAAATCAACAATGCCCTGGCGGTGTTCCGGCAAGTAGGTTTGAATGCGTATCATAATATACAAAGCCTCCGTGTACTTATTTGATCCAGTATTTTGGTTTTACTTTAGTTCGGGTTGCACTTTCCACACAAGGCGCACAAGCCAAGGGGTTGGCATTGGCGGGGTATGGCGCACAAGTGAACACGGAAGGTTTGAGGGTTTGAGTCCGATTGATGAAAAAGCCGTTTTCTTTTACATCTGATACTTCAAAAAAGCCAAAAACGGCTTCTTTAGGATCACTCGTACATTTCAAATTACCGCGTACCGCTGCTGGTGCGGTATCAAATAGACTACCATTGTTGGAGGAAAGTTGATCCACGGTGCGCCAGTATTCGTAGGCTTCCTTGGATAGTGAGCGTTGTTGGATTTCGATGTAGTAATCTCTGGCGCAATTAGGAATCGATACGATGGGATGCCGGGTAATGCTTTTTCCATTGATCAGGGCATCTGACATAATGTTGGTACAATTGATGAAGCAGCGCTCAATGTCCCAGCAAGGCAATTCGCAACAGGTAAGCCCAACCAAGGCTTCTCTGCGTTGGCCATAAGGTAAACCAAAAAATTGAGTACAATACACCAAATCTTCAAAATGCAGATAAGTCCAGCGGTAATAATCCCCTTTAGTTACAGGGTCTTTGGTATCCAAAAGCACCGTATAGCCGCTAATCGCTGCTCCTATTTTAATATCATCGGTAATGATTTCTTCGCTGTATACTTTGGTAATCGCAGAAACCTCTTTGACCGTTTCAGGGTTGGATTCGTATTTCTGTTGGTCGGGTGTCAGGATGTGCAACACATAGGTTTTGCCAATCTGCGCTGCAAAATTCCGGTCTTTGGGCACGTACCAACCTCGGTTAATGGCATCGTCGACATAATCATACCGCTGGCCCTGATTGTCCATCACCCAGACCTGAGCCTTGGGAATGGCTATATTTAGACCTTTATTAGTAAATGGAGCAGGACGGTAAAGGCGCACTTCTTGCAATCCTTTCTGGGTTGTCAGGTTGGCAGTAATCGAAATTCCATCCACTGATTCGGGCACATCAGCCACAAAAGGACTGATACAAGTGCACATGCTAAGCCCCAGGCATACTGTCAAAAAACGGGTAAACAATTTCATGAGCTGATTAAAATTTGAAATTATAAGTAAGGGATGGAAACGCAGATCCAAAAATGGACAGTTTGTAGGAATTGGTTTGCAATGCCGGATTCAAATCAAAATAGATGGAATAGGCATTTTTCCTACTGTATAGATTGTAGACCGAAAGGATCCAGGTGCCTTTCCATTTGCGGACCACATTGGGATTTGGCTCAACAATCAAAGCCAGATCCAGGCGGTGGTAATTCGGAATGCGCTGCAAATTTCGATTCGGGAAAATGGGCACGGTATTCCCATTCACCGTAAAACTGCCATATGGGAAAGTAGAAGGCCGACCGGTACTCAAGGTAAAATTGCCAGATAACGTAACGTTGATGGCGGTACGGTAATTCAGCATCATATTGAGGGTGTGTGGCTTATCGTAATTGGCTGGATACCATGCCCCAGTATAGTTGTGGATCGAGCTGTACTTGGGATCAATCTGGATTTGAGTCCGAGCGTAAGTATACGTCATCCAACCCGTTAAAAATCCGGTATTCTTCCGCGCCATCAGTTCGATGCCATAAGCACGACCTTTGCCCTGAATAATTTGTTGCTCCAGGTCTTTTGAGAAAATCAGATCCGCCAAATCCCGGTAATCTGGAAATTGCTGCGACTTGCGGTAATAAATTTCTGCCGAGGTTTCCCATTTGTTTTGTTTCAGGTTTTTGAAAATCCCCAAAGCAACCTGATCGGCAATCTGCGGTTGAATATTGACATCACTGGTAGTCCAACGTGCGGTTGGCAAGGCGGCAGTGGTATTTGAAATCAATTGAACGTACTGCCGCATGCGGTTGTAGCTCGCTTTGATCGAGGTGTTTTCATCAAGCCCAAAACGCAAAGACAAGCGAGGTTCAAATCCTGCATAGGACTTGGAGACTTCTTTGTCGCTAAAATATTGTAATCCCGTGATGTTCTCTTCTGTGCGCAAAGCGTCCGGTGCATAAGTGTACACACTATCTGGCCCCATGCGCTGAAAAATGGAATACCGCAAACCCGCCAAAACCGAGAAATCAGGATTGATTTTCCATTCGTTTTCCACATAAGCTGCTGATTCATTGGCAAACTCATTTGGAATGTTTACTGGCAGTACATTGGAAAAAGGCCCAGGTTCCAATTGATTGGGATTGATTTGGTAATGGTTGTTTTCCAATCCAAACGAGGAAGTGTGTTTTTCGCCAACGTACACAAATCTCGCCTTGAGCCCTCTCATGCGGATTCCAGAGTTGAGGTTGAAGGCAATAGTGGAATCTGGCACACTGGTATTGGCTTTGTACACACTTTGCACAGCAGAAAGCGTCAGGGAAGTTTTGGTTGTAAAAAACCAGTTAAACCGCAAGGATTGGTTGTACGTCCGATACTTATAGGTACTCGATGTAGCATTTACATTGACCGTATTCAAGGAATCGGAAGGCAATTTAAAGGCATCGAAACTGTAGTAAGAAGTATAGGAAAGTCGCGTTTTTTCTGTTGGTTTAAACAAAATTTTACCGGTGAGGTCATAAAAATTGGCCACCGTATTTTTGATTTTATCTGGACCCAGTTTGAACAAAAAATCATTGAAAGATGCCCTCGTGGAAACCATGATGGCCAGTTTATTTTTGATCAAAGGGGTTTCTATTCCCAATCGACTTGAAATTAAACCGATTCCACCATAAAAGGCCGATTTTTCGAGATCCGGGTCTTTGAGTTTTACATCCAGTACTGAGGAAATCCGGCCACCGTACTCAGCGGAAATGCCCCCACGAGAAAGGGTGACATCACGTACCGCATCTGGGTTAAAAATGGAAAAGAACCCAAACAAGTGCGAACTATTGTACACCGGAGCGTCGTCCATCAGCACCAGGTTTTGATCAATGCTGCCCCCACGCACGTTGATTCCCGTGGCGCCTTCGCCAACAGTGCTCACGCCAGGCAACATTTGCAAACTGCGCACCACATCGATTTCTCCCATAAATGCCGGGATTTTGCGGATGCTGCGGATGCTGAGTTTGGCGATCCCCGATTCGGTATTTTTGATGTTTTCTTCGGGCCTGTTGCTGGTTACGGTTACTTCTTCCAAGAATTGAGCATCAACCGATAAGGGAATGTCCAAAATGATGTTTTTATCGATGTTGACCTCGATGATCTTGGCTTTGTACCCAAGGTAACTGATCCTGATGGAGTATTTTCCCGGAGGGGAAGAGATGCCGTAAAATCCTTTTTTGTCAGTATACGTTCCTATACGGTTTTCCTGAATAAAAACCGCAGCCCCGGTGATAGGCTCTTGTGTAAGCGAGTCGCTTACTGTGCCATAGAAGGTGAAATTTTGCTTCTTCCCATTGTCTTGGGCATCAACCGAAACATAAAGCAATAGGCCTATAGATAACAATAGGTTAGTTAAAAAAAATTTGTGGCTCATGTGAGTGTTTGTGATCTGTTGCGAGCGTCAAAATAGATACTAATCCTGGTACGACCAAATGAATCCCTGTTCAAGTCGGTAATTTACCAAAAGTACTCGATGAATCAACAATAAAGCGATGTGCCAATCGTTCAACTAACTTATAAAAAAAAGTTCAATATGCTGTAACTTTTAGATTGTGCTGCATTATGTAAGCATTACTGTAGAAGCTATCTATCCAAACACACTCTAGGTTAAATAAGCCTTAAACCCAATGAGGAATTGAACCTCTAAGCTTGTTTTTTCTTTTTAATTCCATGAATACCAAAAAAATATACAATTATGCGATGGAGTGGCAAAACGCTTTTGGCGTTGGTGGCAATGCTAGCAATCCCTTATTTTTGGGCAAAAAAAGACGTATCAGAAGTAAAACGGGAACTCAAGTACCTTCCAGAAAACCTTGAGAATCCACACACGCGTGAATTGATCAACGGTTTTGATCAATTTTTTAAACCTGCATTAAATGGGTCACGTACCCCGGGTGCCGCGGTAGTCATCATCAAGGATACCTCTATTTTGTACATGCGTGGACTAGGAATCAAAAACTCCCGGGTACGCGATTCTGTTGATGTCAACACCGTTTTTCGCATTGGATCATTGTCCAAAGGATTTGCAGGTGTATTGAGCGGTATTATGGTGCAAGAAGGCCGTTTTGGCTGGAATGACCGCGTAAAAAAATACTATCCTGACTTTCAATTGTCAACTGCAGACCATACCGAAAATGCAACTATAACGCATTTGTTGTCGCACACCACCGGAATGCCTTATCACACCTATTCTGATTTGGTGGAAGGCGGATGGACCTTGCGCAACATTGCGGCCAGACTGCGCCGGGTGCGCCCTGCGGCTCCATTGGGCAAACTGTACAACTATCAAAATGCAGTATTTAGTCTGATCGAGGAAGTGATGCAAACCACGACGCACCACACGTATCAACAACTGTTGCGCGATCGCATTTTTGAACCTGCTGGGATGGAAACCGCTTCGGTCACTTATCGGGAAATGTTGCAAACCAAAGATAAGGCATTTCCTCATGATAACCTGGGTGGCCGCATGGACATCACCG
>Ga0247840_10006441_pt1 | contig 16892 bp, 8 predicted proteins | sample LaCruzMarch2015__FD_192404 | JGI IMG/M metagenome (GOLD analysis project Ga0247840, IMG submission 192404) | Freshwater microbial communities from meromictic Lake La Cruz, Castile-La Mancha, Spain - LaCruzMarch2015_17m | ecosystem: Environmental > Aquatic > Freshwater > Lake | place: Spain... | reverse complement strand
ACTGCTGGTGTTGATAATAACACTGCTGTTACTGCTGGTGTTGATAATAACACTGCTGTTACTGCTGGTGTTGATAATAACACTGCTGTTACTGCTGGTGTTGATAATAACACTGCTGTTACTGCTGGTGTTGATAATAACACTGCTGTTACTGCTGCTGAGACCATTCCTCAACCAGTAAATAATATATTTAAGGATATCATTGAAAATGCAAGCAGGCCACTTACCTGACCTGATGCTGGCAAATATGAAAATTGGTTTCAGGATATTCTTACTGAATTACATGCTTTATCAGATACTTTTGCAGAATATAAAGAAAAGTATTGAGATAGGCAAAATTTCAATGTATTTGAAAAAGGGGTTGCTGAATATATACAAAGCAAAACAACTGAGATTGATAACCTAAGAAACAAATCAGCAACAATCACAACAAATACAGTTAGAGAGACAGGAAGAATGACTCCAGATATGGCAAAGATATCTGCTGATTTAAAAATAAGTAAAATTGCTATAGATACTTGATTTTTGACAGTGCGAGATCAAATGGCCAATCAATAATACTATAAAACATATTAGGGAGTCATATATTTATTTTCATTAGAAATTCTTGACCAAAAGACTACACTACGAGGAGTATATTTACTCCTTTTTTTATGATTAATTATTTCCTATAGTCCATAATTTAACAAAATCCAACATGTATCATCTATAATTTATCATTTATCATCGCTTATAATGAACTATCTTCTCGTTCCTATTATAGCTATCATAGTTGCCTTTCTTGGACTCAAACTTTTCCGTTGGTGGAAAATACTTGATAAACCTGGGAATGATCTCAAAAACACGAGAAAACCTGTACCGACAATTCAATGAATTTTTGTATATCTAGGATTCTTTATCGCTGTAGCACTACTCTTCCCCCAATATTTACACAATAATTTATTCTGGGGACTTATTGTTGGTTCCCTTCCTATCGTGGTATTTGAACTCTTGGAAGAATTGAATTATATCGGCAAAATAAAATTTAAAATACCGCCGGCGTTTAGGTTGGTCGGACATATAGGAGGTGCTTTGTTGGCAGTCCGAATAGGAAGTTTTGGTCCGCAAGAATTTATTATCAATGGTCATCTACGAATTATGCCTCAATGGCTCTTGGCTATCGGTTTTGCTTTCTGGGCAATTCTCTGCATCAATGCGATCAACCGATTTGATGGAATCTATGCACAGGCAAGCGGCGTTTCAAGCATTGGTTTTTTGACAATATTTTTGTTGATCCAGTTTGTGGTATTCAAATCCTATACGAATTTCAGTGAGGCGAATATGCAAACACTTTTGTTTGTCAAAAATATTTCTTTTGTTCTTTTTTGTATTAGCCTTGTCTCTACCGTTGTTGAATACAAGCCATTAGGCCTACTGAGAGATGTGGGGATAATGTTTTTTTGATTTAGTTTGGCATATCTTTCCGTTGTCGGATGAGCAAAAATAGGAACATTGATTGTAGCTTTGTCTTTGGTTATTTTTGATGCGATATGGGTTTGATTATGGAGGATTTTCGTTATGAAAAAAAATCCGGTTACCGGTGATTATACCCATCTTCATCATAGATTACTATGACTCTGACGAACAAGAAAAGAAGTGAGATGATTTGTTTGGATTTGGTCACTGATTATGATGATATTTATCCTGATTCAATGAACCAATAGAGAAAACAAAATCATAATTTTTTTCGTCATGGCGCTTGTGTTCTTTGGTATCAATTACTATCTCTTTCTCGTTAAAAAACTTCCCTGTGGACTAGATCTCAAAAAAAATAACTAATGAGATGATATCGAATTTGTGCTTTATCACTAATGAGATACAATCTCATATTTTTACGTAATGGTTTCCAATAAAAAAAACAATGGAAAAACTCCGGAAAAAAACTCCGGAGCTCTTAAGTAGTCGCAAAAAAGCATTATGAACAAAGTACGAAGTAATGTATGAGATGACTACCTGTTGATGATGCTATATTTTTTTCGTATAAAAACAATAGGATTTTGTGCTCCATAGTAGGAGTATTCTCATTAAAAAAAACCCCATCGTGAATATCACAATGAGGCATTGATGTCGATACGGCGGTTTCCTAGCCAAACCCTTTCTCCAAAAAATATATTGGCTTGGAGGTGGGAAAAACAGGGGCTGGACCGATATGTATCAACGAGATTCTTATTCTCTACATATATTGTAGAGCGAACGTAAATACTATATATATTTTATACAATAAATCAAGTGTATTTTGTACTTTATTATATTATTGATAATTTACCTTACACTTTGATAAATTTGTTATATTGGCTTAAGAATAATTTGCAATTTTTTTAGAATTCCCTATAATATCACCCCAACACTTATCGTGCTATTATTGGAAAGTTTCATTGATACATTGTTTAATTGATTCAATGATTTATCTCCTATATATACACCAATGAAATTTGAAGAATTGAGAGTACGGGAACTTTCTAGCAATCTCTATGAGAAGATTAATAAGATATACAATAAACAATCTTGTAAAGATTATTTTTTTAGAGATCAGATATTAAGAGCTACATTGAGCATTTCTAATAATATAGCCGAATGATTTGAAAGAGAAACAAATAACGAACTAAGAAGGTTTCTCTATATAGCTAAAGGAAGTTGTTGAGAGGTAAGAAGTATGTTAAAAATTAGTATAAAAACAGGAAAAATTACACAAGAAATATTTGATGATCTCCATCCTATATGTACGCATATTAGCGTTATGTTATATAAATATATTCAAACGCTTACATAAAAGATGACACAATGATACAATGACACAATGTTTCATTGAAGCATTGAAACAATTATTCATTTTAACGTTTAGTCATTTAAGCAATTTATCAATTAGTCAATTTAACAATTATTCATTTTAGCATTTAAGTAATTTAGTTAATGGATTTTGATATAAAGAAAAACTATTATGACATTTTATGAGTCAAAGAAGATGCATCTCAAGAGGAGATCAAAAAAGCATTTAAAAAGGCTGCAGTCAAGCATCATCCTGATAAAGCTGGTGGTGATAAAAAAAAGTTTCAAGAAATAAATGAGGCATATCAAGTTATCGGAGATGAAAAGAAAAAAAGCCAATACGATGCATATAGAAGTGGCGGTTGAGGATTTAACGGTCAGTGAGGTTTTGGTTGATTTTGAGGTGGTCAATGATGAGTTGATTTCTGAGATTTTGATATTGGAGATCTTATGGGTGGTATTTTTGGTGGTGGATTTGGCTGATGATGAAGAAGAAAAACTACTCAAGGTGGAGAGGATATCCAAGTAGCGATTGATATTACCTTTGAAGAATCTTATCTTGGTATAACTAAAAAAGTTGCCTACAATAGAATGAAAAAAGTTGTCGGCGCTGAAGAAAAAAGATGTGAAACATGTAATGGTCATGGTAGTGTAGCACAACATATTCAGACACCATTTGGGGTCATGCAAAGCCAATGAACATGTCCAGCATGTGGTGGGAATGGGAACACCTATACAAAAAATGGTAAACCATTGGCCAATGGTTGATTAGAAACAGTCAAAGAAACATTAGAAGTAAAAATACCTGCAGCTATCAAATCAGGTTCATATATAAAATTTTCAAATAAAGGAAATGAGTCTACTAGTCATCATGTCGGTGATTTTTATATTCAGATTAATGTCGCCAATTCTAGACTCTATGAAAGAAAAAGCGACAATCTCTATACCAAGGCAAATGTTAGTCTTTTTGATATGGTATTGTGATGAGAGATCTCTGTTGATCACCCGGAAGGAAAACTAAAAATCAAAGTCCCAAAAGGAACACAAGTCGGTGATATGATCAAGATTTCTGGCAAGTGATTTGGTACTGGTGGCATGTTTACCAAGAAAGGTGATTTATATGTGATACCTCAGGTCGATATACCAAAAAAATTGAGCAAGGAACAAGAAAAACTTTGGAGTGAACTCAAAAATAAGAAATAGGAAACCTGACGTGATGTTCTTTTTCTCTCAGAACCCACGTATGGATACTATTGTAATGCCCAATCTTCGGATTGGGTTTTTTTTGTCTTCGCACCCGGGTGTGATAGTCTACTAAGTAGCTTTAAGACTAATCTAACTAAAATATGCACCCGGGTGCGAATTATTTGACTTATTTTTATATATAATATATTTACTTATCTTTTTATTAAAGAGTATCACATGATACAAAAAAGACATCAAACACATAAACCATGGATTTTTATGTTTTTTGTATTGGCAATGTGAATTAGTTTATTTTGATTACCTAGTGCATCAGCAGTTATCACTATATGAGATGCAAGAGACACAAAGATTATTTCAACTACAGGACGATATATGTGGCCTGAAATACAAACACTACAAGAGAATGTTGCATCAGCCACACAATGATCAGATATCCTTATGTATATTCCCGATGACAACATACTCGCTATACTTCAATCATCAAAACAATATCAAGATGCACATACACATATCAGACGCCTTTTTCTCCAATCAATTATTTCAAGAGGATTTTCTGGGTTCCTTGCCGAACCTTTTGATAATGGGGATGGGAAAATAGCATTATTAACTAATACAGGTTTTTCTGATTTTGTATTGTTAGAAGATATTCCGCAAAAAGATATGCTGGATAATTTACTACTCAATAAACTTGTACAATACAGGAAGCAAATACTCCATGGTGTTGTAACGCATTGACTGTATATTACACAACAGGAATATGATTCATTATCTAATATATATTTATTTAAAAATAATGAAGATCTTTATGGTCTTTGATATGAAGTCGTTGCGTATAGATATAGAACTAATAATGATGCGGCATATAGAAGAAACAATATCAATGTAGCTTTTTCCAGAATCGGAAATGTTAGAGTTATCAATCCAAATGAAACGTTTTCTTTTCAAACTACTATCCAAGATTCAAATGAATGAAAATTTAAAGCTGGACCATCTATCGTAGGTGGCAAAACAGTTTATGTGTATTGAGGTTGACTTTGTGGAGCAAGTACAGCTCTCTATCAATGAATATTGACTAATACCGCTATAGAAATAAATGAAAGATATCCCCATACTAAACGATATGCCAATCTCTACGATTCTTTTGTTAATGGGGAATCTATAAATATTCCAGGCCTTGATTCTACGGTTTTTTTTCCTGATAAAAATATGCAACTGACCAACAAACGTAGCTACCCCGTCATTGTTATATTAAATTATGATGGTAGTGTGTGATGAACGGAAGAAGTATTTTCTTTATCCAAAATAGCTGATAAAGGAAGTTTAGCATATAAATGACTCAACAAAAAATGTTATGTACGAGAAATCAATGGAACTGATGTGTCTAGTTGTTATCAACAAATATTTTAATATTTTGGTTTTGCACCCGGGTGCAAAACCAAAATACCTTAGTTCTAAAGCTACTTAGCTGACTATTGCACCCGGGTGCAAACTTTTTTTTATTTTGTCCTAACTTTGTCAGTTTTTTTCTTTTTTTGTTTTTTTACTATTGCTTTTGGTAATGAGCAAGCATCGTATCTGTATTGAAACATTGATATGTTTATCAGCCGAGCTTATCTCTCATTCCTTATGTTTGCATGGCAACAAACACTGGTTCATCCCCCGCAGTACTGTGGGGGTAATGAGCCAGAATCATGTACATATACCTCTCTACGGTGTAGAATTCTTCACATATACATTATATTTCCCTACCTAGGAATGGGAAACAGATGAAAATTTTTCTCTGCTCATCAAGAAATCTTTTCTGATTTTATACCAGCTTTGATGAGATCAATACACACAGTCACCAACAATTTTTAAAAAAAACTTTTATGAAAAAAATCGTTTTCTTGGCAGTGTTTCTCATAGGATTGGGAAGTTGCCAAAAAGAAAAAGAGGAAATATCTCCTTCACAGGATGAGTTGTCCTCAGCTGTTATTTTGGATTCTTCTGGAGCTAGCCATTATTTGTCTGAGTCTACAGAAGGATTGAAATCTATTACTATGACGGAATATCCTGTCAATCCACGCTTTGGACGTCCCAATTCTACGAGGTACTTTTTCAAGGTCTATGACCTATCGGGAACCTTTGCTTTATCGGTAAAACTCTATAATAAGGCAACAGGTACTATCACGTATTTACCTATGGTACGAACAGGAACGTATTGGACGCTGTCTACATTACTGGCTAATAATGGTTGGTATGAATATCGGTATGTCTATACCATCTCACATACAAACATCAGTACCATTACCTATGCGCCTCTTTGTAATACTAGAAACACTTTTTCTCTAAGTGGAATAAGCGCTATTTCTTGGCCATTTGGTGCAGATGGATCCAGCTGGAACAATAGGACAGTATATGTAAATGGCACGTATCAGAAATGGAGAGGTGGCGAAGAAACCAAAGGTACCCCATATCACTATGGATATGGCTGGGACGAAGGTACACACATAGGATATACTGAAAGATATTCTGATGATTGGAATCGTGGTGCAGGAAACCAAGACTTAGGTGCTACTATTCGATCTCCCTTGGATGGATATATCTATGCTTATGGGACCTATACTACTTCACTTGGCCCTAGTACATATGTTTCTATAGTTCAAGAAGCAAGTGATGGCCAGCTGTATCGATTTTATGTCGGGCACTTACAAAGCTATCCAAACAACATCTATATAGGTAAATATATCCGAGCAGGCATTGACCAGATGGGGACTCTTGGCTCTTCTGGAGCAAGTTCTCCACATGCTCATACATCACTACGAAAAGTTACGAATGGCGACAATGCATCGGTAAAATTTTATTTTAATGCTAACTAAACTCCATTGAATTGTTTTTTTTGTTCAAAGTAGTATGTATAGGGAAGGTATTTCCTTCCCTGTGCTTTTTTAGATAACAAACATCTCAGCTATGAAATACTCCCTACTTATTTTTTCTCTTTTCTTTTTGTGATTGACATGATGCAAGCAACAAGAAAAGATACTACAAGAGCCAATAGTATCTGGAGATCTTTTTTCTTCAATTTCTATAGAAACAGGGAAAGAACAAAGTCTTTATGGCAATAGTATTTCACCAACAATTATTGACTGAATATATTTTCCCATTATTATTTCTTGAAATACCTTATCCTACAGTTGAATTTTCCGTATTTCTCTTCCTCAACATCTAGAGCTACGAGAATATCTTGGTACCAATGATTTTTTGAGCAAAACATATAAGGAACGAATACTATTTACCAGTAAAGACAATCAAAAAACCCTGAGTATTGACACAAGAAAACGTATTCGGCCAGGGACAACAATGACAGCAAAAGAATTATGTAAAAAAGAATATGTTGAATGAATCACATCAAGATCAGAAAAAACAAAAACCATCCAATGAAAAAATATATACATTGTCCATGCTATCTTTTCTACGGAAGGTTTAGATGTACAAGCATGAACATCAATACAAACCCACTTCTGTTTTGTAGATAGTGGATTTATATATACTTTTTCTGCAATCGATTATTCACATGAATATATTGATACCATCATCGACTCATTTACTTTTCTTGATTAGCTTTCTCTTCTTATCAGTAAAAAAACTCTGTGATATTTTTACAGATTATTTTTATGTATTGTGACAGAATAGAATAACATGGCTGGGTAAAATACGTTAAAACAGTAATAAAGAATTGATTTATCTACCGTTTTTCTATATATGATAAATAAAAAACTATATTACAATGTCAGACCTGCCTGCCGGTAGGCAAGTGTATGATAAGACACTCACCAAATTCGTAGCAATAGCATCCTAACGAACCGAAATAGCCCCCTGGAAATTAGCAATTGCATTTTTGTGTCTATATAAATTATCACATACATATTGACTTTTTTATAAAAATATATTGATTTTTGTTAGCATATATATATATAGTACTAAGGCAAAACAAAACATACAACAAAAAAAATAAAATCTATGTCGATCTTTACCATATGTATTTTTTTTGTAGTGTACAACTACAATGTCATTCTGAGCATAAAAACCTCTCTCATTCTGACTCCATACGTGATATGGAGTACAGATATCTCAAGGACGATAATTACTATTGTCTGAACGAATAAAATAAACAATAAACAAAAATACTAAACAAAAAAAATCAAACCCATGAAAAATTTCATCAAAATGCTTGTACTGCTTGTTAGCTTAGCTATCAGCAATGGAGTTGTATCTGCGCCTGTAAGCCAGAATACAGCAAAAACAGTTGCCTTCAATTTTATCAAAAACATTGATAGTAAGGTAACTTCTTCTTCCGTGCTTTCTTTGGTCTATACTAGAGAATCTGCATTCTATGTCTTCGGTCATGCGAATGGATTTATCATCATCGCTGCTGACGACCGTGTTACGCCTATTTTCGGGTACAGTACAGAAAGTATCTTTGTTGTACCTGAAAACGAATCTGATACTATCAGAGGAAATAACTTCTGGGGATGGATGAAATCACTTGAGGATCAGATAAGCTATGTAACAGAAAATAACATCTCTGCTACGGATGCAATCGATACTCAATGGTCACAGCTTATCTCTAATCATCCACCGTCTCGAAGTACGACAACGGTTGTCCCACCCTTACTCACAACAACGTGGGATCAAGTCTGGCCATACAATAGCATGTGTCCTAGTGATCCATCAGGTCCTGGTGGCCACGTCTATACGGGATGCGTAGCTACGGCTATGGCTCAGATTCTCAAGCACCACAATTATCCTAGTCAAGGACTTGGTTCTTATGGCTATACCTGGGGGGGTTATCCTTATACAGGAGCTAATTTTGGTACTACTACCTACAACTGGAGCAATATGCCAAACAGCATAGCTACAGAAAATACTGATGTTGCCACACTTATCTATCAGACCGCTGTCTCTTGCCGTTCCATGTGGGGTGCAGGAGAAACAGGTGTTGGATATTCAAGCAGTCATGATCCTATGAGTCGTGCGTTTATTAATTATTTCCGGATGGCATATTCTAGTATTAGTTATGTAATAAAAAGTGATGATGCCCAGTGGCATACATTGATACAAGGAGAACTCCTTGCCAATCGCCCCGTCTATTATCGTGGTGATGGCGTAGGAAGTCATGCCTGGGTCTGTGATGGTGTCGATGCAAACAATCTGTATCACTTTAACTTCGGTTGGGGAGGACAATATAATGGATACTATCTACTTACTTCCATCAATCCTGGAAGCAATAACTTCACCAACAATCAACACGCCATCATAGGCATCAAGCCAAATGATGGAAGTACCTTGGTGACGAACACGACCTGGACTGGAACTCAAACAAAATCTACCAATATCTGTGTCCCTGATGCTGTTACCCTGACCGTAAGTCCTGGTGCAACTATCAGCTTTGCACCCGGGTGCAAACTTCAAGTCTTTGGGAGACTGCTCTCTACGAGTACATCTAGCAACTATACAAAGTTTACTGCGAGCAACACGAACAGTGGTTGGGAAGGTATCAAGTGGGACAACGATTATATGCTTGGTGAAGTTATGGCAGACAATGATAGCAGTACATTGATCTATACCCAAGTGGAGTATAGTCAGCGTTCTGGTATTTACTGTATGAATTATGGTAAACTCATACTGGACCACTGTAAAATCAATAACAATTATTGTGGTTCTCAAGCCAAAGGCGCTGGTGTGTGTGGAATTTTTTCTCCTATATCTATCACCAATTGTGAAATTTATAACAATCATGCCACAGATGGCGGGGGGGGGATTTTTCTATCTACTACGGGTAACCCATCTTTTACTATAAGTCAAAATGACATCCATGATAATGTATCAGACCAGGAAGGAGGAGGAATTAGTTTAATTTATGGTAATATTGATCTTATACTTAACAATAACACTATCCATCATAATCAGGCATTTTTAGGTGCTGGCATATCTATATGGGGGGGAAATCCGACCATTGTCAACAACAAAATCTGTAACAATACTTCACCTGCTATTCCTGGCTATGGAGCCTTGTATATAGAAAACTCTACTGCGAATATTGCCAGCAACCTCATTGCCAACAATGCAGCAAGTGGAATTTATGTGAGAAATGCTTCTCCTACTATCATAAATTCTACCATAGTAAACAATCACAATTATTATACTTCTGGCATAATCTTTGATGAAGGATCAGATGCGAGCGTCAAAAATTGTATTGTGTATGGCAATGAAGCTACTAATCCTGCATATGGAATTCAGATTCAAATTTGGGATAACAATTCGGATCCTTATTTTGATTACTGTGATATCCAAGGCGGTATTGGTGGATTTGGTGGACCTGGCAGTGGTGCTAATTATACTACGGGGAACTACACTAACAATATCGATGTATTGCCACAATTTGTAGCTCCATCAGCTGGTGCAGGCACGGGATATGATGGACTGACTGCCAACTGGCAGTTACAATCCTCTTCTCCATGCATAGATGCTGGCGATATCACGGGAATCAGTAATCTCTTGCCTGTTTTAGACTTGGCTGGTAACCCTAGGATAAATGGCGTTATTGATATGGGAGCGTACGAATATGTGTGTGTTCCTGTACCGGTCAGTGTGAGTATCGGTGCTAGTGAAAATCCGGTTTGCTCAGGCACTACGGTAACATTCACAGCTACTCCTAGTAATGGCGGTTCTTCTCCTTCCTATCAATGGAAGAAAAACGGAAGCAATGTCGGTACTAATTTACCAACGTATTCTGTTGTCCCTATCAACGGTGATATAATCACCTGTATACTTACCTCTAACTTGACCTGTATAACAGGGAATCCTGCTACGTCCAATGCTATCACGATGATCGTAAACACCAGTTTACCCGTCAGTGTGAGTATCGTTGCTGACAATAATCCGGTTTGCGCAGGTACAACAGTAACGTATACTGCTACACCAACAAACGGTGGTTCTTCGCCAACCTATCAGTGGAAAAAGAATGGAAGTAACGTTGGTAACAACGCTACAACATATTCTGTTGTCCCTATCAATGGTGATATAATCACCTGTGTACTTACCTCTAATCTTACCTGTACAACAGGGAACCCTGCTACGTCCAATGCCATCACCATGACGGTAAACGCTGTTTTACCGGTCAGCGTGAGTATCGTTGCTGATCAGAACCCTGTTTGCTCAGGCACTACGGTAACATTCACGGCTACGCCTAGTAATGGCGGTTCTTCTCCTTCCTACCAATGGAAGAAAAACGGAAACAATGTCGGTACTAATTTACCAACGTATTCTGTTGTCCCTATCAACGGTGATGTAATCACCTGTGTACTTACTTCTAATCTTACCTGTACAACAGGAAACCCTGCTACTTCCAATGCTATCACCATGATCGTACATGATTTGCCAATTGCCAATGCTGGCAATGATCAGAGCATCAATTATGGAACATCTACTACCTTAAATGGTTCGGCGTCTGGTGGTTCAGGCAATTATACCTTTAGTTGGGAACCAGCAGCGATGTTGATCAATCCCAACATTCAGAATCCTACGACAATACAGCTAACAGCATCAGTAGTCTTTACTTTGACCGTAAGTGACGCATCAAATGGATGCATAGGAACTGCTCAAGTAGTGATTACCGTTACCGGTGGACCATTAGCGGTTGATGCTTCTGCATCTCCGGCATCTATTTGTCTGGGCGAAACTTCTCAACTCACTGCACTTGTTTCAGGTGGCAGTGGAAACTATACGTTTAGTTGGACAAGTACTCCTGCTGGATTCGTCTCTACATTGCAAAACCCGATGGTATCACCTATCATTACAACTACGTATACCGTAGCAGTCTACGATGGGAATACCACAGTAAGTGATGGAACTCAGGTAGATGTAAACTATCTGCCTGAGCAAGCAGCTCCTCCCGTCGGCCCGGAAAATGTAGATCTTCACTATGTAACAACTAGTGAATATACCACATCTCCGATTGCCAATACTGATTACTATACGTGGATATTGGAACCATCTACTATGGGTACGATATCCGGGAATGGTACGAATATCACTATTAGCTGGAACGGTAGCCTAGGCGAAGCTACTCTCAGCGTAAAAGCAGTAAATGCGTGTGGTGAAGGTTTAGCATCTGAATCTTTAGCCATACATGTAGACAATAGTGTGGGAGTAGATGATCTTTCTCGCACTGACATTGCACTCTACCCCAATCCCAGCAATGGGATATTCTTTATTACATCATCTGAACAATTGTCGGAGATTATTATCTTCGACCAGATGGGCAAATGCTTATCAACAGTTCAGCGACCCAATGATGGTTGTAAATATGACTATAGTCACTATCCTCCAGGTGTATATGTTGTACATATCATAGGAGCAAAAACGACTAGGGTCAAAAAAATAATCATCACTCATTAATCCTTACATGGAATACAATCTCCGGCGTTTTGTCCGGGGATTTTTTTATATTGAGAAAGTATTTTTACTTTTTATACTTGGTATAAGCACCTCTGTCATTCTGACCCCCTAAGTAGTGCGGGGGAAGAATATAATAAAATTAGTATATCCCTGCAGGCTTCCTCCATATCACCTATGGCATCAGGATGACGAGTCTATTTTATTTATGTATTTTTTTATTTTTTTGCAAAAATTTTCTTATATTTCGTCAAACAACAAACAAGAAGAAAAAAATTACTATCCCTGATCGTCGAGTCCGGACAAATGAAATATTCTGTATATTTTTTGTCCCTCATTCATGGATTTTTGAGATTCCTTCTCCATCAGTAATATTGAAATTGAACTCTGGCGTGTAAACTATTTTACTGCTTAAGCGGAATGGTCAACCGTATCCTGGCAAAATAAATTTTTCACTAGTAATCGTTATTCATGTACTTGCAGGCAAAATTATATCAAAGATAAACTCTTTTTTAAATCCCAATATATTTGATACCGTAGTTTTTATCTGCATTTTCTCATCTATATTACCTTTGTTGACTATTCACAAACTCACAACATATTCATCTCCTTGTTTTTTTATGCTTGTTTTTTGGTGTATATTCACTGATTGTTCCACCTCACCCGTTGAGACAAACATATCAATAAATTTTGCTGAGCGGACTATTGCACCCAACATCCCCTGATTTTTTGGCTGATCATCAATCACGGTGTAGAGCAGACATCCATGACTCAATCATCCAAAGAATATCGGATATGTTATATTAAAATATTTTTTTACTGTTGCTCCTGCTTGAAGAACAATAGTGTGATTATATGCTTGTATGAAATTTGCAAACTGTACTTTGGGACTATCAGGGGTACTACATGCTCTATTCTTTGCTGCATTATTCATAATTACCGCATCTACAAACTCTACTCCTATGCTAAGATCTTGGGTGTGGGTGTTGGTAAATTGGACACACATAGGAATCTTTTCTCATGCCTGAACCGCTAGATCGATTTCATTGGTCTGCTTATCCTCGTTACAAAAACTCATAACTATATTTCATAAATGGGATGTTTGCGCAAAACTACTATACCCAAACCAGGCAATAGCTACTATCATGAGCAGAACATATCTACGGATAATTTTCATAGAGCATCTTAGTCATATAAATATATTTCTAATTGACCACTATAGGCATCAGGTGATTGATATGCAGGTATATTTACTTTGAAATATGGTGTATTTCCATAGGTACCTGTAGGACAACTATATGGATTTGATTGATTATCTCTTATCATATACTCTATAGGTCAAATATTTCATGTTAGGTAATTGTTTAATGTTCAATTAATATACACGAGCGCAGTTGCTCATGTGGACGGAGTAACTTCTATTCACGTTCCTTTGATAAACAGATTTCCACTGCCTATAAACGCTGAAGGATTCGTTGCCCCACTAAGAACTCTCGGCATTTGAACCGTTACACGCCGTCAACTTGTTCCTCTACTATCGGTAATATTTATATTTGAACTAAATTGTCACGACAAGGTCTGGATAGTAGTACTTACTACTTGATTTCAAAATGAAAACGATCCAGGATTTGTAACACTCAATCATGGTATATTTAATCCATATACTCTTCATGTACTTGCTGTATTAGTTACTAGATCTGATGCAGATCATGTATAGTTATATGTTCAATTCAACATACACATCCTCTCATCTGTAAACAACCATCATCACGTAGAGAATTTGGATAAGTTGGATCTGTAGAGTAGATCTATTTCTCATGTAGAGAGAGCACGTTTGTATACGCGTACTTCGTCAATAAGTCAATTTAAATTATAAGTATTATCCGTTCAAAATATTCATATTCTTCTACCGTTAAAAGAAGACGTTAATGTTCACAAAACACTCTGTTCTCATACATAAATACCATCTATATAAGCTTTTTTTGTTGATCAATCATAAGTAAATCAAACCAAATGCCAATTTCAATCATTAAGTCATCATCAGTGATTGGAAACATATCTAGAATTTGTATAAACTCACACTCTTAAAGCTCAAGCAGTAGGTATACTTATCTCTAAGGTTTGTCATCAAAAAATTATATGATATCATCATCAAGGCGTTCATAATGATTTGAATCGCGCAAATGCAGATACATTTGTTGTGTATCAAATATCATTTGGCAAACTTATATAAGAAGATAAACCAGTAATAGCATATGATGAATTATGTTTTCAATTACCTGTAAGTGAAACTGATGATCAAACAACTGTTCATGTATTATTGTATTGCGACATATCTTTGACCAAAGAAGGACTTTCTCACAAAGCTCAGACATTATCAAAATTATACATCAAAACCAATCCTGAATCATACACAGGGATTTGTGTCCCATTTCGAAGATATCTAAATTCTCACAATCAAGCTCATACATCGGTGATTTGTAATTGTGGTTTGAAATTGTTTGTAGTACCTGTTGTATTGTGTGCTGGTGTTGATCAGGTAAAGAGTATTGTCGGTGCTGTTATATCCAAAATAAATGTATTTACCGATAATATATTACTTTGATTTCCTACTGCATCTGTTACCTTGATGGTACAATTATTATAGGTTCATTCCGGTAATGCAATAAATGTTACTGTATTATTACTTGCTGTCGCGCTACTTGTAGCCGAACTACAACTTCATCCATATGTTATCGTTCATGCCTCTGTACTATTAAATGTATAATTTGGTGTCGTGTCGTTTGTCGGGTTCGGTACCGGCGTTATCTCTGTCAATACCGGTGCTAATGTATCGATTCACGTTACTGTTACCGTTCTATCTATGTTACTATCGCCATCCGTTATCCTTATCGTTCCTGTATCTATCCCTACCTGTCCCGCGTTCGGTGTATATGTTATATTATCTCATCCTATTACAAATGTTCATTTCGTTCCATTTGCAAATACACTCGCTGTTATTGTCTCACAACTTCCTGCTGCCGCTGCTGATAATGTCTTCCAACTAAATGTTGGATTTCCATTCCCTATCGGCGATCCATACACAAAATTATTCGCTGTTATACCCACATTACTATAATTGAACGTCGCAGCTACACAACTACTTACTCATCCATCATCATCCGTTGTCTTATACGAATAACTTAATGTTCATGATGTTGCACTATATACTAACCATGTATTCCCTGTATTACTTATCGGTGCTGTACATGCTCCATTCGTATACCACGTAGACGTCAATACATCTCATGCCCATGGATCACTCGCGTTCCTTGTATTCGTTCCTGTACTACACTCATTTACCGTCGTACTTACCGCTGTTGATGTCGGTGCTACATTGTTCCATGTCCATACCGCTGAATATGTCGTTCATTCATTTCCTAACGCATCCCTTGTCTTCAACCATCTCGTCGCTGTACTCGGTCCATCTTGTCCCGGTGCAGATATTCACGTCGTTGTTGTCGCTGTTCGTGTTCATCGTGTACTACCGTTTACACTATACGTATATGGCGTCGCATGTGCTCATGCACATCCTCCATCTGTTGGTACTCATGCCGTCCATGTTCCTGCTGTTCATTCATTACTACTTCATGCTGTCCATGTATCTGTCGGTCCTGTTACATCTTTCTTTATCAGATATGCTACTGATGTCGCCCCTGTTCATCATACATCAAATATCCTCATCCTAAAATCCGTTGTTCACTCCGCTGGCGTAAAGCTATATCATAAATTTGTCGAATTGCTCGTTCGATTCGTTCATCCATTTGTTGAATATTCTACCTTCGTCCTTGCCGATGGTCACGCTGTATCTGTTCCTGTACATGTTATACTCGAAGTCGAATTTCAACATACGTTATTCGTAAACACTGAACATGTTACTGTCGGTGCTCCTGGCGTTGTGCTATCTATATGTATCGTTGCTGCTGATACTTGTGTTGCTGTATTCCCTACACTATCTATTCCCAATAAACAGATATATTGTCCGTTATTCGTCTCTGTACTCTGATTCATACTACTTGCACTAAAATACGTGTAATTTCATGATACCGCTGCTGGACATACTCCATCTGCATCATACGTCCATTTCGCTATCGTGCTATCTCACCAACTCGCCGTAATAGTATCACTCGTTACATAATTTCCTGTTACGTTATCCGTAAATGTTACCGTCGGTGGAGTTGTATCGATTCACGTTACTGTTACCGTTCTATCTATGTTACTATCGCCATCCGTTATCCTTATCGTTCCTGTATCTATCCCTACCTGTCCCGCGTTCGGCGTATATGTTATATTATCTCATCCTATTACAAATGTTCATTTCGTTCCATTTGCAAATACACTCGCTGTTATTGTCTCACAACTTCCTGCTGCCGCTGCTGATAATGTCTTCCAACTAAATGTTGGAT
>Ga0247840_10006440_pt1 | contig 16895 bp, 14 predicted proteins | sample LaCruzMarch2015__FD_192404 | JGI IMG/M metagenome (GOLD analysis project Ga0247840, IMG submission 192404) | Freshwater microbial communities from meromictic Lake La Cruz, Castile-La Mancha, Spain - LaCruzMarch2015_17m | ecosystem: Environmental > Aquatic > Freshwater > Lake | place: Spain... | reverse complement strand
CGGCGTGCCGGTGATGCTGGCGGTGGTACTCACCCTGCTGATGATCCAGCTCCAGAGCTTCTCACGCACCCTGATGGTGCTCCTGACCGCACCGCTCGGGCTGATCGGCGTCACCGCCGGCCTGCTGGTGTTCGGACTGCCGTTCGGCTTCGTCGCCATGCTCGGAACCATCGCACTCTCCGGCATCGTCATGCGTAACTCCATCATCCTGGTCGACCAGATCGAACAGGACCGGGCGGCCGGCGCATCCCCGCGCGACGCCATCATCGGGGCCACGACCCGGCGGTTCCGCCCCATCGTCCTGACCGCCGCCGCCGCCGTGCTCGGCATGATCCCGCTCGCCCACAGCGCCTTCTTCGGTCCCATGGCGGTCGCCATGATGGGCGGCATCCTGGTCGCCACCGCCCTGACGCTCGGATTTCTGCCGGCCCTTTATGCCGCCTGGTTCCGGGTGCCGCGGGCGGCGGCCGACCCCGCCGCGCACTAGTGCACCCGGATGGAAATGCTCGGACCTTTGGCAAGAGCGTGTACCGGTAGGGTGCGCCGCGCGCACCGGGGCGCCGGCCCAGGCTTCAGGACGTTTCGTTCAACGGCAGCCTTGCTAAGGTGCGCACGGCGCACCCTACGCCAATGGTTTGACGACTTGCGCGGCGTAGTACCAGCACGGGACGCGCCGTTGGAGGTCGAGCGCCGGGCCCATCCAGGTGCCGCGGCGGGCTTTCTCGTTGCAGACCCCAAGCCTCTGGACCGCGCCCGTCCGCACCAACGGGGACATGGCCCCGGGGCGCCCCCGCGCCTGTATGATGCGCCCTCAGACTCCTTTAACCGGTTGGCAAGTGAGCACATGAAAGCCAGTGAGATCAAGAAGGGAAGCGTCATCGAGGTCGACGGCGTGGTCGTCTATATCACGGAACTCCAGGTCCAGACCGCGTCTTCGCGCAGCGGCAACACGCTCTACAAGGTGCGGGGGCGCAACGTCGTCAACCGCCAGAAGTTTCAGGGCAGCTTCAAGGGCGACGAGCAGGTGCAGACGGTCGACTTCGAGCGGCGCGCCGTGCAGTTCCTGTACCGAGAGAGCGACGGTTGTACCTTCATGGACCGCGACACCTTCGAGCAGCACGGCTTCGACCTGGAGGCCCTGGAGTCCGAACTGCCCTACCTGACCGAGGGCCTGGAGGGGATCTTCGCGCTGGTGGTCGACGGGGTGGCGGTCGGCATCGAGTTGCCCGCCACGGTGGTTCTTGAGGTCATGGACTGTGCCCCCGCCATCAAGGGCGCCTCGGCCTCCGCCCGCAACAAGCCGGCGACCCTGAGCACGGGGCTGGTGGTGCAGGTACCCGAGTACCTGGCGGCAGGTGAGGTCATCAAGGTCAACACGGTGTCCGGCGAGTTCATGTCGCGGGCCTGAGGTACGGGTATCCCAGCGGCGAACCCGGACCGCGGGCTTGCCCGAAAATGAACGCAACCAGGGAACACCGTCTGGCCGCTGGCGAGTGCCCCACGCTGGACGCGGTGTCGCAACTCGCGCGAACCAGTAGTAAGATTCACGCCGTCTTGCAGCGCACCGGGCTGATCGGGAAAACCCCGGCGAAATGAGAATCGCCGTCGGTCGGACCACCGGCCGGCGCTCCGGACCAGTGGCCAAACCGCTGCTCTCATTTAGTGCTTGCCTTGCTGGTCGCGTCGCGGCCACGGGCTGCGACGCGAGGAGCCTTCAATGTCGCCCGCCCCGCACCCGGTTCCCGGGTCGAGGCCCGGTTTCACCATACCGTAGCGAGGTGCGCTTACCATGCATCGTGTCGGCAACAGGTTGTGCGCCCTCGCGCTCTTTATGTTTTCGCTGATGGTCGTGGCGGTCCCCCCGGCCAGCGCAGCCGTGGCGCCCGCCCTGGCCTTGACCCCACTCATCCGAGGCGCTTCCGCCCAAGTCCAGGCGCCGGCCGGGGTCACGCAGGTGGTCCTGGAACTGCGTCAAGGCAAAGGCTGGAAGCCCCTGGCTGTCCGCCACCTGCAAGCCACGGCGAGCAGCGCCGCCCGGCGCCTCGCGTTTGCCCTGCCGGCCGGACTCACCGCCGCGGATCTGCGGGTGTTCGCCTACCGCGGCGCCAAGTTCCCGGCCCGTACGGCGCGCGCTGCCCGCCGCTTTCAGCGCACCAGTGTCGGCGCCGCCGCGACTGGCGCAGCCGTGCATGTCCTTGATGCATTAGCACCCGCGGCGTCGCGGGTCTTGGCCGACAACAGCGCCGAAGACCCCGTCGCCGTCACCTCCGACATCTGGAAGATCGTCGGCAACCAACTCTTTTTTTTCAACCAATACCGCGGCTTGCAGGTCCTGGACATGACCGACCCGGCGGCGCCCGTACGCACCGGTACGCTGCGGCTGGCAGCCAGCGGTGAGCAGTTTTACGCCCTGAACTCAGACGGCAGCAGCCTGGCGCTGTTGGGCCGCTCCAACTCACAGGCCCGGCCCGGCGCCGCATCGCTCTTTTTGCTGCGCGTGAGCGCGGGCGTGCCCACGCTGGTGACCGAGGTGCCACTGACCGGCGCGGTCACCGACAGCCGTCTGATCGGTAACCGCCTCTATGTCCTGTCGAACGACTATCTGCAACGCGATGGCGTCTGGACGCCGGAGGCGGTGCTGCAGGCCGTCGACCTCGCCAACCCGGCTGCACCACTCACCCTGCCCGCGCTGCACCTGCCCGGCAACAGCACCGCCTTGCAGGCCGCGGCCGGCTATCTGCTCGTCGGCACCGACCAGTGGCAGGACGGGGCCGAGCAGGCGCGTCTGCACCTGATCGACCTCGCCCAGGCCAACGGCGCACCCCTGCTGCGCAAGAGTTTTGTGCTCACCGGCCCGGTCGTGGACAAGTTCAAGATCGGCATCGTCAAGGCGGCCGTGGTCGCAACCACCCTCGACTGGAGTCAGGGTCGTCAGGAGACCTGGGTGGAGACCTTCCCGGTCACCGGTATGGACACCGCGCCGCTGGCCCGCATGGAGTTGGTTGCCGCCCGCGGCGAACAGCTCCACGCGACTCGCTATGACGGCGAGCGACTCTACGTGGTCACCTTCCGCAACACGGATCCGCTGTTCGTCGTGGATTTGTCCGATCCCGCCGCCCCCCTCCTCGCCGGGACCCTGGAGATCCCCGGCTGGTCCAGCTACATCGAGCCGCTGGGCGAGCGCTTGCTTGCGGTCGGCATGGAGTCCGGACGGGTGACCGTCTCGCTCTTCGACGTGGCCGACGCGGCGGCCCCGACCTTGCTCTCGCGCCTGCCCCTGGGGACCGCGGGGACCTGGAGCTGGAGCGAGGCGAACGCTGACGAAAAGGCGGTCGAGTACTTTCCGGACGCCGGTATCGTCCTGGTCCCCTTCCAGAATTACACCACTGAGGGCGAGCTGAAGGCGGTCGCCGCCATCCGCGTAGGCCAGGACACCCTGACGGCCGATGTCCTCATACAGCACGCCTTCAACCCGCGGCGCGGGGCGGTGATGGGCGACTATTTCGTCTCCATTTCCGGCCAGGAACTGCTGGTGCTCGATCGCACCCGCAACACGACCGGCCAACCGGAGGTGCAGGTGTCACTGGCCTGGACCACCGACCGGGTGATCCCCCTGGGTGACTATCTGGTCCAGGTCGAGGACGGGGGCGGCAACGACTGGGCCAGCCCGCTCGTGCGCATGGCCATCGACAGCGCAGGAGGCGGCGGTACGCACTCCGTGCTGCGGGTGTCCAGCGCCGCCGACCCGGATGAACTGCTTGGCGAACTGGACCTCGGGGCGGGCCGCGTGGTCGGCCTGACCAACCGCAATGGGCGGCTCTTCGCGGCGCAGTGGGTCACCGCGACCACGGACACCCCGGTCCAACTGCGCACCTGGGTATGGGATCTCGCCGGGGCCCCGGACCTGACCCAGGTCACGACCCTGGTGCAGCCGGTCACGGGCCTGGCGGAGTCGGACCTGGATCTGGCCGCCGGCCAGTTACTGTGGACGGGCCTCGACACCCTGGTCTGGCACGCCCCCGCCCGCCAGGCCTGGGGCGGCTGGTGGGGCGGCCCGGTGATGATGGCGGCTCCGGCGCTTGCGGTCGTCGGCAGCGGCACCGCGGCCATCAAAGCCACGGCGCCGCCGCAGACCCTGGCCGGGGTCCTCTGCCCGATCCGCGGCACGGACGGCAACCCGACGGCGGGCCCGCTCGTACGGGTCCAGACCGCCGGGGCCTTCCGCTCGGCCAGCCGCGCACTCGCCGAGAACGGGTTTCTGTTCTTCGGTTTCGACACCGCTACCGCCCTTGCGGCCAAGACCCCGGCCACCGCGGCAACGACCGGCGGCCAAAGGGTCGGGCTGATGGCCCCGTGGTGGCAACCCCAGCCGGAGACCCTGCACTCCTGGCTTCAAGTGGTGGACCTGCGGGCAAGCGAGGCAGTGGTGCGCGACCAGGTCTCGATCCCCGGGGCGCTCCTGAGCGTCACCCAGGTCGATGCCCAAGGGGCTGTCCTGATCACCGACAGCGAGCGCGTCGTCAAAGGTTCGGGCTTTATCGGTCGCACCCTGGAGGCCAGTGCCTATGACGGCGTCGATGCCTATCTCTTGGACCGTTTTGCCACCACCGCCCGCTATGGAGGTGCCGACGCCGCCGACGGGACCGCCGTCTTCCTTGCTGACGCGGCATCGCCCCTGGGGGTCATCGCGATCGGGTACGTACCGCAAACCGGTCTGCTGGCCCGGGTCGGCCGGTGGAACACGGCACCCCCCGACACCCTGCGCGCGGTCAACGGCTACCTGCTTGCCGCCACGAGCGGCGGCCTCAGTCTCGCCCGCATCGGGGCCGCGGGACAGCTCACCGGACTCGGGACCATCCAGACCCCGACGAATCTGTCGCTACGTCTGGACGCCGCCGTGATCACCCCCAACGAGGGGATCTGGGTCCCGGCCGGCGAGTATGGGGTGCAATTCCTGCCCTGGGTGGACCTCACCCGGCCAGCGACGGCGCGGCGCTGAGACACCTGCCCCGTCACGGCCAGGGCCGCTCAGCCCGGACCTTGGGGCACCGGGAGCCGCAGCCCGCCCGCGGCCAGGGTGTCGGCGATGAAGCCCAGGCGCTGCCAGGCATCGCCAGGGCCTAAGCCCTTGATCGAGCGATCGGCCAGGGCGCATTGACGCACCAGTGCACGCAGCAGGGTCGGTGACAGGCGGCGCAGGGCGCCCTCGACGGACTCCAAGCGCTGGCGCGGGATGCGGTGCTGCGCCAAGACCTGGGAGGCCGAGCCCTGCTGCGCCTTGGCCCAGGCGGCCTGGGCCAGCATCCGCAGATCCCGCGCCAGGACCCACAGCACCAGGGTCGAGGCGACCCCCTCCGCCCGCAGGACCGCCAGCACCCGCTGCACGCGTGCCCGATCCCCGGCCACCGCCGCGTCGGTGAGGGCGAAGAGGTCGAAGCGGGCGCTGTCCGCCAGGGTCCCCAGCAGGTCCTCCACGGCCAGGGTGCCCGGGTCGCGCAACAATTTGAGCTTTTCGATCTCCTGGACCGCGGCCAGTTGATTGCCCTCGACCCGCTCGGCCAGCAGCTCCGCCACCCCGCGTCCCGGTGCGAACCCGGCCGCCCTAAGCCGCAGACCCAGCCACTGGACCAGCTCCCGCTCCTTGAGCGGCCACACCTGCACGATGGTGCCGACCGCCTCCACCGCCCGCGCCCACTGGGTCTCCAACTCCTTGCGGTCCAGTCCCGGGGCCGTCATCAACAGCAGGTTGTCGGGGCAGGGCCGCGCGCAGTAGGCGCGCACCGCGGCCCCGCCGTCGCGGCCGAGCTTGGCGGTTGCGATGCGCAGATCGATGAGCTTGCGCTCGCAGAACAGCGACATGGCGCTGGCACTGGCCCCCAGGGCGCCCCAGTCGAAGGCGCCGTCCTGGTCCAGGACCTCGCGCTCGTCGAAGCCGGCAGTACGCGCCCGCGCGCGGATCAGCCGGGCGGCCTCGCCGAGTTGGTAGGGCTCGTCGCCGCAGATCAGGTAGACCGGGGTCAGGCCGGCGGCGAGTTGGTCCGGGAGTTGGGTAAAGCGCAGACGCATGTTGCTCGTTCCAGGATGACCGGGGTCGCTGTCGCCAAACCTCAGCGCAGCAGGGTGGTCCGCAACCGCATCAGGATGCGATCGGCGGCATCGACGGCGAACTCCTGGTAGATCTGCGCCTCTTCGAGCTGCTTGCCCAGGACCTCCACGTCCGGGTTGTCGAAGGTCCGCACCAAGTCCAGTTTTTGTTTCGGTATCCGCACCTTACCGTCGGCCGTCACCGCCTCGTAGGTGACCAGGTAATGCAGTTCATAGGCCAACACCTTGCCGGCGTCATTGGTCGCGACGACGCGGGAGGAGCGTCCCTCCGCCGTGATGCGCAGGATCAGCTTCGCCTTGTCCGGGCTGGAGGCGAGGGGGACGGTCCCGCCGGTGAGTTGCTCCTTGACCGCCAGCATGACCGGCGAGCCGACCTGGGGCTGGAGGTAGATGGGCGCCAGGTCGGCCGGGATCTCTAGGGCGCCGCGCAGGTGAAAACCGCAGCCGGCGAGCGCCACCAACACCAGCGCCTGGAGCAGGCTGCGCAGTGCCGCCGACCGCCTTTTCGGGGCCCTAATTGACAACGACATTCACCAGCTTGCCGGGGACCACGATCACCTTGCGGACCCTGACGTGGCTTACGCCTGGTGTGCCGAACTCCGCGTTATCTGTCCTCGGCACCGCCACGACCTGGGTATAGCGGCGCACGCAGTCCGCCGCGAGCGCGGCGGCCTCGACCGCGGCGCGGTCCGCGTCGGCCGCGACCGTCACCTTCCCGCGCAGCTTGCCGTTGACCTGCAAGACATACTCGATGCTGTCCTGGCGCAGCGCCGCCTCGTCCACCGCGGGCCAGGGGGCGTCCAGGATATCCGCGCCGAAACCGAGTTCCTGCCACAGGTGGTGGGTGACGTGGGGGGCGATGGGCGCGAGCAGGCGCAGGCAGATGCTGACCCCTTCGCGCAGCACCGCCTGGGCACCGGGGCAGTCATCCAGTCGGTAGAGCGCGTTGACCATCGTCATGCAACCGGAGACCACGGTGTTGTACTGCTGGCGCTCGTAGTCGAAGAGCGATTTCTTGAGCGCGGCCTGGACCTCCCGGCGGGCGGCGGCCGTCGCGTCATCAAGGTCGGCGGCCAGGTCCGCGACCGCGGGGGCCGCGCCGATCCGCTGCGCCTTGGCGCTTGCGAGCGTCCAGAGGCGCTTCAGGAACCGGTAGGCCCCCTCCACCCCGTCGTCGTTCCACTCCAGTGACTGGTCCGGCGGCGAGGTGAACATGGTGTAGAGACGCACCGTGTCGGCCCCGTAGCGGGCGATCAGGGACTCCGGGTCCACCCCATTGTTCTTGGACTTGGACATCTTCTCGATGCCGCCGAAGAGGACCGGCTGCCCGTCGGCCTTGAGCACCGCATGGAGCATCTTGCCCTTGTCGTCGCGGGTGACCTCCACGTCGGTGGGGTTGAACCACTCCTTGCGCCCGTCCGCGCCGTCCCGGTACCAGGTCTCGGCCACCACCATGCCCTGGGTGAGCAGCCGCGTAAAGGGCTCGTCGCACCCGACCAGGCCCTCGTCGCGCATCAGCTTGTGGAAGAAGCGGGCGTAGAGCAGATGCAGCACCGCGTGTTCGATACCGCCGACATATTGGTCCACCGGCAGCCAATAGCGGGCGCGCTCGTCGAGCATGGCCGTGGTGCAGTCGCTGGAGCAGAAGCGGGCGTAGTACCAGGATGACTCGAAGAAGGTATCGAAGGTGTCAGTTTCTCTAATCTCCCCGCTGGGGAGATTAGAGAATGAAGGCATTCTCTTCAAAGGAGAACCGGAGCCGTCGACGACCACATCCTCGGGGAGGCGGACGGGGAGGTCCGTCTCGGGGCGGACACCGCCGTCGGGGGTGCGGATCGCCGGGATGGGGCAGCCCCAGTAGCGTTGGCGGGAGACGCCCCAATCGCGCAGCCGGAAATTGATACGTTTCTGGCCCTTTCCCCGCTCTTGGAGCCAGGGCGCGATGGCGTCGCAGGCCTGCGCCGAGGTCAGGCCATCGAAGGGACCCGAGTCCCGCAGTACGCCCTTCTCCACGTAGGCGCAGGCCTCGATCCCGCAGGGGCTGCCGTCGGGCGAGTGGATCACCTGGCGCTTGGGAACCGCGTACTTTTCGGCAAACTCCCAGTCCCGCTGGTCGTGGGCCGGCACCGCCATAACGGCGCCCGTGCCGTAGCCCATGAGGACGAAGTTGGCGGCGAAGATCGGCACCGCCGCCCCGGTAACCGGGTGGATGGCGTCGCTCCCGAGCGGATAACCGCGCTTCTCCATGGTCTCGATCTCGGCCTCCGAGACCCCGCCCTGGCGGCACTCCTCAATGAAGGCGGCGAGCCCCGGGTTGGTCTCGGCGGCGCGCCGTGCGAGCGGATGCTCGGCGGCGACCGCCATGTAGGTCACGCCCATGACGGTGTCCGGGCGGGTGGTATAGATCCCCAGGACCTCGTCGGAACCGGCCAGCCCGAACTCCATGTAGACGCCCTCGGAGCGCCCGATCCAGTTGCGCTGCATGGTGCGCACCTGCTCCGGCCAGCCGGTCAGGCCGTCCAAGGCGTCCAGCAGTTCCTGGGCATAGTCGGTGATGCGCACCGACCACTGCTCGATCTCGCGCTTCTCGACCGGCGCGCCGGAGCGCCAACCGCGGCCGTCGATTACCTGCTCGTTGGCGAGTACCGTCTGATCGATGGGGTCCCAGTTGACCAGGGCAGTGGCGCGGTAGGCCAGCCCCTTCTCCATCAGCCGGGTGAAGAGCCACTGCTCCCAGCGGTAGTAGTCCGGATCGCAGGTGGCCAGTTCCCGGTCCCAGTCGTAGCCGAACCCAAGGCTGCGCAACTGGCCCTTCATGTAGGCGACGTTGGAACGCGTCCACTGCGACGGCGGGATGCCGTTCTTGATCGCCGCGTTCTCCGCCGGCAGGCCGAAGGCGTCCCAGCCCATGGGCTGGAGGACGTTCTTGCCCTGCATCCGCTGGTAGCGGGCGATCACATCGCCGATGGTGTAGTTGCGCACATGCCCCATGTGCAGCCGCCCGGAGGGGTAGGGGAACATGGCGAGGCAGTAGAACTTCTCCCGGGCGGGGTCCTCCACCGCCTTGAAGCTTTGGTGTTCGTCCCAAAAGGCCTGGGCCGCGGTCTCGATGCCGCGCGGGTCATAGTCGTGTTGCATGGGTTGGATTCGGGTGGACGCACTGGGGATCGGACGGGGGATCGGATGGGGTCGGAAGATCGGCGACAGCATACCGCGCCGGGGCGGCCAGGGCGACCCGCGCCGCGGCCGGCAACCCCGGGGGCGATCAGCTCTGAGGAGGTGACCGGGATCCCGGGTACGCTGTCGTTGTCGTTGTCGAAGCGTTCAATCCCCGCCCTCCCCCGGCGTCAGATAGCCCGCGCAGGGCAGATGGACGGGTTCGATGGGTTTGGACCTGCGCACCCGCACGGCGGTCAGATTGCCGCCCCACAGACAGCCGCTGTCGATACCCCACACATTGTCCCGGTCCCAATAGCCCAGGGCCGACCAGTGACCGAAGATGATGCGCGCATCGCGACTCTTGCGGCCCGGGTACTGGAACCAGGGCACCAAGCCCTTGGGGGAGCTTGCCAGGGGCCGCTTTTCCTTCAGGGCCAAGGCCCCGTCAGTGGTGCAGTAGCGCAGCCGCGTCAAACAGTTGGTGATGAAGCGCAGCCGCTCCATGCCGCTGAGGTCCGGGCGCCAACGCTCCGGCTGGTCGCCATACATGGCGAGCAGAAAGTCCTGCCAGTGCGCCCCCTGCAGGGTCTCTTCCAGCTCGCGGGCCAGGGTCCGGGCCGCGGTGAGGGTCCATTGGGGCGCGAGCCCAGCGTGGATCAGGGTGTAACCCTTGGCGGCGTCGTGATGTAACAGAGGCCGGTGGCGCAGCCAGTGGAGCAGTTCGTCCCGGTCCGGGGCACTGAGGACTTCATCGAGCGTGCTCTTCTTGGCGTGCCGTTCGTTGCCGGCGGCCAGGGCGAGCAGGTGCAGGTCATGGTTGCCCAGGACCACGATCGCGCAGGCGTCCAGGGAGCGGACCAGGCGCAGCACGCCCAGGGACCCGGGCCCCCGGTTGACCAGGTCGCCGGTGAACCAGAGGCGGTCGGCGGCGGGGTCGAATTTCAGCCGCTCGAGCAGCCGCTGCAACTCCAACTCGCAGCCTTGAATGTCCCCGATGGCGTAGGTCGGCATAGGTTCTGCGGCGACGACGGTGCCGACGCTGGCTTGGCGTGCCGGTCAGTGGAGCCGGGCGAGGGAGGCGAGGGAGAAGGCCGGGATCTCGGCAGCGAACCGGGTCCCATCGTCGGCGACCATGCCGTAGCTGCCGTGCATGCAGCCCATCGGCGTGGGCAGGATAGTCCCGCTGCTGTAGCGAAAGCGCTCGCCGGGCTTCAGGTGGGGTTGCTCGCCGACTACCCCCTCACCGCGGACCTCCTGCACCTTGCCGTCGGCGTCGGTGATGATCCAATGGCGGTCGAGCAGACGGGCTGGCTCGCTCCCGTCGTTTTCGATCGTGATGGTGTAGGAGAAGGCATAGCGCCCCTCCACGGGGGCCGACTGCTCCGGCTGAAACTGACTGCGGGCCAAGACCTTGATCGAATGACGCTGCACTTGGACCTCCATCGGGGTGGTGCCGGCGGGAGCGCCGGCGACAGGTGACTGATCGCCCCGCCGGGACGGCGGGCGGCAGAGGGTCCGGGCCGCACGGCGCGGGCGGCGGGCGGATGGCCGTCTGCCAGGCCCCTAAGAGTACCCTACCGGGGGCGCTCCCAGGAAGCCGAACCGCCCCGGGGACGGATCGGGGCCAGTGAAATGCCGCAGCGGCCCGACGGGCGCCAGGGCGCGCGAATGCCGGCAGACAAGCGCCAAGGAAGGCGTGATAATAGCCGTCGCGGAACGCGTGGTCCCGGGGAATCGGCAGTGATTCAGAGCACTTCAGTCGGTTTCCCCACCCACATTTTCTTTCTGTTGTAAACTCCTGTCTCAATCTTCAGTCGACTTGATATTCGGTACGGTCATGACCTACAAACGCAGCCGGCGGAAACCCGATCTGTTCTCGCTCCTATTGATCGTCGTGACCCTCGGCATGTCCGTGACCCTCGCGTATCAGATCAACGTCTATTACGGCGGGGCCCCGGTCCCGATCGCCCGCCAGGGGCCAGCCGCCACCGGCGTGGGCGGGTGAGGCCGCGCGCACCGGCCGGTCCCAGGTCAGACCGGCTGCGGGTCGCCGTGGTCGGCGTCGGCTATCTGGGCCGGTTCCACGCCCTGATCTACGCGCGGATGCCGGAGGTCGCGCTGGTGGGTCTGGTCGATGCCGACCCGCAACGCGCCCAGGCGGTGGCGGCGGAGGCCGGTTGCGCCGTCTACGACACGCTCGCGGACCTCGCGCAGCAGGTCGACGCGGTCAGTGTGGTGGTACCGACCACGGCCCACCTGCAAGCGGCGGAGCCCTTTCTGCGGCGCGGTTGCGCCGTCCTGATCGAGAAGCCCATTGCCGCTACCCAGGCGGAGGGGGCGGCGATCGTCGCGCTGGCCCGTGACCACGGGGCACTGCTCCAGATCGGACACGTGGAGCGCTTCAACGCGGGGGTCATGGCACTCGCGCAGCGCATCACGGTCCCCCGCTATATCGAGGCCCAGCGCATGGGCGGCTTCACCGAGCGCGCCACCGACGTGGACGTGGTCTCGGACCTGATGATCCACGACATCGACATCATCCTGGCCCTGATGGGCTCCGAGATCACCGCCATCTCCGCGGTCGGCGCGGCGGTCCTGACGCCCCATGTCGACATCGCCAACGCCCGCCTGGAGTTCGCCAACGGCGCCGTGGCCAATGTGGTCGCCAGCCGCGTCTCCGACAAGCAGACCCGGCGCATTCGCGTCTTTCAGTCCGGCGGCTACCTGTCGCTCGACTTCATCGGCCAGACCATCGACCACGCCTGGCTGCGCGAGGTCCCCGGGGCGGCCCGCCCCGAGATCGCCCGTGAGCGGCTCCAGGTGGACGCGGTCAAACCCTTGGATCAGGAATTGGCCGCCTTCGTCGCGAGTGCCCGCACCGGTCGCCCGCCGCTGGTGGACGGGGCGATCGGACTCAAGGCGCTGGAAGTGGCCCTGGAAGTGCGTGCCCGCATCGGGTGCTGAGGCGGCCGACAGGGATTCGTCGCGAGGAAGTCCGGGTAGATGCGCTCACGCCGCCAGCCCTGAAGGACATACTGGTGCCGTGCGACGTTGCGATGCCACCAGATCAGGGATTGTTCCGCGTCCAGATAGACGGCAACCTCGCGTTCCTCTCGGTTCAGGTCGTTCTTGTAGAGCGGCGCGAACAGGCTGCGTTGCAGGGGGCCGCCGTCGGCCCCGAGCATCTGGTCTGCCCCCTCGGGCTCGTAGATGTCCGACACCATGCGCACGGCATAGGCCGGGTCGAAGGCCAGGCGCTCACCGGTCTCGCCCGTCACCTCCGCCACGATCCGCTCCTTGCCCGAGTCCACCAGGCGGATGCGCCGCAGTTGCCGTTGCGTGGCTGCGAAGTTGTCCGGGATCTTCGCGGTCAAGGGCGCCGGGTCCAGCCCGCTCCAGTCCAGTGCAAACAGGATGTCCTGCTCGTAGTCGAGTTTGCGCACCGTGCCGTCTACGACACGCAACACCTCGGGCAAGTAGATGTCGGTCTTGGCGAAGACCGGGCGACGCTCGATCCTGCGGGGACCTTTGCCGCCGCTGCCGTCCGGGTCCGGGATGCGAATCTCCTGCACCAAATCGCCTAGCCCGTCCTCCTCCAGGCAGCTCTTGATGGCCGTGACCACGGTCGCCGCGTCGGCGTGGTGGGTGACCACATAGCACTCGTCCAGGGCCGCCACGCCCGTCTTCTGCGCGTGCGGTTGCCGCAGGATGCGCCCGACCAGTTGGGTCAGGGCGGCTGCGTTATGGCTCGCCGACAGCGAGCACAGCACATAGGCAAACGGACAGTCCCACCCCTCCTGTAGCGCCTGCTTGGTGATGATGGCCCGCACCCGGTTGGTCGGGTCCAACAGGTCAAGGTTCTCGGGCGCGGCCAAGTCATCGGTGTCAGCGGTCTTGACGGCAATCTCGGGTTCGTCCAGTCCGGCCGTGATCAGCCACTCCTTCACATCCTTCGGGGGTCGCGGTCAGCTCCAGCACGAAGCAGGGATTGAAGCCATGAAGCGTCTTGAAGGCCAGTTCCGGGGCCGCCTTGTGACCCTCGTCCATGACCACTACGGGGCGGATCAGCCGCAGCGCATTGCCGAGCGAGTCCTTGACCATGGGCCAGAATGAACCGCTGGTCGCGGATGCAGCGTAGGCGTCCAGGTTCGGGGTGTCTTGGAGCACCCGGGTCTGTGCCTCCTGGTCGCCCTCGTCCGGGAAGAACCCGCGGACATCGCCCCGGTCCTTGAACATCCGCAAGGTGTCGTTGGTCTGCCGATTGGCCGATTGCAGCATCAGCAGCATGACGCACAGGCCGGCGTCTACATCCCGGGCGTCAAGCCGGTCCCCCTTCTCCATGAGCAGGACCCGGTTGCCCGAGAGGACATCGAGCATCTGCCGATAGGGGTGTTGCCGGTCGGTCAATTGGCGCTTGGTCTGGGTGTAGATCGCCTCGTTGGGGACGATCCAGAGTACGAACCCGGTGCTGCGTCCCAGGTAGCGCCCGAAGATGCGCGACAGGGCCGACACGGCGAGATAGGTCTTGCCGCCGCCGGTCGGCACCTTGAAGACGACGTTGGGGACCGGGCGCTTGATCCCGTCGGCGCGGGGCGAGAACGGCACCTTGGCCCGGCTCGGGGGGAGCTTGCCGGCCTCTTTCAAAGCGCGCCAGGTGGTGGCCGGGAAATTCGGCACCGACCGGATCAGGTCGGGGTCCGACTCCCCTTGATTGGCGGCGGCGATCTTGTCGGCCTTCGCCTTCTGCGCCGCCAGCTCAGTCAGATACTCATCGAACCGGGTCAGCACCCGGGCCTGATACTCTAAATCGCGCAACGGCATGGCGGGCTAAGTCTCCTGGTCGCCGAGCAAACTGGCGACGCGCTCCAGCAGGGCCGTCACCTCGGCGACGACGGCCGGGCGGTCGAGCGCGTCCTCCGCATCCGGATCGCCTTCCTCGTAGCGGGCTTGGACCGCGTAAGGCGTGAGTGCATCGAGCGATCGGAACCGTTCGACATCGGCACCGCCACGGTCCAGCAACGTCAACAGCCGCGAAAGATTATGCGTGAGCGGATAGTCCTGCCCGAGTGACGCAAGCCAAGCCTTCAGGCCCTTCTCGACCGCCTGTTGCGCATGAAAGCCGAGGATCGCATCCGCGATCGGCGGCAACGCGCTCAGCGCGACCAGGGCATCGAGGTCTTGGCGTGCCAGCCGCACCAGCGCTGCCGCATGCTCAGGCTGCGCCATACAGCACCCGACCTTCGCGGAAGGCCCGCGCGATGACGTGGTTGCGCGCGCCGCGCCAATGCTCGGCTTCGGTACGGCTGTAGAGAAGCAGATCCATTGACAGCGGCATCTCGGCCAGCGCCCGATAGAGCCGCACTGACTCCTGCATGCGGCTGCGCCCCGGCCGGAAAGGCTCCCGCTCGATGATCAGCAGGTCCACATCGGAATCCGGGCGGGCCTCCCCCCTGGCCCGCGAGCCGAACAGGATGATGGTCTCCGGGTCGACCTCCCGCACGATGGTCTTGACCATCTGTTGCAGCAACGCGGTTTCGTCTTCGCTCATGGTGCAGGCTCCAGGATCATCACAGGCGCTCGACGCTGTTGAGCACATAGGGCAGTGGCGCAAAGGCCACCTCGGAGGGGAGTCTGGCATCCTCCAACACCCACTTGGAGACGAACCTGGTCGGGGCCTTGAATTAGCGGGACAAGTCCATGGCTGCGCATATTTGCGGCTCCGACCAATGCCTCAGCAAATTAGGCCATATAGAGCAAGACAAAATGCCCCATGCCCACTTGTTTGCATAGCGCCGCAACAGAGCTTCGCTCCACGGCAGTGATTGGTTCCCACTGAGCCCATCATTGACCCTGTCACGACCCCAGTCCCATCGCTCGGCATATTGCTTGATAAGTGCCTCGGTCCAGCAAAGCCCTTGATTTGCGCTAAGACCGAAATCACGCCACTTCCATCGCCGGGCGTGCTGCTCGATTAGCGCCTCGCTCCAGGGTAAGCCTGGGTTCCAACTGAGGCAAGTCCAATTCCATCGCTCTGAGTACCGCTCGATCAACGCCGCACTCCAGGGGAGCGCTTGGTTTCCACTTAGCCCTAACTCCCCCCACTCCCATCGCTCGACATAACGTTCGATCAACGCCTCGGTACAGGGGTAGCCCCGAGACACCGTTCCGACGAAAAGCCTCCGCGCCTCCGGATGCGTCGAAATTAGGTCGAGGTAAGGCGCATGCTCGGTCTGGGTGAGCAAGCAGTTGACGAACTGCGGATCTAGCTGCCGGACCTGGGGCGTAACGAGGGCTGGACTGGTGAACGTAAGTCTCCGACTTGGATATCACCCCCCGGCGCTTGCACACCAGATAGGCCAGGGACTCCGCCTCAAGCTCCCGTTGCTGATGGTCGATCTTGGGGCGCGCCTCAATGCTCAGGTGCTTGTCCGGCCCCTGGTGCCCCAGGTACAGATGCCCCAACTCGTGGACCAGGGTCACAAATTCGACGTTGCTGTCGTGGTTCTTGTTGATCCAGATACGATAGTCGGGCCGCTCCTTCTTGGCGGTCGAGCGCCGCCTGACTTCGACCTTTCCGGCCAGGGCGTCGCCGTAGTCGACCCGCGTAACGTGGATACCTTGGCTCGCGAGTCGACTGATGGCGCCGTCCACGTCTGCCTCGGTCATGGGTCCCATGGCGTGGAAGGTCCGGGCCACGTCCGCCGGCAGGTCATCCCCGTCGGTGTCCAACTTATCGTAGACGAAGGCCACCGGCCCGAAGGGCCACAGGATCAGCAGAGGGCGGGCGCCCTCCTTGATGGTGCGGTTGAACCGGGTCCGCCAATCGTACTCTGAAGCCGCATAGTCCAGGCCTGGCCGTTGAATCTGCAACAGCATCGCGTTGAAGGGCGCGAAGTTGCGCAACCGGGAGACGAACTCAAGCAGGTCCCGGTAGTCCTTGCTGGTGCGGTAGAGCCGCGAGCGCTCCAGCAGGTCGGCGAGCAGCGAGCGCTCTACCTCGGTCTGCCCCTGTCCCGATTGGTCCGGACCCGGGTGCTTGCCTTGTTCCGTCATGAGGATACCCCGTACGTTGGTGTGCCGGCTTGTCGCGCTGCGGGCTGCCTGGCCCGACCGCGGTTACGCTAGATTATGGGGCGCGACGGTCAGGGGCAATTCGTACCACTCGAGCCTGTCCTCGCCACCGTGCGTTCAGACCGCCCCGGCCGCGGCAGGGCCTCACCCTATCCAGGGAGGGTCGTCATCGGCTGGCCTTGGGCACGCCGGATGTTGAGTTTCTGCGCCTGACTGCGCAGGCGGTGATAGCGCGGCACACGCGGGGCATCCAACGATAGACGGCGTCTTGCGTTGCGGGGGAAAAGGGACGGGGGACGCGCGGCAAGATCGGCGATGGATCTCGCGCCGTGGGAACCTGCAAGCGCCGGGCGCCGGGGTCCGCCGTGCTGTATCGTCTTGGTTGGTGTTAACCGTCGGTGTCCCGTGAGTGTCCCACGGCCACAAAAATGGCCTAAGGTGATTTCTGTTAAAGATATTACCCGAGAATAGGCTTGATAAAACCGAGAATAGGCTTGATAAAAATGTCATATTTTGGCAAGGTCGGGCTGCGCTTCAACCGTGTTTCGACGTCTTCCATC
>Ga0247840_10006435_pt1 | contig 16911 bp, 11 predicted proteins | sample LaCruzMarch2015__FD_192404 | JGI IMG/M metagenome (GOLD analysis project Ga0247840, IMG submission 192404) | Freshwater microbial communities from meromictic Lake La Cruz, Castile-La Mancha, Spain - LaCruzMarch2015_17m | ecosystem: Environmental > Aquatic > Freshwater > Lake | place: Spain... | reverse complement strand
CAGTTATTTCTCGCTAGAGACATGCCGGGCTTGTCCGCACAGCTACGACTGCCCGGTGAAGATCACCAAGCGCAAGGCAAAGCTTGAATGGGAGTGGAAGCGGCCACGTCTTGAGTTGCGCAGACTTAAGCACGAGCATGGCCCGACGCTGAAGAGTCTTTTCAAGCAGCGCGCGGGCGGGGAATCAACGAACGCAGAACTGAAAAACAGCATGGTTTATCCATGTTTTCTTCTCTTCGTCCCAGTTCAGCGTGTACCCTGCGTTCCGCTTGTCAACACCTTTGCTAGGCGCCTTTGTGTAGACGATGAAACTCGGCGTTTCCTGGCCTTTCTTTCTTACATCATCTGAAAAATCATCAATAATGTTCTGCAACTGATTTTTCCAAGACACTGGTAGATACCTAGCGTTCTCTTGTTCGTTTTCTATCGTAAGAGTTGCTTTCCCCGCAAAGAAGTTATTGTAAAATTCATTTTCATCAAGATCAGCGAATGCCGCTCTGGAATACGGAGGAAGGCACTGCAAGAGAGTGAGCAGCATCGCAGAGACGACGCCCTGAACTATCCGTTTGCTCCCGGCCATATATCCTCCTCGCGCTGAACATGTTCGTTTCGCTGGTCGTCCTGAAGTGCGCAATTGGAGCTTCGTCGAAGCCGTGCGCCCAGGGCTATTTCTGCTGCAGACGCTTGGCCAGGTCAAGTTCCCTTCAGCGACCATGCGCATCGCTCTCCCCGTACAAATTAAACTCCCCGCCCCCCTTGGTCCGGAGTTGCAGCTTGTCCATGCCCAGGCGGAAGGACTTCGACTCTTTGTTGAACTCGTCGAGAGGGCGCGTGTTTTGCAACTTGCTCAAGTCTATGATGAAGGGGCTCCAGTTCTCGATATCTACCAGGATGCGCCGGCCCTCTGGAAGCGGCGTGAACGAGCGGAAGTGTTTCCACATCTCGTCTTCCAACAGGGCCACGAGCCTGCTGCACGGCACGGGCAAAGGCAGGAACGACGCATGAGACACCACGCCAGGGCGAGGCTATGGCCGTGCCCTGGCGTTTCAGGCCCAGTGTTGCAACTGACTGTCAGTGAAAACTGCAACATGATGACGTCCGCAACGTCCCCCTCGCAGTCTTGCCGCCAATTCGTGCTGCTCGCAGCCGTTGCGAACCGCAATGGAGTACATTTCCGCCAACGCGTTTTTGATCTTCCCTCGCTCGTGCGCAATCCATGTCGCCTGCCGCCGACACGATTGCGGCTGGCAAAAACCAAGAGCTGAGCGGAGCTGATGCAGCATCACAACATCGAAATACAAAAAACGCAAACCATACATCACCATCGGCCGCGAACTGCGAATGCGCGCATATCTCTAGCATACTCGCGCGGAGGTATACTCTCCATACCGCACCAAGAAAGTATCAACGCCCTCGACGCTTTTGTCGAACCTGACCAGACATGGATTTTCTTGTTGCTAAATTTAGGGCCAAATATTTGGTCAACTGGCCAGATACTCTCTTCCGAAGAGGAAGCAGATTCAGCAGATTCATATAATATTTTCAATTTCAACACAGTGGGCAAGCGCCAACCGCCGCCACCCACAGACAAGCTTTTAACCCAGGATTGAGCTTGGCTCCATGTCATATCCTGGTCAGGACCGGCGTACCACTGCAAGCCTGTCTGACGGTCCTTGGTGATCCCAAGGCTATCTAAGACAAAACGCCCGCCGTCGCCTGAATCCCCACCTTGCTGGGATCCAGACCGCACTACTAAAGCACAGAGCTTTTCGTCAGGAACCACGTTTTTACAGTCTTCCTCGCCGCAGGAGAAATCGAAAAACTTCACCCCTCCTCTGACACGGTAACGCTGTACGCTCTCCTCGTGGCCTAGAAGACGAGAAAAGTCGAAATGCCAATCTCCCAAAGGAACCAACCTGCTTGTCAAGTTGAATATCGGGGCAATGTAGTAATCACAGTCCTTTTCTGGCGCAGGGGTTACGCCTGAGCCATACAGGCCGCTCAATTCTTCAATGGTCGGTGAACGCCAGCCGCTATCGTCAACGGGCAGTTCCTGATCCTCAGTCTCTGCTTGGTCCAAACTTTGGGCGTCCCAAGGCGCGACATGCCACTGCAAGCCTGTCTGCTGGTCGGTGATGACTCCCTGGCTGTCCTTGAAAAAACGTCCACTGCCGTCGCCCTGATCACTTTCCTCGGAAGCGATGGGGCGCACTGCGAAAGCGCGGCCGTAGTCACCGAGATGCGTATTAAACCAACTCTCCTCTCCAAGGTTAAAGAGAAAGGTCCATGACGCACCGCGACCAAAACATTCCCCAGTCCAGACCCAGTCGCCCGTAAGATTGAATATGGGGTCGATACGCAGTGTATAATATCCTTGGGGTGAAGGCGTTTCTCCAGAACCGTTCAACGTGCTCAATTCAGCACGCGTCGGCATCCCCCATCCGCCACCCCCAACAGTCAAATTTTTCATCCAGACTTCCGCTTTCCATTCACTTGTATCGCGATTACGCCCTACATACCATTGAAGCCCCGTCGCTCTGTCCGTGATAACGCCCAGGCTGTCTTTGGTGAAACGGGCGCTATCACCGCCCGACGCGCTTGTCACGGAGGATAATTTCAGCGGCGTGAAAGGACGCGGCTGTGAATTATTCTGAATGGAGCACTGCTTGGAGGGAATCCCACTGGACCTGAAACGAACTGCGAAGGCCCGGTAGTTATGACTGCCATGGGGGTCGAACCAGCCCTCATCGCCGGCAAAGCCGAAGCACCAAGCTCGTTCAGCCCATACCCAGCTACGCCGCAGGTCAAATATTGGGGCAATATGGTAGTAATAGTTACCCTGCGGTGAAAGGGTTTGCCCTGTTCCGTGCAGCGCTATCAATTTATCCCGTTTGGGCATGCGCCACCCCCCGCCACCAACTGACAGGCTTTGAGCCCAGGATTGCGCCTGCCCCAATGTCGTATCCTGGTCAGGCCCGACATACCACTCCATGCCGGTTTTCCTGTCTAGGATGATGCCCAAGTCATCTCGAATGAAACGGCCGTTTGCGGAAGCACTGACCTCGGGAACAGGATTCTGAAGTATGACTGGAATATCCAAAGCGCTCTTAGAAAGGGGCGCCTGCCCGGAAAAGACTTCGTCAGACGGAAGGTTATTGGAGCGAACTGCAAACGTGACGAAGTCGCGTCCAGTATCCTGGTGCATCCATTTTTCGCTGCCATCTAAGTAGTTGATGTACCACGCAGCCGCGGGAACTCGCACTTCAACGGACCAAACGCGATCGGACCACAATCCAAATATTTTATCTATATACCAAGTGATATTATCCCAATATGTGGTCTCGCCAGATCCATACAAGGCCTTCAATTCCCCCATCGTCGGCAAGCGCCAGCCTCCGCGCCCTACAGACAGGCTTTGAACCCAGGCTTGCGCTTGACTCCATGTCAATTCATCTGCCCCTACATACCACTGCAAATTCGTTTTGTCGTCTGTAATAACGTCCTGGCTGTCTTTGGTGAAACGGGTGCTATCGCCACCCGACGCGCTTGTCACGGAGGATGGTTTCTGCGGCGTGGAAGGACGAGGCAGAGAGTCCGCTAAAGGCTCCGGCGCTGATAGAACATCGACCGACAGATAACTGATGGAACGAACTGCTAGAGGATGGGCAGAATAAGAATCATCACGATCAAAAGACATTTCCAGTTCCCAAGATGATACAGTGTCGCTGAAGCAGAAGCACTCAGCACTCTCAACGTGCCTACCTTCCTCACCAGACCAAATGTATGGTTCTTGTAAGTTGAAAATGGGATCAATAAGAAAGACTTTGTTCTTCAAGGGCAACGTTGTTTCCCCGGAACAATGCAACCCCTCCAGCTCTCTCATGATCGGCATTCGCCAGCCACCGCCTCCCACAGATAATCCTTGAACCCACGCTTGTGTTTCGTACCAATCCAGATCATGCGGCCCAGAATACCATTGCAAGCCCGTCTGCTTATCCTTGATGATCCCTTGGCTATCCTTGATAAAACGGCTGATATTGTTCACAAAGTGCTCCTTATGAGCTAAGCGCGATTAGGAAGTTATTCTCCCGACGCTGCCAATTGCATAGTGTTCCAATTATCTCTATTGTCTCTTTCGTCTGAATGCCGAAGAATATAGCTTTTCAGGTTCAATATCAAGAGTTCCTCGGATAGTCTCGGCACTGGACAACACAAATGACGTTTACAATCTAGTTACTGAGACTTGTCCTTAGACTCCTGTTTTTTGGCTTCCCGGGGGCATGCCTGCTTGAGCGCATTCTCATAGAGCGGGATCAAGTCCTTCCCGCCGTCCTCGCGCCAAGGGATGCGTCCAGCTTGTGCGGCTTCGAGCCGACGACGAGCGAGCTGGACATTGGATTTGGATTGCGCGCACCCATTGAAGTCCAACTCATAAGACAGCCCAAGGTCAATGTAGTCTTGCAGCCGGGAGAGAAACATTTTCTGGTCACCGCCTCCCAGGTTCCAGATGCGAATGGACAGCTCTGACTTCGAGATCAGGTTGCTACCGTCAGCGCTAAACATGAGGGACTGTATTCCGTCGTAAAGAGGATTATCTACTGGCGAGTCTGGGATCAAAAGCCGCGTAAATAGCGTAATAGAGCTATAGCTTTCGTCTCCTCCCTTGAGCACGACAAGCTCCTTGCCGCTCGCGGCATCCCAGAGACGGACAGTCCCCCAATCATCGCCCGATGCGAGAATCCGGCCATCTGGACTGAAGGCGAGAGAGAGGATAGGCTTTTCATGTCCCCGAAGCGAGCGCAGCTCTTTACCGCTGGTCAAGTCCAAGAGACTAATTTGCTGATCAAGCGTACCCACCGCGAGGATATGACCGTTGGGACTGAATTCGAAAACATTTCCCTTTACGCCTCTCGAAAATGGTTCCAGCACCTTGCTCGTTGCTGGGTCCCACAAACGGATTGTGGGGGTATATCTATCCATTGAGGCCAGTATGCGATTGTCTGGACTGAAAGCGAGCTTTGTCACCCCATGTTCGTGTCCCCCAATATTGCCGATATTGTTCGTATTATCATCTGGACGCACGCTTCCATCAGGGTTGAAGGCAGAGACCCATTCTTTGTATCCCCTTATCATTGACAGTTGCTTGCCGCTGCTCGGGTCCCAGAAGCGGATTGTTTTATCTTCTGCCCCCGAAGCCAACATTCGACCATCAGGACTGAAGGCGAGGGACAACACCTCGCCTTCATGCCCTTTGAGCGCCATTAATTCTTTGCCGCTGACGGCATCCAAGAGACGGATGATTTTATCTTCCGCCAAAGACGACAGGATACGGCCGTCGGGGCTGAACGCAAGAGAGGTGATTTTACCAGCGCTCCCTTTGAGCAACGCCAGTTCCTTGCGATTTCCCGGATCCCAAAGACGTAGTGTTTCGTCGTCCGAGCCTGAGGCCAAAATGCGTCCGTCAGGACTGAAGGCGAGCGCCCGGATGGCGTCTTTATGCCCCTTGAGGTCAGCTAGTCTTTTACCGCTGGAAGGATCATACAGGACAATCGCCCCGTTGACCGTTCCTGAGGCCAGTATACGGGAATCAGGACTCAAGGCGGGAACTAGTCTATAGCTGCTGAAATCTGACCCAGGCAGCTCATTGCCGCCCTTCAGGCTCCAAAGATGGATTGACCTTCCAAAAGTGCCCGAGACCAGAACGCGCCCGTCAGGACTGATAGCGACAGCGTCATTGCCCTGTCTGTGTCGGCGGAGCATTGTCAATTCCTTGCCTCGCTCGAAATCCCAAAGCCGGATGGTTTGATCGCGAGAGGCGGACACGAGTAGACGGCCGTCTTTGCTGATGGCGATAGATTTGACTTCCTTTTCATGCCCTCTGAGCTCCACCAGTTCACCGGCGTTTACTGGGTCCCATAGGCGGATTGAATTGTCAACTGAAGCCGACACAAGGACGCGACCATTTGGGCTGAAGGCCACTGCAGAAACCGATTGCGTATGCCCTTTGAGTGTGGCCAGCTCGACGCCATTGGCCCAATCCCAAAGCCGGATCGTGTTGTCAAAGGAGCCAGACGCCAGCATTTTGCCGTCTGGGCTGAAGGCTATTGATTCTACGCTCCCATAATGCCCTCTGAGTACGGACAATTCCATGCCGGTAGCTGGATTCCAAAGTCGGATCGTGAAATCGCCCCCCCCCGAGACCAAGGTCTGTCCGTCTGGGCTGAAGGCGAGCGCGTTGACTTGGCCTTCATGCCCTTTTAAAATGGCCAAGTCTTTGTGGGTTTCGGTATCCCAAAGTCGGATGGTTTTATCCGCTGATCCGGCAGCAAGTATCCGACCATCTGGACTGAAGGCGACAGAATTGATTGTATCCGCACGTCCGCCGAACATTTCTATCTCTTTTCCGGTTTTCGCATCCCAGAGGATGGTGTTTCTTTCATGTCCCGAAGCAAAAAAGCGACCGTCAGGACTGAAGGCAAATGATCTTGCATTGTCTCTACTGCCGATAAGCTCCACCTGCTCTGCGGTGAACAACTGCATTGCGATAGACGCGCCAATCCGCGCCGTCAGGTTGTCTTGCTGTTCGAGCGAGTCACGGTATCGAAGCAGTGCCTTGCCCCATTCATGCTGCTCGTGAGCCTTGCGCCCTTCGTTGGCGTGTAGCTCGGCCAACGCTGCTCTGGTATTCCCGCGCTCGCGCGCAATCCAGAACGATCCTATGGCAAGCACGAGAAGCCCAGTCGCAACTGCGATGACAAGGGCGATATTACGACGACGCGGGGTTGCTGGGGTTACGGAGGACATGTTTTCTCCTTATGAACGAGGTAGTAGCAACTGGTTCTTCCAGGGCTGCCGAGAGTCGTTGCTTTCCAAAGAACTTAGACGGACGCGGCGGGCATTTGGGTCGCGATTATTTTCAATTTTGGCTGCAAAATAGCTCATCGTGAGCGGCGCCCATGCCTTCTCTCCCGTTTCTGTCTCAATAAATGTTCACTTGCTCGCCGCCTTCTCGCCCATCTCCCCATACAAATTAAACTCGCCGCCCCCCTTGGTCCGGAGCTGGAGCTTGTCCATGGCCAGGCGGAAAGACGTTGACTCTTTGTTGAAGGCATCGAGAGGGCGCGTGTGTTGCAAATGGGTCAAGTCTATGATGAAGGGGCTCCAGTTCTCGATATCTACCAGGATGCGCCGGCCCTCTGGAAGCGCCGTGAACGAGCGGAAGTGTTTCCACATCTCGTCTTCGAACAGGGCTACGAGCTCGAAGCGCGTCGCGTCGTAGACGAGTAGTTTGTCGGTGTTCGACTCGACAAGCAGCATGGCGCTGTCGGCGGTGAATCCCAACGTCTTCACCCAGCACTCCTCGGGCTTGACGGTCGCCGCGTGCGGAAGGGGCAGGCTCGCCAGGCGCGCGCCGTTCTTTGCGTCGTGGATGTCGATGGCGTCTCCCCGCGCCACGGCCAAGCGCGCTCCATCCGGCGAGAAGGCCAGCCGCCTGGCGTCGCGTTCGTCTTTCGGCAAAGCCGTCGTGAGTTTGCCCGTGCTCGCATCCACGATACGCACCGTGTCGTCCTCGCACGCGATGGCGATGCGATCCCCGGAAACGGTCGCCGCGATGGTTGGCGTCGAGCGGTCCGTCTTCATCAAGGCGATCTGGGACGACGAGGCGAGGCGCCAGAACCGGACGCTCGAATCCTCGGCCGAGGAGACCAGCATTGCGCCGTCAGGGGAAAAACGCAGCGAGACGACGCGTTCGCTATGACCGTCAAGCTGGCCAACATCGCGGCGCGTGGCGACATCCTTGAGCGTAATTTTGCCTTTCGAGTCGCCGACCGCGAGGATGCGATTGTCTGGGGACAAGGCCAGGGCGCGGATATTCTCCGCGCCGCCCAAGGGTTCGCCGAGCACGTTGCCGCTGGCCGTGTCCCAGAATTGGATGACCTCGCGCGCGCCGGTCTTCCGCTCTTCCCTGGTCCTCGCCAGGACGAGCTGTTTTCCGTCGGAAGAAAATGCGCCGCAGTGCAGTTCACCCCATTGGTGTGTCAGCGTCGCGCGCGCCTTGCCGGAGCCAGTGTCGAGCAGGGCAATCCCGTTTCTGTCCATTTTGACGAGCACGGTCTTGCCGTCCGGCGCAACGGGCGCAACGGGCGCAACGGGCAGTACGGTTCGGACGCTGTCGCCGATCCATTCTTCAGGACCGTGTCCCCCCAGGTTCCAGAACAGAATGGAGTTGCCCGTCCCGGCTGTTGCCAGCATGCTGCGGTCCGGCGAGAAGGAGAGCGCGGTCGGGTGCCCGTCGTGCCCGGTGAGCACAGCGTCGGGCAGTGTGTACTCGCCTTTGGTGGCTTCTCTCAACATACTCCGTATACGGATGGCGCCGTCCTGAGAACTTGTGGCCAATCCGAATCCGCCCGGATAGAACGCCAGGTCAGTGATCGGCGCCGTATGGCCGGAAAGCGCGCCGCTCCTCATCATGGGGAGGTCCAGGAGCGCCACGGAGTTGTCATAAGCAGACCACACGAGCCAGTCGCCGTCGGGTGAAAAACGCAGGAAGCGCTGGAACGCGGGCATGGTCGCGATCGTTTTTCGGAGCTTGTTGCGCGCGACGTCCCAGAGGCGTATCGCGCCGTCGTAGCAGGCGATGGCCAGGGTTTGACCGTCGGACGAAAAGGCGACGCCGGCAGGGGCCGCCCCCTTGAACTTGACGATGCTCTTGGTCTGACCAGTATCGACGTCCCAGATGCGCACGTCTTCGTCCATCGAATTCGAAGCCAGCAGACGCCCCTTGGCTGGGGCGCTTACCTCCAACAGCCGTTTCTTGTGCCCGAGCAGGGTCCTGACGCGCTTTCCAGTGGCGTAGTCATAGATTGCGACGCCGTTGACGGCGTCGTCCGTGACCGCAAAGAGCGTGCTGTCCGGGATGAAGGCCAGACTGTTTTCTCTGTCCTGATGCCGCGGCCATGAGAACAAGCGATTGCCCGTGGCCATATCCATGACCTGCACGGTCTCGGAGGTCAAAGAGGCCATGACGCGACCGTCCGGGCTGAATCCGAGGCCCTTGACGGGGAAGGAGTGCCCGTTGCCGGCGTAGCGCTCCTTGCCGGTTTCGAGGTCCCAAACGCGGATGGTGCGGTCCTGGCTCGTCGAAACGAGCTGCTTGACGCCGGGGATGAAGGCCAGGCCGGTCACTTGCTGCGTATGGCCTTCCAGCTTCGCGACGAGTCGGCCCTTGACCGGGTCCCATAACTCGATGTCGATGTCGTCGGCCACGGCCAGAAGCGAGCCGTCGGGCGAGAACGTCATGACGCCGGGCTTGCCGCCCTGCTTGATGAAAAGCCGGTCCGTTATGTTTCTTCCAATCCCGATTTCTTTGATCACGAGCGACGCGCTGGCGTCCTTCTCCTGCCTCCAGATGGCGAGCAGCCTCCCCCCAGGGGCGAAGGCTAGGCGCGTCGGCCCTGCTTTCTCGTGGCTATGAGATCCGACGTCTTCGTTGATAGAGCCCATGGAGATATCCACAAGTTTGCCCGTGGCGACTTCCCAGAGCATGACCGACGACAAACCCACGCCCGCGGCCACAAGCTTCCCGTCCTGACTGAAAACCGCCTCGCCCAGTTCGAGCGCGCCGATTTTCTGCATCAGCATGAGGTGCTCCGCGGTCATGGCGTCAGCGATACGCAGCCAATTCTCGTTAATGAGCCCGAGCAGTCGTCCGGTGGCGTCAAATTGGACCGCGAACGTCCTGCCCTTGTGCAATTCCTTCGGCGCATTTTTCTTGCCCGTGGCGACGTCGATGAGCAGGATGTCCTCTTGTGGAAACTCGTTGCGCCCAGGGATCACGATGAGGCTCACGCCGTCCGGAGAAAACAGCAGTTGCTGCGAGTGCGTAGCATAGGTCTCGACTTCGCGCGTCATCTTGCCGCTGCCCAGGTCGAAGAAGCGCAGCGTGCCGCCGTCAAAGGCCACGGCGCAGGTCTTGCCATCCTTGGCGACGGCCACGGCGATGGGCGGCGAGGTCCAAGGCGCGCGGTCGGGCGTGGCGCGCAACAGAGGATAGCGCCGGGACAGCAACAACGACCCACGCAGCGCGGCCAGCTCCTCGGGCTTCTCCGCGCCCGTCGCGGACGCCAAGGCCGCCCATTGATACAGCCGCCGCTGATTCGCGTCGTTTTCAGCCAGCGCGGCCTGGGCCTTGCTCGTGAAATAGGCGAACAGGTCCACCGGGAATGGGCGCTCTTCCGCGGCGAGGCTGCTGCGGGCGGGGGTGATAAAGAGCGCCAGCAACAAGCATACAGCCACAACGCCAACCCGGTGCATCCCCTGTCGTGCGTGCCCATTCATAATCCCTCCGATCGATTTGCGCTGTCGTGGCGGCGTGCGCCGCTGCCGCTGATTCATCGAACCGCACTTCCAGTCTCCCCATACAAATTGAACTCCGGCGCTTTGGGCGCGAGTTGGAGCTTGTCCATGGTCAGGTGGAGGGCTTTGGCCTCCTGGGCGAACAGCTCCTTGGGGTTGGCCATGCGCAGCAACGGGGCAAGGTCCAGGATGCTGGGGATTGCGCCGCTGGACTTGTTCAGGATGCGACAACCGCCAGCCAGGGGGGCGAACTCGTCGATCCCGTGCGACAGCTTTGTTTCGATAGAGGCCGTGAGTTCGTAGCGCGCTGCGTCGAAGACGAGCAGCTCCCTGTTGCCCAGCGCGGCGAGGAGGAAAGATCCATCCGCCGTGTACCCCAGCCTCTTTACCCACGAACTGCCGTTCTTCACCGTCGCGCTTTGTGGAATGCGTAGTTGCGCGAGCTGCGCGCCGTCGGCCGCGTTATGAATGTCGATAACGTCGTCCCGCGCCACCGTCAGGCGCTTGCCGTCCGGCGAAAACGCCAGCGCCGTGACCTTGCGGTCGGTTTCGTCCACGCGCATGAGTTCCCTGCCCGAACCTGTCTCCATGACACGCACAACGTCGTCACAGCAGGCCAGCGCGATGCGATCCCCGGCGGGGCTGGTCGCAGTCACGGGCGGCTCGCCGCGCCCGCCGTAGGTGTCGAGCCGGCGCCCTGTGGTCAGGCTCCAGAACCATAGGCCCGGTCTGTGTAAAGAGTGAGCGTCCTTGGCGCGTTTGACGGTCGCAACCATCGTAGCGCCATCCGGCGAGAATTGCAGCGCGATAACCTCCATGCCATGATTAGTGATTCTTTTAATCTCACGGCGCAACGCAACATCGCAGAGCGCTATCACGCCTTCCTCCCGCGCAATGGCCAGGCCCCGGCTATCCGGGGAAAAGGCAAGCGCGTTGACCAGCCCCTTGCCTCCCGGCAGTTCGCCCGCCAGTTTGCCGTTCGCTACGCTCCAGAGCCTGACAGGCCCGTTTTTTTCGCTCGTGGCGAGGAGCTTGCCGTCGGGGGAAAATGCCGCGGTTTCCACAGACTCCAGCAGATCCTTTACGCCCGTGAGTGGAGCGCGAAGCGTTATTGTGCGCAGATCGTAGAGGGCCGCGCCGTTTTTGCTGTTTCGGGCCAGGAGCGTCGCGCCATCTGGGGTGATGGGGCTGGCTGCCGGGGTGTCGATGAAGGCGTCCTCAAAATACGTGACCGGGTCCCGCGGCTTGAGGTCGAAGAGCCGTATGACGCCGTCCAATCCCCCAACCGCGAGCGTCTTGCCATCGGCCGAGAACGAGACGCCGGACAATTGCGCGTGCAGGTCGAACGGTATGCTCAGCGCGGGCAGCGCGGGCAGCCCCTCGTTCTCAATGGTCCCGACGCCCCAGAGGCGCACGGTATTATCGTCCGAACTCGTCGCCAGCAGACACATCTCAGTGGGCGGGGCGGGCGAAAAGGCGATGTCGATGACAGGCCCGGTATGGCCCGAAAGCACGCGGCATTTCGAGGTCGAGAGATTCCAGAGCACGACGCCGTTGTCGGGAGCGCCCCAGGCGAGCCACTTGCCGTCTGGTGAGAAACGCGGTCCGCTCACGATCGGGGGCGCCCCGCGCAGCGTCGTGAGAGGCTTGTTGCGCGCGACGTCCCAGAGCCGCAGCACGGCGTCCCGACCCGCGATGGCGAGCGTCTTGCCGTCGGGAGAGAACTCGGCTGCGAACGGCGCTTCCTCCTCTTTGGGCCGAATGACACGCTTGATTTTGCCCGTGCGCCTATCCCAGATGCATACGTCGCCGGCCAAGGAACTCGACGCGAGCAGATGTCCCTTGGCCGGAATGGAAATGGTGTAAATATTATGGGCGTGTCCTTCCAGCTTCTTGACCAGCGCGCCCGTGGCGAAGTCGTAGAGGAGGATGTTATCTTCGGCGCCGTCGCTGACCGCCAGGAGCTTGCCGTCGGGCGTGAAGGCCAGGGCGCTGGTTTTGTCGTACGCGCGCGGCCAGGAGCGCAGCAGCGCGCCGCTGGCTGTATCCATTATCTGCACCGAGTCGATGGTCAACGAGGCCAGGACGCGGCCGTCCGGGCTGAAGGCGATGTTGGTGACCATGCCGCAGTGCCCGTTGCCTGTGTAGCGCTCCTTGCCCGTCTCGATGTCCCAGACGCGCATCGAGCGGTCCCAGCCCGTGGAGATGAGCAGTTGTGTCCCAGGAATGAAGGCCAGGTCGGTCACAAAATCCTTGTGGCCGCGCAGCGTTTTGACGAGTTTGCCTTTGACGGGGTCCCATATTTGGATATCGCGGTTGTCCGTCACGGCCAGGAGCGCACTGTCGGGCGAAAAGGCCATGATCATATTCTCTCTATCTCTCTCGCTCTCCTGTTTCTGGAAGAGAAAATGCGTGCTCTTCCCCCCCAGCTCCTTCATGAGCAGGGAAGACGTGTTGTCTGCATCCTCCCACCAGATCGCCAAAAGTTTATTCCTGGGATCGATGGCCAGGCGCGTCGGCGTCTCCTTGCCGACATCGACCATCTCCGTGATCTTGCCCGAGCCCACGTCCCAGACCGCGACAACCGTTTTGGCCGGTGCGTTGTCTGTGGGCGTTTTGGGGTTGGAGTCGGACTCGATGGCCATGACCCCGGCGACAAGACTGCCGTCGGGGCTGAAGACCGTTTCCCCCAGGTCGTTCTCCTCGGGTTGTTGCAGCAGCTGGAGGCGCTCCTGGGTCATGCCGTCCGTGATGCGCAGCCGATCCTCATCGACCAGCCCGAGCAGCCGGCCGGCGGCGTCGAAATTGACCGCGCTCATGGCGCTCGTGAACAGCTCTGCCGAAGGCGTTTTCTGGCCAGTGGCCACGTCGATGCGCAGCATGCGCTTTTCGGCTTGGGCGCCGCCCATGGGCAACGCGATCAGCTCTTTGCCGTCGGGGGTAAAAAGCAGGCGCTGCGAACTCGTGAGGTGGGTTTCGACCTCCCTGAGCAGCGCGCCGCTGGCCAGATCAAAGAAGCGGATATCGCCCTCATCAAAGCCCACGGCGCTGGTTTTTCCGTCTTTGGAGACCGCCACGGCAACAGGCTTGCCGCTCCAGGGCGCGCGGTCCGGCGTGGCCAGCCGCAGCGGATAGCTTGGTGAGAACAGCACGGACGCGCGCAACGCGGCCACGTCCTCGGGCTTTTCGCCCGGCGTGGCCGCGGCCAGGGCGGCCAGCTTGTACAAGCGGCTTTCGTTCACGTTCGCGGCCGTGGCCTCGGCCTTGGCCTTGAAATAGGCGTACAGATCGACCGGGAAGGGCTCTTGCTCAGGCGCCGCCTGCTCGGCCGCGGTCTCGCCTGAGTTGCCCGACAGAGTCATTGCCAGCAGCAACGCCCCAGCCAACACGCACGTCCTGCACATCCGCCATAGATACCCGCCCATGCTCCCTCCTCGCGATCCACTTTCCATTGCTTGCCGCGCGCGCGACGTTACAATATTTGACGGACAAAACCGGAAAACGTCGCGGTCTTTTTACGTCGAATCTGAAAAATTTTCGCGAAAGGGGCGTGCCCCGGCCGCGCGCTATCTGTGCCACATGTTCCACGTTACCCTTACCCTGGGGCAGCGGTCGGCATTCTATGCACGATTCATCCGGCTGATTTCCATGTTTGAGGGGCGACCGGACGACGCTGAAACTCGCCCGCCAACTGCGGCGAAAGTTGGAACACTTGTGGCTGTTCTTGCAAGAGGAGGGTGTAGCACCCACGAATAACCACGTTGAACGGATGTTGCGATTCGGAGTGCTTTGGCGTAAACGAAGCCTCGGGTTTGTCAACGAGAAAGGCGACCGCTGGGTGGAACGAATCTTGTCTCTGCGCCAGGCATGCCGAATTCGAAGAAGGCGAACCTTTCCCGTGCTGGTGGATGCGATGAACTCGTTTTTCAGCGGTGGACATCCCAATCTCTCTTGGATTCAGGAGGAAACTACCTGGCCCCGTGAGCCCATACCAGATATTTTTCCAAATCGTATATTAGCCGGACCCGCATAAACACGAAAGCAGTGTTCTTGCAAGATAAAAAACTCTGTAGCAAAGGAAGAGAAATGTGGAAAATAATCAAATTTTTAAATATTGGGCTTTTATAAGTTACAGCCATCAGGATAATCGAGAAAAAAGGCAGGACGGTACGACGGGTTGGGTATGTTGGGCTGATTGGCTATATAAACACTTTCAAACATATACCGTCCCTCCCAATATTGTGGGGAAAAAGGGAAGATATGAAATTCCAATTCCAGAAAGAGCCTATCCGGTGTTCAGAGACAAAAATGAATTGCCTACTTCAGGTGATTTGAATCAGTCAATTATTGAGGCGTTGGATGATTCGCTTTATCTTATTGTTATTTGTTCTTTGCGATCCCAAAAATCCATTTATGTAAATGAGGAAATCAAGTATTTCAAACAAATTGGCAGAGCAAATCGGGTTTTGGCACTCATAATTAATGGAGAACCAAATGCATCAGATAAAGGTAATGAGGATCAGGAATGTTTCCCTGAAGCCTTGAAATATGAGATTAATCAAAATGGGAAAATCAATATAGATGAGCGAAAGGAGCCCATTGCCGCTGATATCAGGATTCCGGATAGTACTTTAGAAATAAGATTAGACAACATTGGTCAGTATGAAAAATTACTCTCATTAGAACTTATGCGAATTACTGCAGGCGTTATTGGTGTTGGCTTAAGTCAGCTCATAGACTGGGACAGAGAGCTAAAACATCAAGAAGCTATAAAAAGATTTCAATCTGGCAAAGAAAAATTACATCATGCTGGAAGTATAAGTTATGTGAACGACAGTGCAAAGCTGATTAGAGCTCTATCATCAGCCGAGCAGTTGTTTGAAGATGCAATAAACTTGGATCCTGATCAGACTGAATTCTATGAGGCTATAGGTGACACTAGGAATAAAATATTCAATATATCTGTTAAAAATGCTGACCTAACCCTTTCTACCATCTATATTGAAAAAATTAAGAAAACTCGATTTATTAGTGAGAAAACGGTTGCGTCTCATTGGAATGAATTGGAAAGCGCTTGGCGGATTTATGATCCTTCAAAAAACCGGAGTTTAGCGAATGCTTTTTTATTATCTCTTAGCAATCCATTGCTCAGCTATTTATACACCACAACTTTCTTCTTTAGCTTTTTAAAGGATTCAACTTCAGAGAGCACGGTAGCTGTCCAGCAGATCTTCTTAGGTATGAATTTTATTGTCATAGGTATTCAGTCAGGAGTCATTCTTTCTGTAGTTAAGGCTATACAGGGCCATCGCAAGGCCTATGCCATTCTTCCGTTGCTAAATTATATTCTATGTTTCGCGTCCATATTTGGGTTCAATGCGGTTAGTTTAGTTATATCTTTATTGTTTGCTGGGGTGGTCTTTCGAACCAAAAACTATAGTCTTATTTGGAAATCCTAATGAAAGGAGGGATGAATGAATAACTTTCAAGATCAAGCAGATAAACTTCAGAAATCAAAAGAAAACAAAATACTAAAAGACTTCCCAACTCTTCGAATGGCAATTGGGAGGCTTAGATTTCAGGGGTGCATGTTTTTATTTGCCGTAATTGTTTTGTTTTTCAAAATACCCATTGAAATTGGCCGTAAAGAATTTCTTGATGTAGTGAATAGTCTTGTCCTTCTTTTGTTTTTGATAGCATACATTTTCTATTCCTTTAAAACAATCATTTTACATAAAAAAAGGAGTTGGAATAGTTTGGACAAAGCTATAAAAAAGGTAACATATATTGGGTATTGTTTTTTATGTATATCTTTTGTTTTTTTTGCTGCTTTTTGTCTTATTAGTGTAGAAAAAGGAGGTATGTCGGCAGGTGTCATAATAGGTCGAATCATTTTTTTTCCATTTTATTATTTATTTTTTATAAGGCCTTTTGAAAAAGGCCGGATTGATATTCCTAAGGTAGCGGCTGAATTCAGAAAGATTAGTGCCGCCGAAGCACAAGAAAGCTAAGAGAAGTGCTGGCGAAGCTCGCTTCTATCTTTGAGTGATTCAGGTGTTGGCTGATAAGACCTCGCTGCAAAAAAGCGCTAACCACTCACGCCTCACTTGGACGCGGTGAGCATCCGCGGCGGATCGTTTGCGGCAGCACGAAAGTGGTTTTCTCAAGGGAATGAGCAAGGGGATGCAGGAGTTGGCCAACGCGATTGCCGAGATTCTCGAATTACGCTTCGGCGCCGTCCCGCAGAGCCTTGCCGCAAGCATCCACGCGGTAGACAGCTTCGACGAGCTGACAGCTCTTCGCCGCAAGCTCCGCGATGCGGCTTCGGTCGAAGAATGCCAGCGCATCGTCGCCAGTGTGACGCCGCATTAATCGGCGATAGTCTCTGTCAGGAGTTTAACCGAATCGCCGCTTTTTCCTCGAAAAACGCTGACAATACAGCTAATTACATCTTCATCTCGTGTAAGACCCCGCTGCTGATTTCCTGCCCAAATGCCTTGAGGATTTTTGCTTGGATTTCGGTGGGTTCTTCGATGATTCGCTTGGGTTTGCCGT
>Ga0247840_10006433_pt1 | contig 16917 bp, 18 predicted proteins | sample LaCruzMarch2015__FD_192404 | JGI IMG/M metagenome (GOLD analysis project Ga0247840, IMG submission 192404) | Freshwater microbial communities from meromictic Lake La Cruz, Castile-La Mancha, Spain - LaCruzMarch2015_17m | ecosystem: Environmental > Aquatic > Freshwater > Lake | place: Spain... | reverse complement strand
ATTATGCTGTTATAAAATACAAAGTGGTAAAAATAGCAAAAGCCAAAGACTTTATAAAACATAAAAGCAGAAGCGAAGAAATTTAATTTTAAGAAGGATTTAAAAATGGAAAAACAAAAAAATCAGTTTAATATAAACACCGAAATTCAAATAGTCACTAGAATTTACCAATTTTTAGATAGTAAAACTAAGACAGAATTAGTAATGATGAGTAAAAAAGAAATAGCAAAGTCAATAAATATCAGTGTTCCTAGCCTTGATAAGTATTTTACTAAAATTAATCAATTATCCCGTGAGCAAAAAAGCGAATCAGGTATTTAGTAGAAATAAGACCAGTTGCAGGGTTTTATAATTAAGATTTGCTTGAAATGGGAAAGTTGGGAATTTGTAGAAAATTATCCCAACTTTTTTATTTGTGCTGACTATCAAAATAATTAATAAAAAAATTTGACAAATATTTTTAGTTCGGCGAGAATGATACTTGTGCTAGAAAAACATTAAAATTTAATATTAATAGGAAAATGGACTAAATAAAAATTATGGTTATTTTATATAACCAATTAAAACTTGCAGCTCTCATTTTTCCTTTTCAAAAAGGAAAATCAAATATGAGTAAAAATATACAAAATTCAAACAATTCAGAATGGGTTGTTCTCAGTGAATTTGCTAGAAGAACTGGTAAAACTGCTGATGCAGTTAGACAAAATATTAATTCTGGAGGTCAATTATTCAAATTCTCAAAAAAATTTGATAACAGGATTTGGATAAATATTCGTGCTTTTTTCGATATGTTAAATGACTTAACTTTTTAACTTATTTTATGCATCCGTATACTTTTGACTAAGTGTACGGTAATATCGTTGCTATAAAATCTAGTTAGAATAATGAGTTAAGGAGTTTAAATGAGTAAAATAGAGTTGCCAAAAGGAATAACAATCAGGAAACATGACAAAAGTGAAGTCTTACAAATATTTTTTATGTATAAAAATGTAAGGTGCAGAGAAGTATTGCAAATTCCACCTACACCAGCAAATATAAAAAAAGCATTTAACAAAAGAAATATAATACTGGCTGAGATTGAAGCTAAAATCTTTGAATACGAGAAACACTTTCCTAATTCTCCAAAGGTTGATTTATTTAATGGACGAGATAGAAAACTAACAGTTGGTGATTTGTTAAATCGGCAATTAAATGATTATCAAATGACTTGTGAAAAAGGTAATTTGGCTATGTCTACTTTGTCAACGTACACGAGCTTAATAAACATATTAAATAAATATTTTGTAAATATTTTAGCTGATAAATTAGCAATAGTTGATATAAAAACTTGGTTAGATCAACAAGGCTTAGCTAATATTACAAGCAAAGTTATAAAAAAAAGATTGGCTATGCTAAATTTAGTTTTAGAAGAAGCTAAATGTGATAATTTAATTAAAACTAATCCAGTTAATGAAATTAGCCAAGTTTCAATAACTAAACAAATGAATAAAATATCAACTAAAAGTGATTATGTTGTTGAGCCATTTAATGAAGAAGAAAAAAATCTTATTATAAGTGCTGCTGATGGACAAATGAAAAATTTGATACAATTCAACTTTTGGACTGGATTAAGAATATCTGAGCTAATTGCATTACAATGGTCTGATATTGATTTTGAAAATGGGTTTATTAATATTAAGAGAGCAAGGGTTGGTGGGTTAATTAAAACAACAAAAACCAAAGCAGGAACAAGAAAAATATTATTGTTAAAACCAGCAAGAGAAGCATTAGAAAATCAATTATTAATTACACAAGAAAAAGAATTTATATTTAATAATCCAAGAACAAACAAAGAATGGACATTTAGTGCTGTGTTAGGTAAATACTGGCGGGCAATTTTAAAAAAATCAGGTGTTAAATATCGGAACCAATATCAAATGAGACATACTTATGCAAGCACTTTAATAAGTCAAGGTGAGAATATTTTTTGGTTAGCAACTCAAATGGGGCATGAAAATACTAAAATGATAATTCAACATTATGGTAAATGGATACCTCAAAATGAAAAAAATGGTTATGCTGTAAAAGGTGATTATATTTAATAAAATACATCGGTAATACACTGAAGCTTAATTTGATATAATAATCAAAATTAAATCAGTGTGTTATAAATAGAATTTAAAACTAGGCTGAATTTGAATCGTTTAAAAGGTAGTGTTGGTGATAAATTGAATGCTACTTTGGCAGCTATTGCCTATAACCTAAGAATGATCCTAAGGGTTATTTTTTACTTTATTATTTATTGCTTGTTTTTGCAAAACCACCCAAGAAATTACCAGCTAGAAAAAACTAACTGGTAAATATTGGGGGGGGCTTTAGCATCGACTAAATAAGCAGCTTTTTAACACCAAACAATCTTACAAAGATTGAAAAAACTCAGAAACTTCAGATAATATCTTTTTGCGCTCCTCGGGTGTAGAAGATGGTATTGCACAGAACTGAAAATATTTCTTAACCGCAGTACCACAGAAATTAAAGATTCCTGGATTAGCTATTGTTTCTAAGGCTTTGAGCATACCATTTGCTTCATAATCCTGTTGTGTCGCACCAATTGTGTTAATCATAACAATCTGCTTATCACCTAAAAGCCCAGTTGTGCCATTCTCATCCGCTGTATATGCAAATCCAAAGCTTAGTACCCGATCTAAATAACCTCGCAAAATAGCTGGCATTCCAGCCCACCATAAAGGATAGACAAACACTACCATATCAGCCCAACGAATAAATTCTTGTTCAACTGCAACATCATCTAAAACAGTACCGCTATTAAAACTATTTGCCAATTCTTCAGCTCGCAAAACAGGATCAAAATTTAAAACATACAAATCTCTTACTTCAACCAAATTACTTCCAAGAGCAACACTCTCAACTATCGTTTCTTTGATTGCATGATTAAAGCTTTGCTTATACGGATGAGCATAAATTACTAAAACATTCATAATAAAACCTTAAAATAATTAATTTTGGACTACTTTATTTATTTTTGAGTGAACTAACTTTAGATTTAAATAGAACACTAAAAAATACCGCTAAAACTAAAGCATAGGATGAAAACATTAACCAAATTGAATTCCAATTACGGAAAAGCGTTCCATTTACTGACTGCGTCATTGCATCTAAGACTAAACCACCACCATAAGCTCCAGCAAAACCGCCAATGCCAAGCGTCATAATAAAAAATAAGCCTTGAGCACTCGCACGCATCTGTGGCGGAGTTTCATTATCTACAAAAATAGCACATGAAATATTAAAAAAATCAAATGCGCAACCATAAATTATCATTGACAGCAAAATTAAACCAATTCCAGAACCTGGGTTACCAAAAGCTAACAGAGCAAAACGAATTACCCAAGCCAAGATACTAATTAGCATAATTTTTTTAATGCCAAAACGACTTAAAAAAAATGGAATAGCTAAAATAAAAATCACTTCAGAAAATTGTGCTAATGACATTAAAACCGCAGAATGTGTTACTCCGAATGAATTTTTATAAATTGCCAGCGTATCAAAATCATGTAAAAACACTGAGACATATGTATTATTAATTTGCAATAAAACACCAATTAAAATTGAAAAGATAAAAAATACTGCCATCCGTGGTGTTTTAAATAAAACCAGTGACTCAAGACCTAATTTAGCTAATAAACCGCTCTTGTGCTCTAATCCAATAAGAGGTGGGCATTTCGGCAAAAATAAGGCATAAATTGCGAGGATTAGCGCGCCAATTCCAGCAACTTGCAATTGAACTGGGCTTAATTCCAAACCAGCAAAGCTAATTACCCATAAAGCCATAATAAAACCTATCGTGCCCCACACCCGCAAAAACGGGTAAAGTTTCACAACATCTTGCTTATTATCACTAATAATCCGAAAACACAATGCACCAGCTAATGGAATTGTTGGCATGTAACACATGGTGTTAATTAAAAACACCCAAAACAGGACAGCAGGATCTCGTGTAAATGAAGCGAGCACCAACATTATAGCGCCCACAAAATGACAACTAGCAAATACTTTTTCAGCATTAAACCAACGATCAGCAGCACAACCAATTAGAGTTGGCATAAAAATTGAAGCTATTCCAATTGTGCCATAAATTGAGCCAATTTGTGCGCCTGAAAAATTCAAAACTTTAGAGGCATAGGCACTAAACGTCATTAACCATGAACCAAAAATAAAAAATTGTAAAAAATTCATTACACCTAAACGAAACTTAAGTGGCATCCTAATCATCCGTGTAATAGCGTCAAATAAAAAACACCACGTTTATAAAAAAGTGGTGCTAGCTTAAAAAAATTTAACTAATCGGTTTTGCGCTGAGTAACTTTAACAACACGGCATAAAGATTATCATTCCGAAAATTAAAACGAAACTCACATTCCTTCAAGTGAAGATAAAATTTGTGTTTAGCTACGCCTTGAAATTTAGCAGTTCGCTCCTTAGTAAACAGCCAAAATTTGTCTAAATTATCTACATAACTAGGTTTATCCGCAAAACTCTGATTGCTATCGTAACCAACCGCAATCAAGCCAGCAGGCTCATTTACATTAACTGAATGTACCGTTACTTCGGGTAATTTACCATTCGCGTTTAATAATTTTTGTAATTTAGCTGCAGTGCAGTTAGCTAACATTTCGGCATAAACTTTACCACGGCGCTTTAAAATCCCAAGATTAGTTGTAATTTTTTCTTTAATCGTTAATGGTTCATTAATAATTTTAGCACTTAACCCGATTTCGTTATCCTGACTAAACACATTAACTTCATCATTAATATCGTCTTCAAATGGCGTATACTGTTCGCAAAATTCTACCATTCGTGCTCGAATCTCATTCAAATAACGGTTAACCGTATTTCTATTAATTGTAGTTTCAATTGCGATTTGCGTAGCTGACATATCCTCAGCAAAACACTTTACCATCTTACGAAATTTGTATTCAGAAATCTTCGCGCGTCGCACATATTTATTTTTAGCTAAACTATCCATGCTTACCTCAAAACCTTTACAATCTATTCTAGTCTAGCCTAAACGGCATCGCTAGCTTAATACGCTACATCCATGTTAAGATGAGGTATATAAAATGATTAATCCTATGTTTATTTAATTACTTAATCGTATTAAATTATAACATAAAATAGAGTAAGAGATACTAATGAATAAAGTAGATAACTTTCGCCTTAAATTTAATAATGATAACAAAGAATACGTGCCAATTATGATTGGTGGAATGGGTGTTGACATTTCAAGCAGTGAATTAGCGCTAGAGGCAGCTCGCTTAGGTGGTGTCGGTCATATTTCTGATGCGCTCGTGACCGATGTTTCTGATCGAAAGTTTGACACCAAATTTGTCGCTGATAAGCGCAAACAATATAAAGATAGTCTCAATAGCACTGACAAGAGTCGCATACATTTTGATGCGGTAGATATTCGAGCAGCTATGCAACTTCATGTTGGCAAAACAATGGAAGCTAAGCGTGGTGATGGGTTAGTCTTTGTAAATATCATGGAAAAATTAACCATGAATAATCCTAAAGACACCTTAACAACACGCCTCAATTCAGCATTAGACGCTGGAATTGATGGAATTACACTTAGCGCAGGTTTGCACCTAAACAGTATGGCAATGATGCAAGAAAATAAGCGCTTTCATGATGCAAAACTAGGTATTATTGTTTCTTCAGTTCGCGCACTTAAGCCATTTTTACAACGTGCTAAACGTTCAAACCGCATGCCTGATTTTATCGTGGTTGAAGGACCTTTGGCTGGTGGTCACTTAGGGTTTGCTTTTGATAATTGGAAAGAATTTAATTTAGCAGTAATCTTTAGTGAAATTAAACAATTTCTTCATGAAAGTAATTTAGATATACCACTAATTCCAGCTGGTGGGATCTTCACAGGTAGTGATGGTGCTGCATTTTTAGCTGATGGCGCAGCAGCAATTCAAGTGGCTACTCGCTTTACAGTGACCGAAGAATGTGGTCTACCAGATAAAGCCAAACAAGAGTATTTTCGTGCGACCGAGGCGGATGTTGAAGTAAATACTTCTTCACCTACGGGTTACCCAATGCGTATGTTAAGCTATTCACCTTCAATTGGTGCAAAACTTAAACCAAATTGCGAGTCATTGGGTTATCTTTTAGAAAATGGAACTTGCTCTTATATTGATGCTTATGAAAGAGCTAAAGCTGAAGCAGCTAGTAAAGGTAGTAAAGCATTTGGTGTTTATGAAAAAACTTGTCTGTGTACACACATGCAACTCTTTCAATGTTATACTTGTGGACATTACGTTTATCGTCTAAAAGACACCACAGTTAAACAAGATGATGGAAAATATCAAATTCTTACCGCTGAACACGTATTTAAAGACTATCAGTTCAGCACCGATGGTAAAATTGCACTTCCTGCAAGCGCCATTCTAAGCGCTTAAAACCGCAATATATATAAAAACCGCAATGATTAATTCTTTGCGGTTTTTATATATATTGTGCTTAAAGTTTTAAAGCAGATCTTTTAAATCAATCACAGACTAATATCTTAATGAACCTAAACATGAAATTGATAAGTTATTTAGCGGCTCACTATATACAATTATGTGTATTCATCTAATTTAAGATGTGTGAAAATTGATTTAACTTCGCGCGTAATTCACGCCAATTAGGCAGAAACTTACTCATTAAAGCATAAAAGCGCGGACTATGATTTTGCTCGACTAGATGACATAGTTCATGTACCACAACATAATCAATTAAACTCTGCTCCAACTGGATTAACGCGCGATTTAAATGCATGCGGTGCGTCTGCAGCGAATAACTTCCCCACCGCGTGCGCATCGTTTTTATACTTAGCCTTGGCAAACTATAGCCGCGTTCGGCAAAATAGCTAAATCGTTGTTGCAACAATTCTGGAAATAACTTCGCGGCTGCTTGTTGATAGAATTTTTCAATTAATATCGTCTGATCTTCTAACACTGTTGCACTACATAAAGAAATTTGACACCGTCCATCAACAATCCTAATTGAATTATCTGCCGTTAACCCAATTTGTTGTTGAATTGGATAATTTACCCCCAATAAACTTAAATTAGCTTCAGGAGTGATTTTTTTCGGCAATACAGCTTGAATTTTATTTAACTTTTGTTTCAACTTTGGATAATAGCGTCTAATTAAATCCTCAAGTTCCGCAGGCTTTTTATGCTGCGAACTACTAATTTCAACATGACCATTACTTCGAATCCGTAAATAACAGTGCTTAATTGGTTTATAAATTACCTCAACCGTTAATTCACGAAACTGAAAAGTTAAACTTTGCATCATGCAAACCACTTAATCATAATTGGATGCGCCAATCTTCTAACTCTGGTTCTTCTGATTCTGCTGAACTAATTGGCTTAATTAAATCAGGTCGATTGATAGCAGTAGCAAATTTTTCTAACATCGCATGTTGTAACGGATCTAATTGCGGTTTAACTATTGGTTTAAAATATTTTTCAGGTCGAACTTTCACCAATAGCTTGCCCAAATAAACTTGATTGGCTACCAAAACATCTTGAATCTCAGGAACAAGCTGATTTACTTTATAAAATGCACCGTTATTAATCACATACAGCACCAATAAATCATTGGCAGAATCAATTGCACCACAATGACAAATATTGCGCAATTCCACAAAATTTTGATTAAGAATGCTATTGATGCGATTAAGCTCAGCAACCCTTGCGGCGATACTATCTAAAGTATAAGTCTGTTGAATTTGCTCACTTAAGGTAACAAAATTATATTTTTTTTTACGCGCCATTACTCCCCCTAAATGATGAGAAAAGCGTCTAATGTTGCGCAAATGATGCAAACAACTCAACTAGTGCCGTTAAAGCCTCTTGTTCATCCTGGCCATCAACAGAAAGTGTAATTTGATCATTAAACTCTAAACCAAGGCTGAGAATATTAATCACTGATTTAATTGCTACGACTTTATCACCATGCGCCAATTGAATTAACGACGTAAATTTTTTGGCACAATTTACAATTAAAGCCGCTGGTCGCGCATGAATTCCGGTTGGATTACTAATAAAAATAGTTTGTGTTAGCATTACTATAATACCTTATAAAAATTTTATCAAAATTGATTAACATGAACAGTCTTAACAGAATATAAATAACTGATGTTACGCACTGATTTGCATGATTGTGTAAAATTACGGCTAATATAATTATTAAGACGATTCTACATGATAAACATATTTGACCTTTACACTGATTATTTACAAGTTGCACTTGGTTTAGCAACTGCTACAAACTTATCTAAAATAGTAGATAACGATGTTTCACATGATCAAATTACTAGAATGTTGGCTAATCTTGAGTGCAGTAACAAAAATTTATGGAAAATAGTTAAGCCATTAGTTAGGCAACACGAACTCCAAGATGCTTGTCTAATATTTGATGATAGCATCATACATAAACCTTATACAGATGAGAATGATATTAACTGTTACCATTATGACCATTGCCAAGGTCGTAACGTAAAAGGCATAAACATATTGACAACGTTCTACCATACTCAATCTGGAGAGCAAGCACTCAGAGTGCCAATAGCTTTTGATATCATCCGCAAACTAGTGTTTAGCTGTGATCTTGAAAGCAAAAAAGTCAAACGCAAAAGCCATGTAACTAAAAATGAACTAATGCGCAGCCAAATAGCACAAGCTATAAACAATAACGTGCTATTTAGTTATGTCTTGGCTGATTCATGGTTTGCATCAAGTGAAAATATGAAATTCATCCATGAAAAAGCTAAATATTTTATTTTTGATCTCAAAACTAACCGTTTAGCCATAATTGGAGATCGAAACAAAGGTCACTGGAATAATATCAATAAACTTGAATTGCAACCATGGACACCAACTAAGGTTTGGTTAAAAGATGTTGAACTTGAAATACTTTTAATCAAACAAGTCTTTAAAAACAAAGACAATTCTACTGGTGTACGATATCTTGCCTCAAATAACTTGAATTTAACCCGTGATGATTTCACCAACACCTACAAAAAACGGTGGAGTGTTGAGGAATACCATAAGAGTTTTAAACAGAATACTTGTATGACGAAATCGCCAACAAGAACGCTGCAAACTCAAAGTGCTCATGTATTTGCTTCAATTGTGTCTTACATTAAATTGGAGAAATACAAGTTTAGCTCTAAGCTGAACCATTTTGCCCTCCGCGGCAAATTATTAATTAATGCTGCAAAAGTAGCACTAAATGAATTACAACAAATTAAACTGCAGCTCGCTGAATTTGAAAGTTTGGCGCTTGCTGCGTAACATCAGTAACAAAATAAAATTCACCCTAATACCTATTTACCCTGCTAACAAATGACTTATCACCATTAGTTTAGCAGGGTTTCGTTTATTTATCCGACTCTGACACATTATCATACCGTGTCCTTTTTAAGTCTCAATTAGCACAATTCTAAATTTAGTATCAATTTTCATCATATCTTGTAAATTATTACAGACCTCAATATTAAGTTTATAAAATTCAGCTAAACTATATTTATCTTTAAAATATTTTTCGTACATAATTTGAACATTACAAAATTCTGGGCGATTTTGGTAAATACTACATTGATTATTTATTAAAAATTTACATGAACCATCATTATTTAACATAGCTTTATCTATATCTGGTATCTGATAAAGCGTTCTGCAACAAGCACCACATTTAGTACATGGATACATATTTAAACTTTCCCATTTTAGATTAAAACTGTAACGGTTTATCTGAGAGCATTAAATCACTAAATTCATGAAAGTCTGGTAAGTCTGAAGAAACTCCATATTCTTTTGTTATATCTTTTAATGATGTCACTGCTAAAGTAGTATTGTTGCTTTCAATAGCTGTATCCAGATTACTAAATGCTTTATTTAATCGTGCGTAATGATGATTGTAATAGAGATTCATCTCATTTTCTAACGATTCTCTTTTTTCGATTATTTTAGGTAGTTCTGCATCACAAAGATTGGCTATTTCGTTAGCTCTCATTTTTGCTAATTGGGTTGCTTGAAATTTATTCATGAACCAATCAATGATTTTCGGAATAGATACAACAATAAATGAACCAATAATTACACTAATCGCGGTAGCTAACGTATTACCAACATAAACACTCAGTTTTCTTTCAAAAAAGGCTATTCCGAAAACAGCAATAGCCGAAGATAAACTTTTTAAAATAAGACTAAAAAGTTCTGCTTTTGTTTTTATTTTACCAGTTGCATAATCATAAATTCCATTATATATGCTTTTAAGGGATGCGCGTAATTCATCCCAAATCATTTTAATGTTGGAAAAAACACCTTTAAATATACCTGAAATAGTGCTAATAATTATATCAACTCCTGCAAAACCAGCTCCACGATTTGCACCGTTTTTAAACTGTTCAAGCGTTTTTTTAATTAATCTTGAGATATGTTCCCATAAAGTTTCATTACTCTTGCCGCTGTAGTAAAGTTTAACTTCAACAATAAATCCACTCGCAAGAGTAGTTAGAGCCATATTCACACCATCTGATATCGCAGTTTGTCCAATATGATTTACTGCATTTTTTACTTGCTGTTTTGTGGCTGTAAATCTAGGATTTTGAGCCTCAGCTCTAGTAAAATTACCTTTTTGTAATTTCCCTAGAACTTGCTGTGCTTTTAATCTAGTTGCTTCATCTTTTGAATTTTTTGCCATATTCTCAAGATAATTTTTATGTTTATAATAATCATCACTTGGAACAGTAATATAATCATTCTTAAGATATCGATCTTCCAATAAGTCTTTTGAGTTTAATATGACTTTATCTTGATAAGTAGCAATGACATTACCATTCTTATCATACGTTACACGATCGCTAATAGAATCATTGGCTTTGCCTATTCGGTCTGTTCTAACCGTATGTTGTGATTTTCCATGTAATGCATCATTAGTATTATTATACCCAGCTTCCAATTCTTCAAATGAAGTGCCATAAAATTTATCATTTTTTTTATGTTGATTATATGTTTCACATACATTACTAGTTGATTGCACAGATGCACTATATGCATTATATGTGCTTAAGTTAAAGATATTTATTTTTAACTTTTGTAGTGTCTGGTTTCCTACTTCACTAATTAAATCATTTAAAAATATATTGCTTGTTGCTGTACTCATATTTACACCGTATTATTAAAAAATTGCCATTACAGAAGTAATGGCAAAGTATTATCAACATTAAATTGACTGAATTTTATTATTTAAAACTTTAATATCACTATTATATTTTGAAAGTAAACAAACGAAGTTTCCAAACTCAGACTTATTGTAGCTGCCGTCTTTAGTCATAATAGATAAATTAATCAAATCTTTCATACTAACTGCAATTAAAAAAGACATGTAGACTTGTATCTGTTCATGTTGCGAATATGTTCTGAAGTTAGTTGAGCTTGCTACAATTGAAGCTAATTTAGTTAATATACCAGCTAAATTAGACTCTAAAGCAATAAGTGCTTTTGTTAATGATTTAGCAAAAGCTTTCATATTATCAGCAATTAGTGTTGCAGCATTCAGATTCTCAACCTCAACCTCAGCTCCTTTTAAATTTGAATACGCATCTGCTCTAGCTTTCTCGGCTTTTGATGCTGCAATCATGCCTGCGGCTAACAGGATCGGACCCGCGACAATACCACCAAGAACTGCAGTACCTCCAGCCATACCTAAACCACCAGTAGCGAGAGAGCCACCTCCAAACCACGCTAATGTGGCATTCGTAGCCGCCACGCCAGATAATCCACTTATAGCGGCTCCTGTAGAGGCCGCGGCAAAAGTAGTTGCGCCACCATATGCACCTAATCCAGCCAATACGCCAGTTGCTAAAGATGCTGTTCCCGCACCTGCAATTTCAGACATAGATAATGAAATTTCTTTTAGTTCTAGAAATTCACGTTCAGTTGGTAATCTAAAACCATTAATTTCTATTTTACTTTTGTCCATATGTTCAATTTGCTCAACTAAACTAATCCAATTTGTAATAGTTTTATTGTATGCTTTTAATTTTATTCTGCCTAAATCTTCAAGACTCTCATTTGTTTCTTGTCTAGAGTTATCTAACTTAGTACTAGCTTCATTAAACATTTTTCTAGCTCTATCATTATATTCAGTCGCTTTAGAAAAATCTTTCTTCGCATCAATACCTTTTTTAGCTCCCCAGCCAGCAGCAAGCACAGCTGCCCCAATTAATAGTGGTAATGGCATAAATTATCTCCTAAAGTGTAATCAATTGAAAACCTTGTTGATTTAAAGCTAAAATAGATTTAGCCCAACTTGAACATAAACTATAATAACCATCAGAAAAGTTAAATACTTCTTTGATTGCTGTTAATATTTCCTGTTCTTTGCAGTGAAGTTCATCATCACAATGCGCTAGAGCTAATAACTCTAACAAAACAATTCTTTTTGACTCTTCTGATTCAAATACTTTCAATGTACTTTGTAGGTTGAAACTATTTTTGTTATATTCATCGCCAATAATAGACATTTCTAGACTATAACCTAAAATAATCTGTTCTTCTTTATGGCAAAACTCATCGTCGCTATGTGCAACATGATGAGCCAACATTAAGAAAGCTTCCTTCTCTTGTTCTTTTAACTTGGTTAAAAACATAATTAATTCCTTTTCTAATTCTAAAATTTATAAATAGTAAATTTATTTAAGACTAAAGATGACAGGGCTAGCTATTTTGTAACAAAAACAAAGTATCTTACCATAAATCGGCTCTAAAATTTGTCTCACCTTGTGGACATTTTGCCCTGTGATTAGTTAGCTGTGCTTTGGTATAGTGTTGCAACTTTGGCAAAATTATCTTTAAACCAAGTGCGTAGTGTGGTTGGTTCTAGTATTTCCGCATGTTGCATAAATTGAGGGAAGTATAATTGTGCTTTGAGTTCTGAGCATTCGAAGCTAAAAATATCCTCATGTTGTTCTAATAATTTGGGGCGATGTGTGAGATGAGTTGCCAAAATTTGTTGACCTGATGGATTAAGGCGAACTTTTACCACCTTGCCATAAGATAAAAACGCATCAAAATTAGCTTTAATTGCATTGATGTATTCGGCTTCATGGTGCTTTTGTGAATCTTTTAATATAGCAATGGCATGAATATTCAACAAACGGTAATTGCAGTAACTTTGCCGCTTCTCACAATAGCAGAAAACATAATTGCGGGTTTCGCCATCGGAGTTAATTATAAAATAGGGCTCAATGGTGCGATAAGCATTTTTATACTTGATTTTTAGCTTTAATTGATGCTGAATCGCGTACTCTAAGAGCGTCACGCTGGCGCTAAACAGATCTTTCTCGCGTTGATATTTAGCTTGGTTGCAATACTTGAGGAAAATTTTGCGAAAGTATTCCGCTTTGTTGTTGATTTTACTATTGGCATCAATTCCAACGAAGCGATCTTGATTCTCTTTATTTAAATTAAACTGTAAGATTCGATTAAATTGAGTCTTAATCTGATCTTGATCGGCAATTATTTCTTCAGCATAAACTTCAAAAATGCGATTACATAGTTTATTTTTATTGAGACTAAAATCACTTTCATCACTGGCGAGTGCAAGATGAATAAATTCGGGAATTGATAAGCGTACTTTACTTTCTAGTAAATCAACCATGCTTTTATTATCCTTAGATTCTATATTAATAAGAGCATATTATAACAATAATATCAGTGACTTGCAAGGATGTCGCTTGGCGTTGATATTGTTCTAGTTTGACCATTGTTATATAAGGGTTTATTGAGTATTTAAGGCGCTATTTTGTTCGATTTTTGAGAATACCCGCCTTGAAATTTAATTATTTAGTAATTAATTCTTGCGCATAAGTGAGGTTAAATGGCGCCAATTTTATCCGCCGAGATCAGTTTATAAATCTCTGATGATCCATCTTGATTGGTTTTTACTTCAGCTTTCACATTGCAAATATCACCACGTTCTTGACAAGTCGTTTTTCCAATTTGTTGAATGGCATCACTGACTAAAGTATAATCACCATCATATTCACCCGAGTTGATTTCATTGGCGCAGGTATCGCGAGCATGGCATTTCATAAAGCGGTAACTTCCTGCCAGCGAATTGAACTCATAAACTCCCACGAAGTTAAAACTAGTTGGATTTTGTTGTTTAGCTTTTTGGCAGCCTGTCATGCTAAGCCCAAGTAAACACAATAAGAATAAATTTTTCATTGCCAAAAATTCTTAGAATAAATTAATTAAAAGTTAATCTCAGCGAGAAAATAGGGTCAATTTTGCAAGACCCTATTTGCTGATTTTTACGTAATTAATTAATTGGTGTAATATCTCCATATGTATAACTAGATGGTTTATCAACACTCCAAGTAAGTCCATCTGTCGATTTCATTACTAGCCCATTGCTTCCAACGGCAACAAAACCATCTTGAGAATCATATATGATACTGTTAATATTATCAATTGCAACACTGCTAAGTGTGACAGCTTTCCAAGTAACGCCATCTTGAGAATTAAGAATTGTACCGCTATTGCCAACTGCAACATAAATATCATTACCAAATACAACTGAGTTAATTTGATTACTCGTTGAAGTGGTAGCTTTAATCCAGCTTGTGCCATTTGAACTATATGCAATATATCCGCCATAACCGACTATAAAATATTTATTGTTATTGTAAATAATGTCCATTAAGCGAGGATTTCCAGATGCTTGAGAATAACTCCAATTTATACCATTACTTGACGTTAGAACATAACCCAGATCTCCAGTAACATAATATTTACCGTTTAAGTATTGAACATTAGTTAGATCGCTAGTAGTAATGTTTGAAACATTGATTGATGTCCAGTTAATCCCATCGGTTGAATGCAATAATGTACCCGCATTACCAACGACAACATAATCACTGCCACTAGTGGCTATAGCTCGTGGGGCTTGAGCAATATTAGGTACCTTTGCCATCTTAAATGATGCAGCATTATCAGTTGAATATGCTATAGCTAATTCTACTTTTGGATAATCAGAATTAGTGGTTCCTAGTACGAATGATAATCCTGTGGAGTTTTGGAATGTATTATAATTTGTAACACTAATCCCAGATACGGTCTGAGTCCAGGTTTGCATGTTGTCTGTCGAATACCATACTTTTCCAAAGTTTCCAAATAAGAAATATTTACCATATTGGTATGTTAAAGTTTGACCTCCATATAATCCATTGGACGTATAATCGTTTCCAGTAACAGGATAAGGAGTATGACCAAAATAATTCCAATCAATACCATTGTTACTTGAGCACAGACGATATCCACCACTTTCACTTTGTTGAATGGAGCTCTCATCACCACAATATGCATAATATTTGTAGTTAACATAAGTAACCGCAGTTTGATTTAATTGACTTTCTCCGTTTAAATTTAGTGGTACTGAGCTATTCCAGTTAATCCCATCCAATGAGGTAGCCACCGAAGCATTATTGATATTACCTAAGTTAAAGTAGCAGAAATAACTATTATTTAGATTTTTAATAGTGCAACTAAATTGTGGTGGAGTTAGATCACCTGGGAAACGTGGAATATTTATTTGAATTGGGTAATTTTGGGCTGTCCAATTATTCCCATCGGCTGACATTCCATATTGGGATGTATTTCTATAGTCGTAATTATAATATGTAATAGCGTTATTTGAAGCGAGGAACTTTTGACCATTAAATGACAATCCTATTTGTCCACTGTCGCTAAACGTATAGGCATTATCATTTGCTTGAAGCCACGTTGCGCTGTCTAATGAATAATAAGTTCCATATATACTAACAGTTAAATATCGACTATTTCCATATGACATTGGCACTCTACCTTGATTATTAAAGGTTGTCCAAGTTACGCCATCCGTGGATTGTTGATTAGGTAATAAGTATTTTTGATTTTGTGAGTCATAATAAATATCCAGCGAAGATGATGTAGTGTGAGTAAAATTATTAGATTTATACCAATTTATTCCATCGTCAGAAAATAATCCGTTGTAGTTATATCCATAATTGACTGTAGAGGAGCCAACTGCAACAAAGCGATTTTTAGCAAATACATAACCTGTTAATCGAGGCGTCCCAAGTGGCATTTGTTTCCAAGAGTTATCTGCTTGCAATAGTAGATTACGTAAAGATGTATTACTTAATGATTTATTGGTAATTGCGCCAAAATCTCCAGATATCACATATTTACCATTTAATGATAATCCAGAAGGCCCAGGATCTGGTGTTGGACCAGGAGGTGTATTCCCACCCCCAGAACTTCCGCTAGAATCACTTGAACCTCCACCATTGCAGGCAACTAAAGTAATACTTAATAACAATAATACTATTTTTTTCATATAAACTTCTTTCATTTAAAGAATTACTACATCGCAGTCGCAGAACATCGTGCACCAAAAGGCTAACTCAAACTCTATGTTTAATAAACATCTTTAGTTATCCCTGTAATTTGAATTTTAGCATACCACCAAAACATGAGTAATTGACGGGTAACAGCAAAACTAAAAAAATAGTTCTATACCGATGACTGATTTAATTCGATATATATGAAAAATCGTTAAGCATTGATTCCATAACTTAGACCTTTTTAATTGTTACCTTGGTCATTTATTCATTCATAATTACTGCATGAACCTAATGCGTCAAATAGAATAATCATTAAGATTATGCTAAAATTCTCACTCATCTAATTAGCTGAGAAAGTTTACCATGCAACAAAAAATCTCCGAACAAGATAAGCTGATTTGCTTAAGCGATCAAGCTCACCCATTTTCCGCAATTAATCCACCAATTTGTCAAACCTCGAT
>Ga0247840_10006432_pt1 | contig 16920 bp, 18 predicted proteins | sample LaCruzMarch2015__FD_192404 | JGI IMG/M metagenome (GOLD analysis project Ga0247840, IMG submission 192404) | Freshwater microbial communities from meromictic Lake La Cruz, Castile-La Mancha, Spain - LaCruzMarch2015_17m | ecosystem: Environmental > Aquatic > Freshwater > Lake | place: Spain... | reverse complement strand
AACATACTGTTAAACTTCCGCATGACGGGGAGCCTCCTGTGGGTGAAATGTTTGTTTCATCACCTCCATTTTCCTGCATGCGGGGCTCCCTGTTCAACTTTTCAATTCCGTGTCTTGGACAGAGGTGTTTCTGAATGTAACATTCACGAAAAAATTTCCAATTTAAACAAGATCCATATCGGATGATGCGTGCCGGGCCCAATTGGACACGTCCTGAATACTCATGCGTTCGGAACCGTCAGGATTTTGCGGTTGCCTCATTCCGGCGCGTGGATAGACTGCCCCGAGATTTTCGTTCCGACAGTTTGCACGGTGTGGTTCTTTCGCTGGACCGGATGGCAGCAGAGGGTCCCCGGTTGGCTGTTGACAACGAGAAAGGCCGGCGTGGCGGAATTGGCAGACGCGCACGACTCAAAATCCCGCCTCTAACCGCTTTCAGATTGTTTCAGCGTGTTTCAATCAATGCCAGCAAAGCAAGTATTTATGCGGGTTTCCGGCTTGTCCCACACGGAAATGCCTGATTTCATCGGCACGGGCAGACTATCGCCCGGTCTAGCACAGGTTCTATCACATCGGCCTTTCACAAGTTTGAATCGTGCGCGTCTGGTGGCGTTTTCCCTCTGTAGTGGTCTCGCAAAACAGCCTCTGTGCTAGAGATTGTGCTAGTTTGAGAGGGATTCTAACCCCGGACCCGGTTTGCCGTTTCACCTCAATGGCCCGTCACTCCTGCCGAATCTGCTGCAATCTGCCTCACTTGCACGGGCGCCCTGAATCCGGATCGGCGAGGCAGCACCCCATTGCCTGAGGAAATGGTCAGATTGTCGGAGAATGATTGTCAGAAAATTTCCGGCCAGTTGCCAAGAAACCTTGCGTAGAGACGCGCCCCCTTCGGCCAGCCCCTGCTTTCAAAAAGATTCCTTAGGGGGGGGTGGTAGCTGTCAGAAATGCCATAAACTCTACCAAACCTGTCATACCCGTCATACCCGTCATGGAACACCCGCAGAGCCTTTGTGCAGGCTGATAAAACCAATGACGGGTTTCAAGTGGTCCCGTCATTCGATGTCATTGGACCGGGATGACAGGATGAGGCGAGCAAGAGCAATGAGGGAATGCGGGAGAATTTGAAACAAGGGCAGCAGCACGGGCATGTTGTCGAGGGACTGGCACCAGACTATTGCCGCACGGTTGCGAGGGCATGGCGGGCATCCTCGCGCAATGTTTTATTCGGGCCAGTGATGCCCCTCAGCATTTCTGAGGGTCGAGCGGGATCAGGCTGGCCTGGGAGGCTGAATGATCCACACCCTTTTTTCCGCAGTGCGATGTTGATCAATTCGGGAAGGGTTTTTTGCGCGCAGATGCCGGAGCCAGATTCCAATGGTGTTTATCTGGAGACTCCCCAAGAGCTTGATGGCAGATCCTCGGGAGGGACAGCCATCTTCGCACAAAGCCTGCTTCAAGTCCTCGACATCGCCCTTCCAGGGGGAATGCTTCTCGTTTCCTGAAAATAGTCCCTTGTCGATCAGCAGGAGCAAATGGTGTTCCGGTTCCCCCTCGAAAATCGTCATGGCGATTTCGGCGGGTATGTAGGATTGCACCCCATAGCGGCGGGACTGAAATTTTAGCGGAATCTCCCTCTGCAGCAGCCAATGAGCGAACGCGGGCAACTCACGGTCAATGGTTTCTCGAAAGGCTTGGCGCGGGTCCGCAGCCTCCGCAAATCGCTCCCAATATTTCGGCGCGGGGCGAGCTTGAAGCATGATGATTTTCTCGGCGAAGTCATCGGAGAGACTCGGCAGGCAGCGCAGCTTTTCCGGCTCGTCATTGAGCGTGATTGAGAGCCGCCAGAATGGAGACACCGTTACGGCGTCACGATTCTTTTTGTGCAAGCGGGCGGTATCGTTCGCCACAACTTCCTTGATCCTCTCCCCGAAAAACAACCGATCCTCATACCTTGACGATGATGGCACTTCCTCAATGAGTAGATGCTCAGAGCCGACCAGCTCCGCGTTGAAATCCGTGCGTCCAAAGAAAAATGACTTTGGATCAGCAGACCGGCCCGCAAGTATCGGGGTAATGATTTGATGCTGAATCCGGCTCTTTCCGCAATCGGGCGGTCCCACGATGATGATCGCCTGTCCGGGGCGACGCGTGCCTGCCCGCAGGGATTCATATGCGACTTTCAGCCAGAGACAAAGCCGGATGGCATCCTCTCCAAGCAAAGCCTCTAGAAAATCAAGAGTGTTGGCAAAGTCGCCCTTTTCCGGTTCTACCAGCCGGGGCGACTCGCGCACCAGCACACGCCCACCAGGCAGATCATAGACCCCGGCACGAGTTCCGCCGATGCTTGCGGCCAGGTCAACAACCCGCAAATCATCCGTAGCGGCATCCAGCACACTGTCAACCTGTGAAATACATTCGCCTGCTTCCGGGTCCGGCTTCACCCGCAGGCCGAGTTTCCTCAATTTCCGGCGCACTTCAGCCGCCCCCATTTCAATAAACCTCTCGCGGCCTCGATCATTCCGCCGCAAGAAATATGAGGGCGAGCCGTTCAGCCAATACAGATCAAGGTCCGCAAGTGTTTTCTTAGGATCAAACGGCGGGCGGGGAGGCTGTGCGGGCGGTTCCTCGGAGCCCTTTGCAGGCACCGGCGTCTTGGCGGACTTCTCTGCGATCTCCGCACACTCGATAGCGGACCAGGCATCAACCGGACGCGCACGGGTCCAGTCGTTCGCGTCTGCAAATTCAGGCGGTGTGGCGACTCGATAGACCGGACCTCGGGCGGCCGCCACGACTTCAGCGAACCACTTTTCCCCGGCTCGGCTCCCGTTCTTTTCCTCGTCATTCTGCGGCCAGGCATAGACAGCCCCGGCAGCGAGTGCGGCAAACTTCCCGTTTCCAGCCCCACGGGTCACGAGCACAGCCCACCCATCGGGCGGGGACTCGTGCCAGCGGGCAACGTCCATGACCGCGAAGGCATCCCATTGCGACTCGAAAACCATGACTTTTGCGGCGGCGGCGATGTCCCCGATGATGAGCGGATGAACGCCCCGGCGTGTCGGCGTGTAGAACCACTTGCCAGACTTCGGGCGAACGTGCGCGGAAATAAACTCCCCGGCCTCATTGTGGACCGGGAAGGCGATCCCATCGCGAGTTGCGCCAACAAGGGACTGCGATTTCAACCACTCGACAAACGCCGACGAATATCCCCGCCAATTGCAGAGGTGCGCGATATGCTTCGGAGTGAAGTTTTCCACGGCAGCCGGCCAATTGAAGGTATCGCCGGACGCGGCGGGGGTATTTACTTTGTGGTTCGAGGATCCATTGCGAACGTTCGCAATGGGAATTTTTGCCTTGGCCCCGCCCTTGCGCACAGCGGCGGCAGGCGTGGCCGTTTCCACCCCGGCAAGGTGAAGGTAGCGGCGGAGGGCATCGGCCCGGCTCAGCCCCTCCAAGGTTTCGAGGAAGGTGATTTCATCGCCCTTTCGTTCCTGCCCCCCGGAGCGGTCACACCAGCCCCAAGACTCGCCTGCGCGAAAAATGGAAAAGGAAGGCGTTTTTTGCTTCCGGCCTTTGGAGAAAGGGGACTGCATATTGCCTCCCTCGGCACCGCCTGGGGGAGTGAATCCCAAGACGCGCAGCAACTCGGGCAGCGGCAGCCGCTCCTTGGCGGCCTCGATGTTGGAACGGTCCGTGCTCATGCGAAAAACACGACCCCCTTTCCGTTGCTTTCAGATCCGATGGAAACCAACCGCCCGTTGCACGTCGCCGCGATCCGGAGGCCACGCGAGTCAGCATCCAGATCGCGGAAGATCGCGGCGGCCCAACGTTGCGCGTGGCGGCGGTTCCTGCGGTTCAAACCCTTTGGCAGATCAACAGCGGCGGCGATCACATCCGGGGCGAATGTCAGCCGGACCACGGCGCAGCCAGCCCGGCCAAGGTCCAACTGGTGCGTTTTCGTGGGCGTGCTCATTGCCCCGACTCCAGAAAGCGGCAAAGGCGACCATGCGCGGCGGCCAGGTCCCGCGCAAATTCAGGGGCGAGGGCTCGCATTTCCTTTTCGATCTCCGATTCATCCGGCAGATACTCGGCAGGAATCCAGCCGCCTTTGTGGACGCCGGCCAGAAGGATAAGCAGACGATGCGCGGAAACATTTCCCTTCACATCCGGCAGGACGGGGAATGCCCCATCGCTGAATGCCAAGGTGAAAAGCCTCACCCTCGCAATTGCCTTGCACATTTTTTTTGACTTCACCGGGCGAAGGCCACCCCAAGAACCGGCCCCCTTGACCAGCTCAGCGTGAATTTCCAAGAGAATTTCGAGCATGGCTATTTTGCTCCCTTCTTGCCAGCCGCGGCAGGGGTTCGCACAACGCCGGCGAATTCTCCACGGGCGGCCCGTTCATTGAATTCCGCAATCGCTTCCCGTGTGACGTAGTGCCGTCCGGCGATCACGATTGTTTTCAGCCAGCCGCGCTTTCGAGCCCGCCAGCAGGTTGTAGGGGACCAGCCGCTTTGCGACATGAAATGGTCAAGCGCGAGCGGCGGCAGGGCGTTTAGTGGTATGGTTTCCTCGTTCATACCAATGCAAGCGTGTCAAATGAAACGCTGCGAAAGCAGCGCGTCCGGTGCTTTTTGCAAGGCGGGAAAAACAGCCCAATGAACGCGCGTTCATTGGAACTTCGATTTACAATGTAAACGCGACTTCCAATAAACACGTGTTTATTGGAAATCCCCGGAAGATCAGCGGACGCGGTAAATGTCCCGGTTCCACTTGTAGCGGCCAGCACCCAGCCATTCCTCGGTAATCGCCCAGACGTTGCCGCGCCAAGAAGCCTTCAAGGAACGCTTGAGCCAATCGCGACCATCCGGCAAATCAGGAGGGGAAATTCTGCCCGATGGCTGGTCAATGCAACCGACCGACCGCAAGAGCCCATGGGGAAAAGAATCACTGGTATAAGTTTTTCTCCAAACCGCATTGATGTCGAGATAGGATGTCGTGGCGTAAAGCGGATTGATTCTGCTTTTACCATCGACGGAGATGTTTTTCTCGAATTCTTTTTTGGTATCGTTCCACTTGTATTTTTTGGAGATCGCCTCGAAATCCGGATGCGTATCTATAGGCTGCTCCGCAGTGCTGTCTTCCAACTCAAAGGTTTCATCAGAACCGTTCGCGGAAGAGCCGCCGCCTGATTTTTTCCCTTCATAGAATAAGGTGACTTGAATATCTCCCTTGTCCTCGGAAAATGACCTGTCGACAAGTGGCAGCCCAAACGGGGCACTAGCAGGAACGAAGGCAATGGCTTCCTCCAATGTTGAAACAATCCAAGGGATTCGGCAGGAAATAATTCCGTTTTTATCGACGCCCCCAGAGGCACCCTCTACGCGGTAAGGTTCCCCTGCCATAGTCAACCAAAGACCGGAACAGATCCGGGTTTTTTCGGCGGGTTGGAAATCTTGTCATAGATTTTATTCAGGACGCCGGTTTGCCGCTCGTTTTCGGAAAGAATAGGATCGCGGCCAGATCCGGCCCCTGTGCCTCCACCACCGCCAATGCGTTGCAAGGAGTTCACGCCGATCTTTGCATTGCTCATGCCAAGCTCATCAGTGCCATCTCCAGGCGTTTTTGGTGCGGCATCCGCCAGGGCTTTTTCGCTGATTTGCTGGACGTGACTCGCCACGCCGGCCCAGATACTTGCGAGATGGGCTTGATCCTCTGAGGAGTTGAACGCCTTGGAGCCCCCAAAGCCTTCCTTGAAAGCCGCGCCGATATTTTTGGTCTGCTCAACCGCTCTCTCGGCAATTTTCCCGGCGATCGGCGCGAGAAGATCACCGGCATCGGCCCGATACGCCTGCCCGGTCTCACGCATGCCTTGCGCTTTTTCTCTGAGAGAATCCGCTGCGCCGCCGATCTTGCCTCCAAGGCCGGGGATTTTCGAGAGCTTGTCGAGGATCAGGGCAACGGCATCAAACAGGATGGCAGTGAAGTCTTTTGCGATGCCAATGAATGCTTCCCCCATTCCTTTCCAAAATGAAGGATCGCTCAGGACCTCGAAATACATGATCCCGTTCTTGACCGCCTCGGCAACGCTCTGAGCCAGTGCATTGCCAGCCCCCCGGATCACATCCATGAGGAAATTCCCCGCATCCATCAGCGAGATTTTCAGCGACGTGAAAAGGATGTCCCCGATTTTACCATCCGCGAATGCCTGCATGATGAAGGACATGACTTCCCCGAGTTGCTGGCCCATCTGTGAGAAATCCAAATTCGCCAGGCCATCAAGGAGAGGCTTGATTACCGGGGCCACCTTGTCAGCGACCCCGACGAAGAACCCTTGCGTTTTCAAGCCAGCCAGGGCGAGTTTGTCGCTCACGTCATCGAAGAGGGCCGCATCTTTGCTCAGCAGCTCCGCCTGTCCTCCGACCTGTGCGGCGGCATCACCAAAGCCACCGGACGCGAAAAGCGAGAGAAGTTCCCCGCCACTCTTCCCAAAAATATCCATTGAAGCGGCTGATTTCTCGGCGGGATCGGAAACCCGGTTGATCGCCTCGCCGATGGCATGGAACTGGTCAACAGGGGTTTTCTTTTTCAAGTCATCCATCTTCAAGCCCAGCTTGGAAAGAGTCTCGGATCCGGTCCCACTGGCCAAAGCCTTCTGCATTTTGTTGATGACCGGCCCCACATCCTCAGCCGCCTTGCCGCTGTTCTTGAATTCCTGTTGCAGCTTGAGGAGTTCCCCGGCGGCAACACCCGTGCGGGCGGAAAGGTCGTTCAACTCGCCGCCAACATCCAGAGCCTGCTTGATTCCAACAGCCATTGCCCCGGCGGCAACGGATGGCAAAGCCAGCATCTTTGCGGCAGAGAGCGCAACATGGGCAAACTTTGCCTGCATCCCCACCAGCGACTTGTCGATTCTGCGGAAGGCCGCCTGAATCGGGCTGTCGTTCGCGTCAAATGTTGCTGTTGCCTTGGCCACATGGCCTGCGAGGTGTCAAAAAAGGATGAAAATCAACCATCCGCCACGCGGAAAACCCTTCCAATAAAAACGTTTTTATTGGAAATCGCGTTTACAATGTAAATCGCTTTCCCAATAACAACGTTGTTATTGGGAAAATTACTCGCTCTCTGCTCAGGCAGCAGGCACCAAGGCAGGCACGGGCGGTTCCACACCGGCATTCCGCGCCGCTTCAAGAGCCAAGGCCAGAGCGGCCTCGATTTGCCGGCCTGCGTCCTCTCGGGAATCCCCATGCGCCATGATGGACGGCCATTCGATCACTTGGGCGACATAGCACCGGTCGGCGGGATCGGAGGAATACCAGATCCGCACTTCGTAGTCTTTGGGCTCGTGCATGATTGTCATTATAGGCCGATGTTCTGTTTTTTCAACTCTTCGCGCACTTGGCGGACTTGGTAGGACTTCGCCTTGCTGCCGTCCGCCTGCAAATTCAGGAAGCTGGCACCGTGCTGGAAAATGATATGGCTGCCTCCGCGATGGCGGGAGGTGTAACCAAGGTCTTGCAGCAACCTGCACAGATCCGCAAACGGGAAACTTCCATCACTCCGACCGCTCATCACTTTTTCCAGAAGTTTTTCTGTCCTGCTCATGTCAGCTTTGAAAGCTCAAGTTCAAGTCGCCGCGAGTAATCTTGCCGGGCCGGTCGAGGGTAAGCACGCAGCCATTCTCGATAATGCCGGGGCGTGGCGGAAGTTCCAAATTCGAGAGCGTAGCCGCGTTGCTGGTCTTGGTAGATCAAGTTGCGACTCCATCCGAAATACTGTGCCAGCCCGGAAATGTTGAGCGGGGTATCCTCTCCCGCCTCAATGTCACGCCCGCAATACTTGACGACACCAGGGCGGCCGGGGCGTGATGCGGGCCGCTTGGCACAATCGTCTTCTCCCGGGGCGGGGGCAGCGACACTGGCAAGCAGCCCCTTGCAGTCGGCAATACCGCCCCCGTCCACAAAAGCGGCCAAGGCAAGGTTGAAAAACTTTTCAATCTCAACCCCCATGTCGCCAGCAAGGGGAATGGCACGAAGCAAGAGGGCATCAGGAATATTGAAAGTGACGCGACACAGCCCGGCCACGGGCTTTTTATCACCCGGCAGGGGCACGACAGAAGGAGCGAAAGGCGAGCCCTTGGCAGGGCGTTTGGCGCGGGCGGCTTTCATGTATTTACTTTGTGAGGCGGGTTTCCAATGAAAACGTTTTCATTGGGATGGATTCCCGGAAGTCGGGAAGGGTATGGAATTGCCCCCGAAGCCCCTCTTGCCGCCACCTCTCACAAAGCGGGCGGATCATGGCTTCAACCTCATGCTCCTCTTTCATCCCTTCCCAGCCATTACAGAAAAAATCAGCCCATTCGGCAGGATCGTTATTGAACTGGTCAAACAATCCCCCAAGCATTGACTTGGCAAGGCTTCCCGGATCAAGGTCCGCATCCCGTTCAAGTTCTGCGATCCTGCTGGCATGGCGGGAAAACTCCCGCTGCCCCGCTGCCAGGTAGGGTTCAATTGATGCACTGTCTATCATTGGCGTTGCTGTGGTGTTCATAATTTTCATGGCCGGAATTTCAAAGCGGACGCGAGGCGCACCGGAGCCGCCTCGATCCTCGCGGCCAGCTCGGCTTTCTCGGCCTCCCGTTCGCGAGCCAGCCAGGCTTGAATTTGCAAAGTCACTTCCCCGGAAGGCTCGAATTTCCGGGAGAGCCAGGCAGAGCATTGTTGTTGCGCCACACCAAGGGCGGCGGCCAAGGCTACCACCCGGCCCCGCCGCGCTTTGCAGAACTCCTGCACATCGTCCAAGAGGGCGGCCAGCAGTGGCGTTTTTTGCCCACCATCGGGAAGGGTGGAAAAGGGCGGTTTTTCGGATTGAATATCATCTTTCATAAGTCACTTGTATTATGTGCGTTGTGAAGAGTTGAGATTGATAACATCATATAAGATCAGTAGTATACAATGGAATTATTGTGGTCTCAAAAAGGCAATGACGGGTTGTATGACGGGCTTTCTTGAGCCCCGTCATGTTTGGGAACCCTGATAAACACAGGGCATGAGAGGCAACATCGGCCAGCCAATGACGGGATGACGGGTTTGGGGCACATTTGAAGGATTTTCATGCAGCTTGTGCGCCTTTGGCAGCCGGGGCGGGCAGGATCTCGATTCCAAAACGCATCTTGTCCGCAGCTCGCTTGCGGTGTTCATCGGCCAGATCGCCATACACTTTGCCAATGAGCACGCCGCCGTCCTTGTGGCCGACCCAGCGGGCAATGGTCATGAAGTCGATGCCGGCCATGACCGCCCACGAAATGAAGAACACGCGCAGATGATGGAAGCCGACCCCCGGCAACTTCGCGGCGGTTCGCGCCTTGCGGAAGCTCTCTTTGAGCGTGCGGGCATGTTGATCGCGTTGTCCCCGCTGGGGCGACGGAAAGAGAAAGGTGCAGTCCGGATCTTTCCGGCCTTTCATCTCAGCCAGCAGCGACCGCAGAGAGGAATTGAAGTCAACCGCCCTCTCCTCATGGTTCTTGCTCAGACCGTCCGAACCGATGGTTACAATCTCCCGCTCGAAATCCACATCTGCCCAGCCTACCCGCAAAGCCTCCATTTCACGCGCCCCGGTGTAGGCAAGAAAGCGCAGGTAGTCGGAAAGCAGATCCCCGTTTTTCTCCTTGGCGGCGGCAGCCAGTAGGCTCTCCACTTCGGAGAGAGTGACCAGACGGCGCTTTGGCGGAGGTTCCTGTGTCAGTCGCTCAATGTCTGGAATCTCCCGCACCAGCCCGTCACGCTTCGCGGAGCGAAGCACATTGCGCAGGGAAGTCAGATAAATGTTTCCTGTGCGGGCCTTGCGCCCCCCGGCCAGCAACTTGTCGAGGAAGGCGGAAATATGGGGGGTGCGCACCAGGTCAACGCGAAGGGAGCCCAGCTCCTTTTTCCAGGCATCAAGGCAAACCTTTTCCGCCTCCAAGGTATTCGGGCGTTTCTGTTGGATCGTCGGCTTTGCAAAATACCTGTCGATGTAGTCAGCCAGGCTCGGCTTTCTGCCGGGGGCGGGCAACTTGTCGTTCTTCCGCGACTGGCGCAGATCATCCAAGGCCGCTTGCGCAGCAGTCAGCGTGAGAACCGCCCCCCCATCCTCCAAGCGCAGCGGGAATTTCCGGGCCGTCTTCTTGCCGTCTCCACGGTCAACCCAAAGCTGTGCATAGAACCGGCCATTGCGAACAAGGAGCCCCTTCACTTTCCGATTGCGCGAATCACGGGCGGCAGTAAACTGCGGCGCGTGATAGTTTGTGCTAGAGCTACTTTTTGCAGCGTCCACATTTCCGGACGTTTCAGCGCGTTTCATGGTGTTGCTCTAGCACAATCTCTAGCACAAGCACAATATATTTCTGATGATTGCAGCAATTTTTCTTTAATTTACCCTTAAGCCGGCGTGGCGGAATTGGCAGACGCGCACGACTCAAAATCGTGTTCCTTCGGGAGTGTGGGTTCGAGACCCTCCGCCGGTAAATTATCATGAGGTATGCCATCCACTCCTTCCCCTTACATTCTCGCGGGCGACATCGGCGGGACGAAAGCCAGCATTGCAACGTTCCGCGTCGTGGGGAACGAACTGCTCCTGGTTAGAAACCAGCGCTATCCGAGCACGTCTTTTGCCGGGCTGAACGCGATTCTCCGAGCCTACCTTGCCGAAGATGAGCGCCCGATCCTGGCGGCTTGTTTCGGGGTTCCCGGCCCGGTCCACAACGGGCGTGCGAAGCCAACCAACCTCAACTGGGGTGTCGATGCGGCGGAAATCGCCGAGGAGTTCGAGATTCCGCATGTTGCGGTCATGAATGACCTGGCGGCAAATGCCTATGGGGTTTCCCACCTCAAGCCTTCGGATTTCGCGATCGTTCAGAAGGGTGCTCCGGATGCGGAAGGAAACCGCTGCGTCGTTTCGCCAGGAACCGGTCTCGGCGAGGCCGGGATGTTCTGGGACGGGAAACGTCACCACGTCTGGGCCTGCGAGGGGGGACACACGGACTTCGCGCCGCGCGGCCCGCTTGAGATTGCCCTTCTGGAGTATCTCCAAAAGCAGTTCGGCCACGTGAGCGCCGAGCGGGTTGTCTCGGGCATGGGCATCGAAAACATTTATAAATTCCTGCGCGAAACCGGACGGGGGAAGGAAGTTCCCGCCGTCGCCGCGGAAATGAAAAATGCCGACCCGAACCGTGTTATCTCGAAATACGCGGAATCCGGTGCCTGCCCGATGTGCGTGCAGACGCTGGAAATCTTTGTCGGATGTCTCGGAGCGGAAGCCAGCAACATGGCGTTGAAAACGATGGCGTCGGGGGGCGTCTACCTTGGCGGAGGGATTCCGTCCAAGATGCTCTCCCATATTCAGAGCGTCGCATTTCTCCATGCATTCAATGACAAGGGCAGGCTCTCGTCGCTGCTGGAAAAAACTCCCGTGATGGTCATTCTCAACGACCAGGCGGCGCTGATCGGAGCGGCTTACTATGCGCGCGAGGGAGCCGCTGCTTCCTGAGATCATTCATGCCCGCTCCCTCACTGAAGCTTCTGAATCCTGCTTCGCGAATTTATATCCCGGACGGGAACCCCGCGGACTCAGCTCTCGCCCGCATCACACATCTTGGAATCGGAGCGCATCAGGACGATCTGGAATTCATGGCGTTCCATGGAATCATCACCTGCTTCCATTCGGAATCCGAATGGTTCGGGGGAGTGACCTGCACGGATGGTGCGGGGAGTTCCAGGGCCGGGGTCTACGCGGACCTTACAGACGATCAGATGCGGGAGATCCGGATTCGGGAGCAGGAAGCCGCTGCCACGGTCGGATGCTTCGGGGCAATGATCCAACTCGGGTATTCGAGTGCCGCGGTCAAGGATGCGGCCAAGGCGGATTTAAAGTCCGACATTGCTGCGATTCTGGCCGCCACGCGTCCGAATGTGGTTTACACGCACAACCCCGCGGACAAGCACGACACGCACATCGGCGTATTCTTTGCGACGATTCAGGCTCTGCGCGAAATGCCCCGTCAAGACAGGCCGGCTGCGGTTTACGGGTGCGAGGTCTGGCGCGGGCTCGACTGGATGCTGGACGGGGATAAGGTTGCTCTCGATGTGGGTGGACACGACAGCCTGGCAGCCTCGCTCAACGGAATCTTTGATTCCCAGATTGCCGGTGGGAAACGGTATGATCTCGCCACGGTTGGAAGGCGTCACGCGAACGCGACTTTCTTCGATGCGCATTCGGCGGATCCTGCGGAGATGCTTTCCTTCGCCATGGATCTCACCCCGCTCATCGCCGACAACCCGCCGGATATTCTAGAATACGTCCTCGGATACATCCGGCGCTTCGAGGAAGACGTCCGGCGCAAACTCTTGCCAAGGGCAACATGGAAATAATCATCCGCCCAACACCCGCAGAATGTGCGGCGACAGCGGCGACTATCGTTGCGGATCTTGTTCGAAAGAACCCGGCCGCCGTTCTTGGTCTGGCCACGGGCAGCACGCCTCTCGGGCTTTACGGCGAACTGATCCGACAGCATCGGGTGGAAGTATTGGATTTTTCCCGCGTTACGACTTTCAACCTGGACGAGTATGTCGGTCTCGACGGTCGCCATCCGGCTTCTTACCGCCGGTTCATGCAGGAACACTTCTTCGACCATGTCAACGTGCGGCCGGAAAACATCCACATCCCGGATGGAAGGGCTTCCGACATTCCGGCGCACTGTCGGGAGTATGAAGACGCCATCAGGCAATCCGGAGGAATCGACCTGCAGGTTCTCGGGATCGGCCGCGACGGGCACATTGGTTTCAATGAGCCTTCTTCTTCGTTGGCTTCCCGCACCCGGATCAAAACGCTCACCGAAAAAACCATCTCTGCGAACCGTGGGTCTTTTTCCTATGGAGAGGAGGTGCCCCGGCACGTCATCACCATGGGTGTCGGAACGATCATGGAATCCCGCACCTGCCTTTTGCTCGCGATCGGAGAGGCTAAGTCAAAGGCCCTGGCGTCCATGGCGGAAGGTCCGGTGACGGCGATGTGCCCGGCTTCGATTCTGCAAATGCATCCGTGCGCGGTGGTGATCGCCGACGAGGCTGCCGCCCAAAATCTGGAGCGCGCGGATTACTACCGGTATGTTTACGAAAACAAGCCGGACTTTCAAAAGATCCCGCCTTTTCGCGACGCCTGATCTCCGGTGGTCAGCGGGCGTCCTCTGGCGGAAGCTGAGCAAGCTTTTCCAGCCAGCTCCCTCCCGATCCCTTCATCCACTTCCAGACATACCATCCGACGAGAAATGAGATTAGGACCGAGACGACGACGTCGGAAGGATGGTGTGCGCCCATCGCGATGCTTGACCAGGCGACCAGTCCGGCGCCGGCGAGGGCGGGGATGCCGATCGGCGGGCAGGCGAAAACCAGGACAGCAGCCAGGCCGAAAGCCGTCGCGGTATGGCCGGACGGAAACGAATTGTAGGCCGGCTGGCCGATCAGCAAGTTCCCGTCATGCCAGGAGCCGTAGAATCCCTGAGCGATCGCGGGACTTTCCTTCGGACGGGTGCGACCGGTCGTGAGGCGGGAGGCGTTCGCGATCATTCCTGAAAGGGTCGATGCAATCATGGCTGCTGCCACAATCCGCATCCAGCGACGGCTTTTCAAGAGACGGGCTGCAAGGAGCCCCACGACGCAAACCGCCATGAGCGGCGGCCAGTCGCCGAACTTTCTGACGGCCGCGTGGAAGCGGGCATCCGCCGATTTTTTCCAGCCCTTGCCCTGGGATGCGACCACGGCCTCGCGCACCCGCGAATCGAGCTGAAATGACCCCCAGATCGCGACGGCGTAAAGTCCCGCAAGGAGAAGAATGAGGAGGCGGGACATCTCGGCTAAATTCCCCGCAGGCCGGTCAGGAGAAGCTCGGCATTCGACCGGGTGTGCAGAAGGTTTGAGGAGAGGACTTCCATGGCCTCGGCTGAAGGAAGCTCGGAGAGCTGCCGCCTCAACTGGACCACGCGCTCGTATTCCTCCGGATGAAAAAGAAGCTCCTCGCGCCGCGTGCCGGATTTCACGATATGGATGGCTGGAAAGATCCGCAGTTCCGCAATCGACTTGTCCAGGTGGAGCTCCATGTTTCCCGTTCCCTTGAACTCCTCGAAAATCAGGTCGTCCATCCTGCTGTAGGTCTCGATCAATGCGGTTCCCAGGATTGTGAGGCTGCCGCCCTCCTCGACATTTCTGGCGGATCCGAAGAATTTCCGCGGCTTGGCGAGTGCCTTCGCGTCCACGCCTCCGCTCATGGTGCGGCCTTTTTTCGGCTGGAGGTTGTTGTATGCGCGCGCCATGCGGGTGATCGAGTCGAGAAGGATGATCACATCGCGCCCGAGCTCGACCAAGCGCTGGGAGCGGTCGGAAACTGCTTCACAGATCTGCACGTGCCGCGTGACCGGCTCGTCGAAGGTTGATGCGTAGATTTCGCAATCCAGCGCCCGGCGCATATCAGTGACCTCTTCCGGACGCTCGTCCACCAGAAGCAGGATCAGCGCCGCATCCGGGTGGTTTGCCCGGATCGAGCGCGCAAGCGTCTGGAGCATGATGGTTTTTCCGGCGCGCGGCGGAGCAGCGATCAAACCGCGCTGCCCCATCCCCAGCGGGGACACAAGGTCGACAGCCCGCGCGGCCACTTCCGGGTTTACCGGGGTCTCAAGAAGAATGCGCCGGTTCGGGAACAGGGGAGTCAGCTTTTCAAATTCCGTCGGAGTCTTCCACTCGCTGAGCGGAATTCCCTCCACCGAAATCAGCTGGTCCACAACGAGGCCCCGCTCGCGGTCGCGCGGGAGGCGGATCGAAAAATCCAGCATCAGCCCGGCTTGCAGGCCGGTGTTCCGCATCAGCGAAGGCGGAACAAACACGTCCTCCGGACCCGGCTTCAAATCGAAGGCCGTCCAGCGGATGACGCCCGCGTCCCCATTGCGCTCCAGGAGCCCCTGGCCGGTGAGGCAGCCGCCGCGGCTCAGCTGATGCCGGGCCTGGTCGAGAACGAGATGGTGGCGGGTGCTGTCGGGACGAATCCTGACGCCAACGGTTCCCGCCCGGGCGAGCAACTCATCGAGGGGAAGGCGCTGCAGATCATTTAAAACGAGCGGGGAAATTTCGGATTGGTCTTCAGGAGAAGGCATGAGGCAAAAAAACGGTTCGGAGCCGGGCCGGTCACGCGGAGGAAACTCTCCGCGGCACGGGGTGAGAAGGCATTCAGCTACACGCTTCCTTACGCGCTGCCCGGAACGAAGCAAGCGCAAAATCGGAGTTCCGGATAATTGCCCGCGATCGGCGGAAAGCATGGAACGGGCAGGAAACATTTGACTCCGAAACTCCTCCAAGGCAATGTGGACGGTTCTTTCCATTCATGCGACACACCATCTCGATTCTTGTTGAAAACAAATTCGGCGTGCTGACACGTGTGGCCGGCATGTTCAGCGGCCGCGGGTTCAACATCGACACGCTCAATGTCGGCCCGACCCTGGACTCCTCGGCCTCCCGGATGACAATTGTTGTCCGCGGCGACGACAAAGTGCTCGAGCAGGTCACCAAGCAGTTGGAGAAACTGGTTGACGTGATCGACGTGCAGGATTTCCGCGACGAGGAATACGTGGATCGCGAACTCGTTCTGCTCCGCGTGAAGGCGACCTCGAAGACCCGCGCCGAGGTCATGCAGATCTGCGACATCTTCCGCGCCAAGATCATCGACGTGCAGTCGGACAACCTCGCCATCGAGATCACCGGCACCGAGGGCAAGATCAACAAATTCCTGGCCCTTATGGAGACCTTCGGAGTCGGCGACCTCACGCGCACCGGCAAGGTCGCGCTTTCCCGTTCCAACGATTAACTTTTTCAACCACCAACAATAAAACCATGCCAGCCAAGATCTATACTGACAAAGACGCCGACCTCAAAGTGCTCAAGGGCAAAACCCTTGCGGTTCTGGGATTCGGATCCCAGGGACACGCCCACGCACTGAACCTCAAGGAAAGCGGTGCAAAAGTCATCATCGGCCTCTACCCGAAATCCAAGAGCCGTGAGGTTGCCAAGAAGCGCGGCTTTGAAGTGTTTGACACCGCCGAAGCCGTCCGCCGGGCCGATGTGATCATGGTTGCCATTCCCGACACCAAGCAGCCGTCCGTCTACAAAAAGGATATCGCTCCGAACCTCTCCGCCGGGAAAACCCTCGTTTTCAGCCACGGCTTCAGCATCCACTACAAGACCATTGTTCCGCCGAAGAACGTCAACGTGATCATGGTCGCCCCGAAAGGCCCCGGCCACATCGTGCGCCGCCAGTTCACCGAAGGAAAAGGGGTTCCGGCCCTCATCGCCGTTTATCAAAATCCCGGCAAGGATGCGAAAAAGATCGCTCTCGCGTGGGCCAAGGGCGTGGGTGGAACGCGCGGCGGCGTGATCGAGACGACCTTCAAAGAGGAGACCGAGACAGACCTCTTCGGAGAACAGACTGTTCTCTGCGGCGGTTGCTCCGCGTTGGTCCAGGCCGGGTTCGAAACCCTTGTCGAGGCGGGATACTCGCCCGAGATGGCCTACTTCGAGTGCCTGCACGAACTGAAGCTGATCGTTGACCTTATGAACGAATCCGGCATCGCCGGGATGCGATTCTCGATCAGCGAAACCGCCAAGTGGGGAGATGTGACGGTCGGCCCAAAAATCATCGACGGATCAGTGAAGAAGCGGATGAAAGCCGCGCTCAAGGACATCCAGTCGGGCAAGTTTGCCAAGGATTGGGTCAGCGAATTCCAGACCGGCTACAAGCGATACGACGCCCTGCTCAAGAAGGGCGAACAGCATCCGATCGAGAAGACGGGCACGCGCCTCCGGTCGCTCATGCCGTGGATCAAAAAGAAAAACCTGAAAGGTGCCC
>Ga0247840_10006430_pt1 | contig 16922 bp, 15 predicted proteins | sample LaCruzMarch2015__FD_192404 | JGI IMG/M metagenome (GOLD analysis project Ga0247840, IMG submission 192404) | Freshwater microbial communities from meromictic Lake La Cruz, Castile-La Mancha, Spain - LaCruzMarch2015_17m | ecosystem: Environmental > Aquatic > Freshwater > Lake | place: Spain... | reverse complement strand
TCCTCTGCATCGTAAGCGGCCAATATTCTCTCCCGAAAATCCAAGGAAATGGTTCGTCGATTGCGCATGCCAGAACCCCTACCAAGAAACCCTTAAATTGGCTATACTATTTATTGAATTGCTCTAGTGGGCGAGCTTCTCCAGCCTCATTGAGCGGCTGAAGTTCTTCACGTAGGGTATCGCACGGGAGAACCGCCCGGTCAGCAGGCCCGGGCGCTGGAGCTCCAGCACGGCGCTGTAGTAATACCAATCGCCCTGGGCGATGAGGAGATAGGCCCGGTCACCGCTCGCCACGCCATGGACGGTGTAGCTGCCGATCATGCCGCTGATCCTGCGTCCTTCCTGAATGAGCGCCGCGCGCCCCCAGTCGTTGCTGATCCAGTTCCCGGCGACGTTGATTCCCGCAGGTTCGGTCTGGTCGGAGAGCCAGTTGTCACCAACCTTGTTGTTCCGGTTATACCGCCCGTCGTTGAACTCGGTTACGACCGAACATCCGGCAAGCAGGCTAAGAGCAAGGCAAACGATGACGGATCTTCTCATGTCAATCGACGATTCGGTCGAGATGGACCGGCAGGCTGTCGACTTTGGAATAGGGAACAAACGAGGAATACGATCCCTCCACGATCTCGGAGGACTTCCGCGTGAGGATCATCGTGTGTTCCACCCACTCGTCGTCCACAAGCAGAGCGTAGGCGGATTTTCCGGATACGATCCCCGTGATGTGGAAGTGGGCGATCGAGCCTGTCAGCTTCCCGTCGCGCTGGTTCAGGGCAACGATCCCCCAGTCCGGAGAGTAGTAAACCCCCTCGAAATTTGTGGCTGCAGGCTGCCTATCATTGGCGGATATCCATGCTGCGGCAGCGGCGTTGTTTTTGGAGTATTTCTCTGTGAGCGTGCATCCGGAGAGGAGCAGAACCGCGGAGAGAACCAGGGGCAGAAAGGACAATGCTTTCATGGAGCCTTCCATACCACCGCGTTCCCGTCGCGTAAAGCCCCTTTCAGCCGGCAGCGGCGGAATCCATCGCGCGATTGAGTGCGGCGACAACCGCCTTGATAGAAGCCAGCTCGATGTTCGTGTCGCTGCCCACGCCAAAAAATGTCCGGCCTCCGCCCGTCCTGATCTGCATGTAGCTGACCGCTTTTGCTCCCGCGCCGGCACCCAGCGAATGCTCGGAATAACTCAGCACATCGAAGCGCGGCAGACCGGTGGTCCGGAGCGCCTGCACAAATGCGTCGATCGGCCCGTTACCGGTCCCCTTGAGCGCCATTCCATCACCCTTCCATATAAGGCGCGCCTCGCAGGTTACGGTGCTGGATCGCTCGATCGTATTGAACTCAACCAGGGCGAGCGGCTCGTCGCGCAACATGTAGGTGTTCACAAAGACATCGTGGATTTCCTGCGGGCTGAGTTCGGTGCCCTTCTCGTCCGAGATGTTGTTGATGATCCGGCCGATCTCCTTCTGCATCGCCCTCGGAAGCTGATAGCCGAACTCCTTCTCCAAAAGGTAGGCGACGCCGCCCTTGCCAGACTGCGAATTGATCCGGATGATGGCCTTGTAGCTCCGGCCGATGTCCGCAGGGTCTATCGGAATGTAGAGGACATCCCACGGCTTGCCCGGGCGCTGTTGCTCCCAGGATTTTTTGATGGCGTCCTGATGGGATCCGCTGAATGCCGTGAATGCGAGATCGCCGACATACGGGTGACGGGGATGGATCTCCATCCGGGTGCAGCGCTCGTAGACGTCGCGGATGCCGTTGATATCGCTGAAATCGAGCCCGGGATGAATTCCCTGCAGGTAGAGATTCAGCGCGACTGCCGCGATATCGAGGTTGCCGGTCCGCTCGCCGAGCCCGAACAGCGTGCCCTCCACGCGGTCGGCTCCCGCGAGCAGGGCGAGCTCCGTGGCCGCAATGCCGGTACCGCGGTCGTTGTGGGTGTGCAGAGAGAGCGTGGTCGCCTCCCTGCGGGTGAGATGCGTGGACATCCACTCGATCTGGTCGGCATGGACGTTCGGCGTCGCGTATTCCACGGTGGCCGGAAGATTGAGGATGATCTTGTTTTCCGGCGACGGCTCCCAGATGCCGGTCACCGCTTCGCAGATCTCCAGCGAAAATTCCAGCTCCGTGCTCGTGAAGCTTTCCGGCGAATACTCGAGCCGGATCCGCGTCCCCGTCTCAACCAGCGGACGCATGTTCTCCTTAAGGAATGCAACCCCGTCGGTCGCAATCCTCACGATCTCCTCACGCGTGGCGCCGAAGACGTATTCCCGCTGCTTCGGCGATGTCGAATTATAAAGATGAAAAATGACGCTCTTTGCCCCGCGGAGCGCCTCGAGCGAGCGCGATATCAATTCCTCCCGGCATTGGCAGAGGATCTGGATCGTCACGTCATCAGGGATCAAATCCTCCTCGATCAGCTTCCGGCAAAAATCGAACTCGATCTGGGATGCCGACGGGAAGCCGACCTCGATCTCCTTGAACCCGATCCCGACAAGCATCTCAAAATACTCGAGCTTCTCTGTAACGCTCATCGGCTGGGCCAGCGCCTGATTCCCGTCCCGAAGATCCACGCTGCACCAGATTGGGGCGCGCTGGAGCGTCCGATTCGGCCACTGCCGGTCGGGCAGGAGCACCGGCGGAATGGGGCAGTATTTGGTAACGGGCGGCGGTTGCATCATTGGAGAAGAGGGAGCTTACCACCACATCGCCACATCGCCAATGATCGATTGACGGGACACGAAGCGCGTAGCCTTCCCGTGTCGCGTTCCCGGCTCCACGCAGCGGAATGTGATTTTACTGCCAGTGAGCCGGGATCCAGATTCGTCGTCCGTTCGCCATTCCCCAGGTTCCGTCCACCCAGATCGAATCCGGAGAAGGAGGATGTCCGCGCGCGGCAAGGCTTCCGTCATCCTGCCCCACATACTGCGAATCGGGAATCCTATCGCCTTGGTTCCCCGGTGAGCGCGGGCCGCGGTCGAGAGCCTCAAAAATCGCGTAGCCAAGCGGATCCGGCGGACGCCAGCGACCCTCGGCATTTTTGCAGGCGGGTATGAGCGATGCAGAAGACGCACACAGAACTCCCAGAAGGATCCGTTTTTTCACAGCGGCAACTATAGCACGAATCGGATGGGAGAAAACCAAATCTATCCCAGCATGTCGGCCGCGTCAGAATTTCCTCCATCCTTCCCGGCTCCCCCATCAGAGACACTGAACTTTTCCTTTGGGCAAACCCGTTGAATCGTGCTAGGTTGAGCCAATGAAGCATTGCCTCCACCAATGCACCCATCGAGTAGCACGGTGGCTTCTGCCGTATAAACAATCCGGTTTTACGCTGATCGAGCTTCTTCTGGTGATTGCGATTATCGGAGTGATGAGTTCGTTGATCATCACGACGGTGTCCAACGCCGCGGCGGATGCCAGGAGAACCCTTGCTTTCCAGCAACAGGTAACCCTTCAGGATGCTCTCAATGCCTGGATTGCGGCCAATTCCAGCGGGACGAACACGCTCTCGAGCGCCCGGGCATTCTACAATTCGAATATCGGATCGGCGGCAAATGCTCTGAACAACATCCTGAGCAATAACTACCTGCACAACTCGACTTACCAGCACTTTCTCAGCAACTCATCGGGGACCCAGATCAAAAGCGAAGCCATGGTGAAATCCAGTATGTCCCTGAGATTTACCACGTGGACGTCCTCCAACTACCCGACAGTCGAATGGAATTAATATTATGAAATTCGAAATTCGAGCCGGCCGGAGCCTCGATCTCCTTGCCTCCTTTTCTTCCGCCTTCTCCCTCGTCGAGGTGCTTGCCGCCATTGCCATCATCGGGATCATCACGTTCCTCGCAATCCCGAATATCGTCCGCGTCAAGCAGGACGGTGAGGACAATCTTGCCCGCGCCCGCGCGGAAACGCTCAACATGGCAATCGCCTCATACGTGCAGGCTGTCGGAACAAATGCCGCCGCGAGCGCTTGGAGCGCCACAAATGCCGACGGGCGCTACAACCTGATCCGGACGTATATTTCTTTCTCGGAGTCCACGCTCTCAGCTTACACTCCGTCCGGATACTCTCTCACCCTTCCCATCACCATCGTCCCGATGACAAACAAGACGACCATCAGCAACAGCCTCAGGGTCACGAATATCTATTATTGAGCACATGCAGACGGATGAAAAAGGGGGTGATCCGACTGCTTGGCAGAAGATCGAAATTGTCCGGCCGGGCGGAAGAGCGGGGATGTCGCTGATAGAGGTATTAGTGGTCATTTCCTTCCTGGCGATTGTTGCCGCGCTTGCAATCCCGTCGATTTCGAATGTTCTGTTTTCCTCCTCCTACCAAACGGCACAACGAAACATGAATCTTCTCAACGGAGCCGTCATTGCCTACAGCCAGTCCAGTTGGGGAGAAATCAATACGAATGTCTTTGCAACTTCCAGCGGTAGCGACGACGAGGCGGGTGTCTTTAATTGCCTCCGCTATCGGAACACAAACGCCGCTCTGGCCGCCCCGGGCTCACCCTACCTCCCTCCGAACGCTACTTTTGTCGCCACCAGTGAGACCAATACCTATCGCGCCCGCTGGAACGGCCGGATGTTTGAAATCCTGCCGGTAGGAACAAGCGGGACCGGGCTGGACCTAATGAAAATTATGGGGTCTATCCAGTCCCCTCCTTCAAACGACCCTGATCCTCGCAGCACCAACTCATGAGCCCCTCCGCCTGGGATGACCTATGTGCCGTTTTGAAAGAGGGCGGCATTGATTCCGGAACTCCGCCTGACGAGTCCGTGGACCTCCATCAGCACCTCGCTCACGTCAATGGAGTCGCGCCCGAGGAGGCGCTTGAGTGGCTCTCGAGAAAATTCGGCATCCTTCCCCTCAACCCCGTCCGGACAAGCTGCTCGACCCGCGCGGAAAACGCGTTCCGCAAGCTTTGCCCCCGGATGGAAAACCCGGCCGAGGAATATTGGATCCCTTTAGGCACACTTGGTCCGCTTGTTCTCTGTGCTCACTACAACCCGTCCAGCACCAAACTCTGGGATATTCCCGTGGAACTCATCATTCCGGTCCTGATCCCTCAGTCGAAATATGCCATCCTTCAGCGGGATTTCATGGGGAGGATCGAACTCCAGCCACTGGAAGGATCGGGCCCGCTTCACATTCCCTCTCCGCTTCCCAAACCCTCCACTCCGGAAGCCACCGTGGATTGGCTGCTCGACTTTTATCCCTTCGAGGATGACACCCGGAACAAACTGGAACGCTCCAGGCCGGATCTCTCAGGTTTGACGGTGGATGCGCTGACATCCGTCAAATCACTCCCGACCCATTTCGGGCTCGCGCTGCGATACCTTGCTGCCGGCGATCATTGCTTCAATGCCGAACATGCCCCGCCGCAGAATATCTTCCCGGAATCCCTCCTCGAAAAATATGCCGTTTATCCTCTTTATTGCGGGGTAAAAACGGTCTTCCTCCTCTCTGCGGAAAAAGAGAATTTCGCCTTCGAGGACGAGTGGCTTTCCGGAGGAAACGACCCTCTCGTCTTCCGGACCATCCTCTCCGAGCGCGAAGCGATCATCGCAACGATCAACCGCGACCGGAGCCGGTCGGTAACCACAAGCGCGGCGGCCACCGACCAGGAAATGACTTACTCGGATGTGGCCAACATCGTCGATATCGACGTGCAGGACATCCAGCGCATCAACCCGTCGAGCATCAACGCCACGCCAGAACAGGTCGTCCACTGGGTCCTCTGGCGGGCGATCACCGGACGCGCGAGCGACCTCCATATTGAAAAATTCTACAACACGGCGCGCTTCCGCGGCCGTATCGACGGCGAACTCAAGGTCCTCCATTCCTGCCCGGAGGAGCAGCTCGCGAGATTCGTCAGCCTCATTAAAAATTACTCGAACATGGGGCAGCGACGCCAGGACGCGCAGGACGGACGATTCTCTCTGACGCTCGGGAAGCGTCGGGTGGACTGCCGTGTCTCCGCCATTCCGTGCCGCAAAGATCTGCAGAAGGTCACGATCCGATTCCTTGACCGCCAGGACGGCATCCGGAAGCTCAGCGAACTCAACCTCTCGCCCCGCCAGATCTCCGTGCTCGCGGACGCCATGGGCCGCGATCAGGGCCTCATCCTCGTCACGGGCCCGACGGGCAGCGGAAAGACATCCACCCTCTACGCCCTGCTCAACAGCATCAACGCCGACAACATCAATATTCAGACCATCGAGGACCCGATCGAATACGAGGTCGAAGGTCTCAACCAGACCCAGACCGATCCGACCAACGGAATTGATTTTGGTGAGGGTTTACGGCGTCTCATGCGGGCGGACCCGGATGTCATCCTCATCGGCGAGTGCCGTGATTTCGAAACCGCAAACTCCGCCGTCAACGCCGCGCTCACCGGACACCTCGTTCTCACCACGCTCCACGCGAATGATTCTCTGCGCGCGGTGAGCCGGTTGATTTCCATGGGCATCCCACCCTACCTGCTGGCGGATTCCCTGGCTCTTTCCCAGGCGCAGCGACTTGTCCGCCGCCTCTGCACCTATTGCAAGCGACCTGTTCAGTTGACCCCCGACATCCGTGCGATTTTTTCCGCAAACCTTGTCGCAATTCCTCCGGAAACCCAGACCATCTTCGAGAAAAACGGTTGCTCCGAATGCCGGGAGTCCGGCTATACCGGCCGAATGGCCCTCATGGAGATGTGTCCATCGGACAATGTCCTCGCCGACCTGATCGGCGCGAATGCTCCGCAAAGCGAAATGCGCAAACACGCCTTCAAGAAGGGCGTCCTGACTCTCTATCAGGAAGGCCTCGCGCAAGTACTCAACGGCAACACCTCGCTCGAAGAGATCAGCTGCCTGAGCTACACGGCCATTGATGCCGATTGGGACAAGGAAGTCCCCGATCCCGACGGCACCCCCTGATTCGGATTTCTGGCGGCTGTTGCGAGCCTCGATCGCGCCAAAGGATCGCCTCGATCGGCTCCCCCATTGACAAGCCGCAGGCGTGGCCCCACGGTGCATACATATGCCATTTTCACAACTTGGACTAACCAAGCCGCTGCTTCATGGAGTCCAGGCGATGGGCTATGGAGACCCGACCCCGATCCAGCTGAGGGCGATTCCACCGGCGCTTGAAGGCCGCGATGTCATCGCCTCCGCCCAGACCGGGACGGGTAAGACCGCCGCCTTCGCACTGCCGGTCCTCCAGAAACTCGCCACACACGGCAGGTGCCGGTGCCTGGTTCTCGAACCAACCCGCGAACTAGCGATGCAGGTCGAAACCGCGATGAGGGATTTTGCCAGATTCACCGACCTGCGGGCCGGGTCGGTTTTTGGCGGGGTCGGTTACGGTGCGCAGCGGACGGCCCTGCGCGAGGGCCTCGACATCGTGGTGGCCACTCCCGGACGTCTGGAAGACCATCTCCAGCAGGGCACACTGCGGCTGAACGAAATCGAAATTCTCGTTCTGGACGAGGTGGACCGCATGCTCGATGTCGGATTTCTCCCGCCGATGCGCCGGATCATCGCCAAATGCCCGAAGGACCGTCAGACCCTGTTCTTTTCGGCGACGCTTCCGCCGGAAATCGCCGAACTCGCCAACTTTGCACTCCGGGATCCGGTCCGAATTGAGATCGGCGCATCGCGCAGCGTGGTTTCGACCGTGAAACACGGGGTTTACACGGTGGATCCAAGCCGGAAATTCGACCTCCTGCTCGCGCTCCTCACCGCAACCGATTATCAGAGCGTCATCATCTTCTCGCGCACCAAGCACGGCGCCGACAAGATCGCGAAAAAACTGCGCGCCAACAACCACTCGGTCGCCGTCCTTCACGCAAACCGCTCCCAGAACCAGCGCATCGAGGCACTGAACGGCTTCAAATCCGGAAAATACGAGGTCATGGTCGCCACCGATATCGCCGCACGCGGGATCGACGTCGCCGGGGTCAGCCATGTCATCAACTATGACGTGCCGCAGCACCCGGAGGACTACGTCCACCGGATCGGCCGCACCGGACGCGCCCAGCAAACCGGCGACGCCTTCACCCTCGTCACCCACGAGGAAGCAAAAAAACTCGCCGCCATCGAACGGTTCATCGGACAAAAGATCGAACGCCTGAAGCTCGAGGGATTCCAGGTCCCGGCAAACGGCGAACCGGAGGCTCCGCGCCCCCCGAAAGTCGAACCCCGGATGGACGGCCGCTCCGCATTCGGCCGGAGGGGGAGTTTTCGCCGGAGGCGTTGAAACCCTTCCTGCAAAGGCCCGGACAAATGCGGATCCCCGCTGGAATTTCCACGGAAAAATGCAAAGCCTGAAGAGCCGCGGCAATTTTCCCGTTTTACTTTTTGCGGAATCCGCCTTTGATGATCGGTTCGCCTGCTCACCATGCTCAACTGGATCATAAAAAAAATCATCGGCTCGAAAAACCAGCGGGAAATCCGCCGGCTGCAGCCGCTCGTCCGCCGCATCAACGAGATTGAAGCCGGACTTCAATCGCTTTCTGACGACGCGCTGAGGGCGAAGACCCTCGAGTGGAAGGACCGCCTGTCGAAGATCGAAGACGGGGAGCTGCTGGCAGCCGAGCTTGAAGCGCTTTTGCCCGAAGCCTTCGCTGTAGTGAAGAGTGCTGCGCGCCGGATGGTGGGGCGCGACATCACGGTCTGCGACCAGCCGCTGAGCTGGAATATGGTGCATTTCGATGTCCAGTTGATCGGCGGGATGATCCTCCACCGCGGACGCATCGCGGAAATGGCAACTGGCGAAGGAAAAACCCTCGTCGCGACGCTCGCCGTCTATTTGAACGCTCTCTCGGGACGTGGAGTGCATGTGGTCACGGTCAACGACTACCTCGCCAAGCGCGACGCCGAGTGGATGGGTCAGCTCTACACGTTCCTCGGGCTCACGGTCGGGGTGATCCAGAACGACCAGCATCCGGAACTCCGCCGCGCTCAATACCAGTGCGACATCACCTATGGCACCAACAGCGAATTCGGGTTCGACTACCTGCGGGACAACGGCATGGCCACCAGCCGCGAGCAGCAGGTCCAGCGCGGGCACTTTTTCGCGATCGTGGACGAAGTGGATTCGATCCTTATCGACGAGGCGCGCACGCCGCTCATCATCAGCGGCCCTGCAACGGTTTCCACCCACCAATACGACCGGTTCAAGCCGCTGATCGAACAGCTGGTCCGCAAGCAAACAATGCTTTGCAACCGCCTCGCCACCGAGTCGAAAGAGCTCCTCGAGGCGGGCAAAAAAGACGAGGCCGGCCGCACGCTCTTCAAGCTCAAGCTCGGCCAGCCGCGCAACAAGGCCCTCCTCCGCATGATGGAGGATCCGGAGATGCGCAAGGTCATGGACAAGGCGGAGCTGGAATTTTACAAGGATACCGACGGCAAGGCCGCGCTCGTGGACCTGAAGGAGGAGCTCTTCTTCACCATCGAGGAGCGCCAGCACGACGCCGACCTCACCGAGCAGGGCCGGAATTACCTCAACCCAGACGATCCGAACGCCTTCGTCCTTCCCGACCTCCTCACCGAGTTCGCGGACATCGAAAACGACGCGACGCTGGACGCCGCCGGCAAGGCGCAAAAGATTGCCGGCCGCCAGCAGCATTGCGACGCGCAGGCCGAACGGATCCACAACATCGCCCAGCTCCTTAAGGCTTACTGCCTCTACGAGAAGGACGTCGAATACGTCGTCGAGGAAAACAAGGTCATCATCGTGGACACGTTCACCGGCCGCAAGATGCCGGGCCGGCGCTGGAGCGACGGGCTTCACCAGGCGGTCGAGGCCAAGGAGGGAGTCCAGATCGACCGCGAGACCCAGACGCTCGCCACAATCACGATCCAGAACTACTTCCGCCTCTACGAAAAACTCGCCGGCATGACCGGCACCGCGGAGACCGAGGTCAACGAATTCCACGACATCTACCAGCTCGACGTGAACGTGATCCCGACGAACCGGAAGGTCGCCCGCATGGACGAGAATGACCGGATCTACAAGACCCGGCGCGAAAAATATCACGCCTCCATCGAGGCGATCCGCGAGGCCCACGGCCGCGGGCAGCCGGTCCTCGTCGGCACGGCAAGCGTGGAGTCGAGCGAACTGCTCAGCCGGATGCTCAAGCTCCAGAAAATCCCGCACACCGTCCTCAACGCGAAATACCACATGCAGGAGGCCGAGATCGTCGCGCGCGCCGGACTCCGCGGCGCGGTCACGATCTCCACGAACATGGCCGGACGCGGAACCGACATCAAACTCGGAGAGGGCGTTCCCGACCTTGGCGGTCTCTACGTCATCGGCACCGAGCGCCATGAATCCCGCCGGATCGACCGCCAGCTTCGCGGACGCTGCGCCCGCCAGGGCGATCCCGGGCGCTCGCGCTTCTACGTTAGCTTCGAGGACGACCTCATGCGGAACTTCGGCGCCAGCGACCGGATGACAAAAATCATGGAGACGTTCGGCCTCAAAGAGGGCGAGGAACTCGAGCACCCGTGGCTGAACAAGAGCGTCGAAACCGCGCAGAAGCGGGTCGAGCAGCGAAACTACCAGATGCGCCGCCGCACGCTGGAATTCGACGACGTGATGAACCAGCAGCGCGAGGTCATCTACGGCTACCGGAACGAGGTGATGGATTCCGAAACCCCGCGCACCCTGATCCACGACGTCATCACGGAGGCGGTTCCCAAGAAAGTTGCGGAGTTCCTGGTGGCCCCAGAGGGCGAGGAGCCGGACCCGGACGGCCTGCTCCAGTGGATCAACTCGACGTTCCCGCTCGGTCTCACCCGCGAGAAGGCGGCGTTGGACACAAGATCCGTCGAAGGGAACGCGCAGTTCCTCATGGAGACGATCCGCTCGGCCTACGACCGCAAGTCCGAGCTCGAAAATCCCGACGCCCTGCGCGGACTCGAACGCTACATCATCCTCAATGCCGTTGACCGGCTCTGGCAGGAACACCTCTACGCGATGGACGGCCTCCGCGAGGCGGTCTACCTCCGCGCATTCGGGCAGAAGGATCCGCTCGTCGAATACAAGAACGACGCCTACGTCATGTTCGTCGAGCTGATGGACAACATCAAAGCCGAGGTCCTCAACAACCTCTTCCGCAGCACGACCAACCTCCAGGCGTTCGAGCAGCTCCTCGCAAGCCTCCCGCAGAACCTGCTCCGCGCGGACCCCGCCGCACGCGCCCGCACGGCTGCGGCGGCTCCGGTCGATGCCAATATCCTCTCCGACGAGCCGCTGCCCGCGCCCAAGCTGGAACTCCCGATCAAACGGGAACTTCCAAAAGTCGGCCGCAACGACGCGTGCCCGTGCGGAAGCGGCAAAAAGTTCAAGTCCTGCTGCGGACGCACGGCTTGACCGATGCTGCACGTGGTTCTGATCGAACCGGAAATTCCGCCGAACACCGGAAATATCGCCCGCCTCTGCCTTGCGGCTCGGGCGCGCCTCCACCTCGTCGGACCGCTCGGGTTTTCACTCGATGAAAAGGCACTGCGCCGCGCCGGGATGGATTACTGGGAGAGATGCGATGTCAGGCAGTGGACGACATTTGCCGAACTCCGCGCCGCCGATCCGTTGGCGCGATATTTTTTTCTGACGACCAAAGCGGAGGTTCCCTACTGGGATACGAACTTCCAAGCGGGCGATTATCTCGTCTTCGGCCGCGAAACCCGCGGGCTCCCGGAATCCCTCCTCGCGGAAAATTCCAGCGCCTGCCGGAAGATCCCGATGGCGGCGGAGGCGCGTAGCCTCAACCTCGCGACTTCGGTCGGAATCGTCCTCTACGAGGCGCTCCGCCAGATCCGTGGGATCTGATCACCCAGCCAGCCCACGGAGGCACACATACGTATACAGCCCGGAACTGTGTCCATCCCCCCAGCGCGGCTGCAGGGCATACCCGCCGACGGTCTGCCAGCTCATCAGTTCAAAGCTCCCCGGTCCGTGGGTCACCTTCGGCTTCACCACCAAACCCGTCACATCCGGTTCGCCAGAGCAGGCAGCGCAGGGACAACTCCGCCTCATATGCTCGAGCCCGATGAACGACTCGCCGCCGTCACTCCACGCGATCGCAAGCTCACTGCCGATTTTTTCTACGGCCAAAGGATGGAATGTTTGCTGCATAAAATTTTTCTCTCGCAATATCTAATATCTACCGGTTTAGTTGTTATTTCACATGGACCACTTGGACGAACTGGAATCCCAGAGCATTTACCTCTTGCGCGAAGCATACCACAGTTTTTCGAATCTGTGTATGCCTTGGAGCATGGGCAAGGACTCGAACGTGCTGATTTGGCTGTCGAAGAAGGCGTTCTGCGGGAAAATTCCCTACCCGTTGATGCATATCGACACAACCTATGAATTTCCGGAGATGCTGGAATTCCGGGACTGGGCGCTGAAATATTACGATCTCGACCTGATCGTGAAGATCAACGAGGACGCGCGGGCGGGACGTGGGGCTTACACGGCATCTGTCGGATATGAGACGCACGATCCGGTAACGGTGACGCACGAGTTGAAGACGGTCGCCCTGCAGCAGGTCATGGCAGAGAGGAAATTCGACGCCCTGATCACCGGCATCCGTCGCGACGAGGATCCGACGCGCGCCAAGGAGCGGTATTTTTCACCGCGAACTGCGGATTTTGAGTGGGACTACAAGGATCAGCCTCCGGAGTTCTGGAACCAGTTCACGACGGCGCTCGAACCGGGAGAACACATCCGGGTCCAGCCGCTCCTCGACTGGGCGGAAGTCGATATCTGGAGGTATATCGAGCGCGAGAACATCCCGATCCCGCAGATGTATTTTGCCCGGCGCGGGGAGGACGGACAATTTTACCGGTTCCGGTCGCTCGGCTGCTGGCCGATCACGAAGCCGGTCGTGAGCACCGCCTCGAATATCCAGGAAATCATCGCCGAACTCATGATCACCAAGACCAGCGAGCGGTCCGGCCGCGCCCAGGACCACCACGAACGCAACGCCATGCAAAAACTCCGCGCAAAAGGATTCATGTGAAGGCGGAAGGCGGAGGGCGGAGGGCAGAAGTGTCCGATTTGAAGTTGCGCACGTTTCAATTCGGGGTGCGCTGTGTAAAGTTGTCCAATGCGTTGCCCCAGACGCGGGCGGGGGCTTCCATTGCGAGCCAGCTTATTCGATGCGGCACTTCGGTTGGAGCGAACTACCGGGCAGCCCGTCGCGCCCGATCCCGCGCGGAATTCGCAGCAAAGCTGGGCATCTCTGAAGAGGAGTGTGACGAAACTCTTTATTGGTTGGAAATGATTGAAGCGCTTGGTTTGATCAAACCCGCAGCCCTCCGTTCTCTTCACCAGGAAGCCGATGAGATCCTCTCCATCATCATTTCCGCCATTAAAACGACCAAAAGCAGACAAACAACCAAGTAACATGGCCACGCAACCACTTCCGACTTCCGACTCCCGACCTCCGACTTCGCAAAAGCTTCGCATCGTCATCGTCGGTCATGTGGACCATGGAAAATCCACTCTGATCGGGCGGCTGTTCCACGACACGAACTCGCTGCCTGAGGGCAAGATCGAGCAGATCCGGAAGGCGAGCGAGGCGGAGGGGATGGAGTTCGAGTTCGCATTCCTGCTGGACGCCCTGCTCGAGGAGCAGGAGCAGAACATCACGATCGACACGACCCAGCTCCCGTTCCGGACGGCCAACCGGGAGTGCGTGATCATTGACGCACCCGGCCACAAGGAATTTTTAAAGAACATGATCACCGGCGCGGCGAGCGCGGACGCCGCGATCCTGCTCATCGATGCCCACGAGGGAATCCAGGAGCAGTCGAAACGCCACGCTTATCTACTCTCGCTGCTCGGCATCAAACAGGTGGTTGTCGCTGTCAACAAGATGGACCTCGTCGGCTACTCGCAGGAGACCTTCGGGAAGATCCAGGCCGACTACACGGTCTTCCTGCAGAAGCTCGGCGTCACGCCACAGCACTTCCTGCCGATCTCTGCCAAACTCGGACAAAACATCACCGCGGCTTCTGTGGAAATGCCATGGTTCCACGGCCCCGCCATCCTTCAGGCGCTCGACCAGTTTGAAATTCCCGTTCCGCCGGAGGGCCTCCCTCTGCGCCTGGTTTTGCAGGATGTTTACCGCTTCGACGAACGCAGAATTCTTGCCGGACGCATCGAAGCGGGACGCCTTGCCGTCGGGGAGGAGCTTGTTTTCTGGCCGGACCGGAAGCGCAGCCGGATCAAAAGCATCGAGGACTGGGGATCGGAGCATCCACCGAAATCCGCAGAGGTCGGCGAGTCGGTCGCCATCACTCTCGAGGAGCAGATTTTCGTCGAACGCGGCCAGATCGCCAGCCATCCGGGAGTCGGTCCGGTCGAAGGTCGCGAGATCCACGCCAGCCTCTTCTGGCTGAGCAACGACCCGCTGCCGCTCAACCAGCCGTTCACGCTCAAGCTCGGCACACAGGCGGTTGAGGCGCGGCTTGTCGAGATCCAGCGTGTCCTCGATTCCTCCACCCTCGAGCCAGTCACCGGTTCGAGAGCGGTGCTCCAAAAAAACGAAGTCGCCGATGTCCGTATCCGGGCGCGCAGGCCGATCGCTTTCGACAGCCACGACCGCGTCAGCGACACCGGGCGGTTCGTTATCGTCTGGGGCAAGCGGATCGGCGGAGGCGGAATCGTGCGGGAGGCCGACTACGATCAGACCCAAGCCGGAGTTGCCAGTGACAACATCACATGGACGGTCAGCCCGGTAACCCGCGAAAAGCGCTCCGAACTTCTCGGACATGCGGGGGCGGTAATCTGGTTCACGGGTCTCTCCGGCTCTGGAAAATCCACGCTGGCCACCGGCTTGGAATACCAGCTCCACCGGCGCGGAATGGCGACATTCATTCTGGATGGCGACAACCTCCGGCACGGGCTCTGCTCGAATTTGAAATTCTCCCCTGAGGACCGGTCGGAAAACATCCGCCGCGCCGGGGAAACGGCAAAGCTCATGGCCGAAGCCGGAATCATCGTCATCTGCTCGCTCATCTCACCCTACCGCGCCGATCGCAACCGCGTCCGCGAGATCTGCCAGCAGGACGGCATCCCGTTTGCCGAGGTTTTCATCAACGCATCGATCGAGGTCTGTGAGGCCCGCGACCCGCGCGGTCTCTACAAACGCGCCCGCGCCGGAGAAATCTCCGACTTCACAGGCATCAGTTCGCCCTATGAATCACCCGATGCCCCGGAGCTTGAGATCCGGACCGGCGAGTCCCCGCTGGAGGAATCCCTTGCCACCCTTCTCGATTACACAACGGGCCTCGCGGCAGGGCTTCCCGATACCCGCGAAGCCGGGGCCGGATCGGGAATCTGAGGACCCGTCCGCTGAGGTTCCGTTTGCCCCGGCAGGCGCGATCCGGTAGTGTCATGGCTTAATCAAATGTCAGGAATCACGCTGGAGATCATTTTCATTTTTGTGCTGTTGCTCGCGAACGGGGTGTTCGCGATGGCGGAGATCGCACTCGTTGCATCGCGGAAAGCCAAGCTCAAGACGCTGGCCGACGAGGGCCACAACGGGGCACGGCTGGCCCACGACCTTGCCCTGTCGCCGGGCCGCTTCCTTTCAACAGTCCAGGTCGGGATCACGCTGGTGGGGACATTGGCGGGGGCGTTCGGTGGCGCCCGCCTCGCGGACCACCTCACCCCTTTGATAAAAAACACCGGCATCAGCCAATCGGTGTCCGAGAGCATTTCCCTGTTCCTCGTGGTGGCGCTCATCACTTATTTTTCCGTCATCATCGGCGAGCTTGTTCCGAAGCGGCTTGCGCTGATCAACCCCGAGCGCATCGCCTCCGCACTCGCCAGGCCGATGAACGCTCTCGCCACCAGCTTTTCCCCGGTCGTCAACCTCCTCAACCATTCGAGCGACTTTCTGATGGCCCTTCTCGGAGTCCGCAAAACGAAGGAGTCCGCCGTCTCGGAAGAAGAGGTACGGGTCTTGATCGATGAGGGCCTCAGCGCCGGCGTTTTCAAAAAAGCAGAGAAGGACATGGTCGAGGGGGTGTTCGAACTCGATGAACAGACAGCGGGCGATCTCATGACCCCGCGCGCCCGCATGATCTGGCTCTCGCTTGACGACACCGACGACGAAAACTGGCGCAAAATCGCCGGCAGCGGGCATTCCCATTTTCCGGTTTACCAAGAGACCCGCGACAACGTCATTGGTATGGTGTCCGTAAAATCCCTCTGGGCGAACCTCTCGCTCGCGGGACGCGTCGAACTGCGCGCCCTCGTCACACCGCCGCTCTACGTGCCCACCGCCATGCCGGCCGGCAAGCTCATCGAGTCATTCAAAAAATCCGGCAAACACATCTCGCTCGTCGTGGACGAATTCGGCGGCCTGCAGGGCCTTGTCACGCTCAACGACGTGATGATGGCGATCGTCGGCAACCTCCCCGAACGCGAGCAGCGCAACGACCCGAAAGCCATGCTGCGGCAGGACGGCACCTGGCTCATCGATGCCATGCTCGATATCGACGAAACCAAATCCAGCCTCGGCATCGAAGATGATTTCCCGGGCGAAGAGGAAAACCGCTTCTCCACTCTCGGCGGCTTCATCCTCCACCGGCTAGGCCACATCCCACGCGAAGGAGAAAAACTCCTCTGGGACAGGTTCGAATTCGAAATCATCGATATGGACCGCCAGCGGATTGACAAGGTCCTTGTCACCCTGCGGAGTCCCAAAAAACCTGCGGAACCCGCCACCGATCCGGCCACAGAAATTTAAGAAGCTTTTGCGCCGCGCGATCGCTTACGCAAAAAGCTTCTTCCGTTTCGGATTTTGTGATTGCCAAGCTGTCTGCGGGTGATAGCTTTTCACCCTTTTCCCATGCCAAAACCAATCGCCCGAAGCAAAACCCGCAAGTCCGTGGCCAAGCGGT
>Ga0247840_10006428_pt1 | contig 16923 bp, 14 predicted proteins | sample LaCruzMarch2015__FD_192404 | JGI IMG/M metagenome (GOLD analysis project Ga0247840, IMG submission 192404) | Freshwater microbial communities from meromictic Lake La Cruz, Castile-La Mancha, Spain - LaCruzMarch2015_17m | ecosystem: Environmental > Aquatic > Freshwater > Lake | place: Spain... | reverse complement strand
CATGCTTTGGAAACCAGTCTTTTCCCCCCTTTGAAAAAGGGGGGCAGGGGGGATTTATCTTTAAAACAAAACCGAACGGTCAAGTTTCATCCCTCCCTTTCTCGACAATCGTTTTGTCGAGCACACAGCTGGACTCCGGCCTCCGCCGGAGAGACGATACTTAAGTTACTGGCATTGGGGCTAGGGGGGATTTGTCTTAAGTTTCTTGGAAGTTCGTTAAATTTCCGTCGAAGAAACAAAAAAACATTCACCCCGTTAGAAGCTTCTCCTTCACTCGCCCGGGTTAGGTTGATCGAGAAGAAGCCGCCACCACCTCGCCAATGACCACGGTCAGAGGCGAAGGAAGAGACACCGCGGTCATGGTCGCCAACGTCGCAAAATGAAGAGTTTCCTGGGGCCCCGTCACCGAGTGGCCAAGAGCCACCGGCGTATCCGGTGGCCACCCTTCGGCAAGAATTTCAGCCTGAACGGCTTGCAATCGAGAGGCCGCCATGTAGTAAACCACGGTCTTTCGCCCGGGTAAAATGGCGGGACTGCCGTGGGCGGTGCGAAATTCCACATTTCGAGACACCCCCCGTCGCGTTAAAGGGAATCCCCCTTGAGCGGCGATGGCTTGGGCGGCACTCACCCCTGGAATCACACGGACCTCCACCCCTTGAGCTCGTAAAAAAGAGAGTTCTTCCCCCACCCGAGAAAAAAGGCTGGGATCTCCTCCTTTTAAGCGAACGGCCCGTTCCTTTTTTCTTACGGATTCCAACAAAAGTTCATGAATGAGCGACTGCGGTGTGGAAGCACACCCCCCGCGTTTGCCCACCGAATGCTTCCGGCCGGGGTATTCGGCTAAAAACGACACGTCCACCAAATCGTCGTGGTAAAGAACATCGGCGTCGTTCAAAATCCGATGGGCTTTCCGAGTCATCAACTCCGGATCTCCCGGCCCAAACCCTACAATATAAAGACAATTTTCAGGCCAATCGTCAAATTTTTCTCCCGTTGGGGAACGGAGACCTTTGTCGTGTTCGATCCTCCCCCCTCCCGCCAAGGTGTTTCGCCATTGCACAGACCGTTGAGGATCTTCCCCGTTGGAGCTAACAGCCACGGACATCCGGCCGGATTTAAAAACAGCGGGAGAGATAAAATCGCAAACGGTGGGATCATCGGCGGCGTTGACTAAAACACCGGCTTGGCGAGCGTCCTCGACCACCCCTCGGTTCACCGCCCGGTCATCGGTGCACGCGTAAACCAAATCCGCGCCGATCAAGACGGAAGGATCGTAAGGCTGATGGAGACAACGGACCGCTTGAGATTGGATGGAAGGAAGGATGTCCGGGGCCACCACCCAAATGTTTTGCGCGTAAGCCCCTAACGTTTTTAGTTTCTGGGCCGCCACCTTTCCACCACCGACCAAAAGAACTTTCCGAGTGGAAACATCCAAACACAGGGGCAAAAAATTCATATCATAAAATCAGGGAGGATGTCTCTCTCACGCAACAGGCTCACCCAACGAGAGACAACGGTCTCGTCGTCTTGAGCAGAATCCCACACACCGGTCCGGGCGTCTAAAACCAACACCTCTTGAGGGCGGTTCAATTCTTTGAGAACAAGAAGGTCCGCCTCCTCCGCGTTCGCCAAGGGGGTGATCACAAGATGCCCCCCCTCCGTGAGGAATCGCCCCAACTCCCCTAAAAAACGCCACCGGGTGTCGTCTCGATCAAACGAGGGCATCACGTCAGAATCCAACCCTTGGTCCACATTGGCCGGGGCGAGATAATAAGACCGGTGGCCTCTCTCAAAAAGTCGGCGTTCAAGTTTTTTTCCCAACGCACGCAACCGATCTTCTTTATCACCCGTCAGGACAACAAATTTAGCCCGATGGCCTTGGGCCTTCTCTCTCTCCACCAAGGAAACAGCCCCGCGTTCCCAAGACGCTTCCCGCCGGGACACATGATCTCGAACCAATCCCCCCTCAGTCGGCGTGGCTTCGAGAACAATACCTCCCCCGGCGATTTCGAAATCATCCACGATAACAAACCGCCCGGTGGCCGGGTTATCCAAAGCCAAATCAAAAGCCACGGGACGCCCCGTCTCCAACAAACATTCCGCCACCTCATGGCGTTCCACCTGACGGCCTCCCGTTTCCAACGTCATAGACCCCGCGTCCAGCACGTTCAGAACGTCCACCAACCGAACCGGAACTCTCGCCGCGGCCAGTTTTAATTTATACCGCTTGTCTTTAACCAAGGGAGCCCGTCCCAACCAAAAAAGATTGGCTCGAAATCTCGACCCGGACAGAGGAGGCGTGTCCCCGTCTTTAAACATCAACTCCCCGGGACGCACGTAAATTTCTTCGGTCAGCGTGACCCCCGTTGTTTCCCCAGCGTGGGTTTGGTTTTGGGGTGAACGGTTAAAAGCTTCAATGGTCTTGATCGTTGATTTTTTTCCGGAGGGGAAGAAAACAACGGGGTCCCCCACGTTCAAAACACCCGTTTCCACCGTGCCGGCTAAAATACGTCGTTCGTCGTTTTCCTCCGTGAACTTGTAAACGTCCTGAAGGGGAAAACGAAAAGGCTTTTGATCCAAACCGGAACTTTTCCGAAACGCGTCCAAATGCTCTAAAACGGTCTTGCCCGTGTAACCGGCTCCCCGCTGAACAATATTGATTCCATCCCGGGCCACCACCGGTACAAACCCCGTGGGAAACACCCCAATACGAGAGAGAAAAGCCGAATAGTCTTCTTTGATTTTCTCAAACACATGAGGATCGTTGTTCACAAGATCCATTTTATTAACCAAGACAACAATCTGACGAACCCCCAACAAAGACAGGAGATACCCGTGGCGTCTCGAATTCTCCTTAACCCCTTCGTGGGCATCAATCACCAACATCGCCGCTTCGGCCCTCGCGGCTCCCGTCACCATGTTTTTTAAAAATTCCACGTGGCCCGGGGCGTCAATCAGTATGTAATCCCTAGAAGCCGACTTAAAAAAACAGCGGGCCGTGTCGATGGTGATTCCTTGGGCCTGCTCGTCTTTCAAAGCGTCCAGCAAAAACGCGTATTCAAAAGGTTTGGCCGTGCGCTGACAGAGGGCCTTCACCTGCTCCAACTTTCCTTGGGGCAGAGAATCCGTGTCCGCCAACAAACGCCCAATCACCGTGCTTTTGCCGTGGTCCACATGCCCCACCATCACCACCGAGAATTGTTCTCTCTCAGGGGAGGACCCCAAGGAAGGCGACACCGCGTTCGTCACATGTACCCCTCGCGGCGAAGGGTTTCCAACCCCCCGCCGTCTTCTTTATCTTGAGCCCGGCCGGACCGTTCGGCCACGTTGGACAACCGCCCGCTCTTCAATTCCTCAATAATTTCTTTCACCGTCCGGGCGGGAGACGAAATGGGGGTGGTGCATGGGTAACACCCCAGGGAACGGTAACGAGTCCCGTTCCCTTGGTCAAAATAGAGCGACACCACGGGGATGTTTTCTCTCTCAATGTATTCCCAAATATTGGTTTCCGTCCAATCGAGCAAAGGATGCACACGGACGTGAGTCCCCGGGGCAAAATCCGTTTTGTATTGATTCCAAAGTTCCGGGGGCTGATCGCCCACGTCCCACTCGTTTTGCCGATCCCGTGGAGAAAAGGTTCGTTCTTTCGATCGGCTTCCTTCTTCATCCGCTCGAACCCCCGCGATCACACCGGTGTAGGGTTCCCTGTTTTCATCCAAATCGTATCGCCCGGTTTTGTGATTCATGCGATACCGGGGCCATTCCCCGGAAAGCGTGTGCTTGAGAGCTTCGCTTTTCAACAACCGACAACAGGTCAAGCGGTCCACACGCCCAGCGGGGAACGTCGTTCCTTCGGCCAAGGCTTTTGCGTTTTCACCATAGACCATCGTCAACTTCCAATCCAAAGCCAACCGGTCCCGATAAGAAATCATCTCAGGAATTTTAAAATGGGTATCAATGTGCACCAACGGGAAAGGGACATGGCCAAAAAAAGCACGCCGGGCCAACCACAACAACACCGTGCTGTCTTTGCCAATGGACCAAAGCATACAAAGGTTTTTAAACTCTCGGTAAGCTTCTCTCAATATATGAACACTGCGAGCCTCCAACTTACTCAACGGATCCACACCGACCTCCTTTTGATCACTTTTGCCCATCCTCCTAAAAACGAAAATTGAAACCCGTTTTTTTTAGATTCGTCATTCCGGCGAAAGCCGGAATCCAGCTGTGCACTCGACAAGCAGATGGTCGAGAAAAGAAGAAAAGCAACTTGGTCCTTTCGTTTTGTTTTAAAGACAAATCCCCCCTGCCCCGCCTCAGCGACTCTCTCGCCCCCGGTGCCGGGATCTCCGAAACCGGCCCCTTTTTCAAAGAGGGAAAAAGACTGGTTTTCTAAGCGTATTCCCCCCTTTGAAAAAGGGGGGTCAGGGGGGATTTGCCGTAAGTTTCTTGGAAGCAGAATTTTTTGTTTCTTCGACGGAAATACCACAGACTGGACTCCGGCCTTTGCCGGAATGCAACCCGCATTCCCGGTGTTGAGTTTGTTCCCACCACCAACGCCCGGAACGAGGATCTTCCCCCGGGGCAACGGCCCGGGTGCAGGGAGCACACCCCACGCTGGGAAATCCTTGGGCGTGAAGACGATTGACGGGCACGTTGTGTTCTTGAACGTATCTCCACACATCGTCTTCGGTCCAATCGTAAAGGGGGGAAATTTTGTAAAGACCGTTATCGGCGTCCCATTGCACAGGGGCCACCTCCTGCCGGGACACCCCCTGACCTCGCCGGAGGCCTGTCATCCAAGCCCCCAACCCCGCCAAAGCCTTTTTCAAAGGCTTCACCTTACGAACAAAACAACAGGCCTTTCGTTTTTCAACACTCTGGTAAAAAAGGTTAGGACCATCCGCTTTGACAAGGGCACGAACATCGTCGGCGTCAGGGGAAAAAACATCCACCTTAATCCCATAGGTGTCCCGAACCGATTGCATCACGTCGTACGTTTCTGGGAACAGACGCCCCGTGTCCAGAGTAAAAACTTTTGCCCGGGGATTAACCGAAACGAGGGTGTGTGTCAACACCTGATCCTCAACACCGAAACTCGAAGCCAAAGCCACACCAGACACCGTGAAAGTATCGAAAGCCCAAGCCACGACGTCTCGAGCGTTTTTTCCAGCCACTTCACCCAAAAACCGATTCAACCGTGATCCGTTCACAAGGTCACCACCGAATTCAATATTGGCCTTCACGACTCCATTGTCCTAAAAATCACCAACAAATCGATAAAAAGATTCACCCATTGGGTCATCTTAAAAAATCTTTTCGGGCTCGTCATTCCGAAAGCCGGAATGACGCCCATAAAGAGAATGAGGTTCACCCCTCAACTTCTCTTTTTAGAATTATACCAAGTAACCACCTGACGTGCTATAAAAAAACCCACCGCCCAAAAGATCACGTAACCCGGTCCTCGCCCTTTAAAAAAGTGGGATTGAGAGGGATTTGCTTTAAACCTAAAAACGGAAGTTGAACCTTTTTCGTTAGACTTGATTATAACCCTAAAAAGTTACATAATGGATCATCCCCAAATTATTTAAAATCCAGTTTATTCGGGGAACATTCTAAGGAGGCAACATGAAACAAACTTACACCTACGGGGCCTTGGCCCTTTCACTCAGTCTTGTGGTCGCTTGCGCAAAACCACCCACAGCCCAATTGGCTGACGCCGAAACCGCCGTCTCCGCCGCCCAAATGGCGGGAGCCGATCAATACGCCGCCCAAGATTTCGCCGTCGCCCAAGAAGCCTTGATGAACGCCCAAGCCAAAATGGAAGAAAAAGACTACAAAGGGGCGTTGACCGCCGCCGTTGACGCTAAAGCCAAAGCTGAAATAGCTCAAGGAGCCGTGGAAGCCGGACGCGAGCAAGCCAAAACCCAAGCCATCAATCTGATGGGGGAAGTGGAAAACACCCTGAAAACCGTTAAAGAATCCGCCGTTAAACTAAAAGGCGATGTGGCCGCGGAAGTGAAAGCCGAGACCACCGCCATCGAAGCCGAATGGACGAAAGTGATCGAAGAAAACGCCAACGGAAACTTCATGAACGTGAACGATGCCTCCACTGAAATTCTTGGACGCCTTCAAACGCTCTCCGCAAAAGTGGAAGAAGCTCTCAAAAAAGTCTCCTCAAAAAAAGGGAAATAAGTCGTTTTCTAGTTTAAAAAAGGCCCTACCCCGAATTTGGGGTAGGGCCTTTTTTATTCTTTGTATCGTGTTTGGTTATTTCCCCAAATAGTATCCCCAAATAAATTGTAGAATGTCTCCCGGGATCTAAATGAAAAACTCTCATTCTCTCAGACACCGTTCCTCTCTGGCCTTTTTTTTGGTTTTGGTCTTGTCGTCCGTAACCATCGGAGCGGAATTCCAAACCGTGGGACGACGATCACCGTTAACAAAACTCCCCTTCGCCCCCGACGAAATATTGATCACCTTTGCCCCGGGCGTTTCCCCATCCGTCGCCGCTCTTTCTCTTCAAAAATGGGGCGAGCCATCCGTTCGTTCGGTCCAACGAAACACCGGGCCCCCCTTCCATAAAGTCAAATTAAAAATCGGTCAATCGCTCACAACCGCCCTCCAAGACTACGCGAAAGAACCGGGCGTTGTCAGCGTTCAACCGAACTATCGCTATTATTTTCAAGGCATCCCCAACGACCCCTATTTCTCCGAACTGTGGGGCTTGAACAACACCGGCCAGACAGTTCTTTACGTGACCGGCACCCCCGACGCGGACATAGATCTCCCCGAAGCGTTGGACCTTCTCCCCGCCACCTTACCCCCCATCGTCGTGGCTGTTTTAGACACAGGCGTTGACGTCACCCACCCAGACCTCATGGCCAATCTTTGGACAAACTCCGGCGAAATACCCAACAATTTCCAAGACGACGACCACAACGGCTACGCGGACGACGTCCACGGTTGGAACTTTTTAGACAACGACAAAAATCTGACAGACGATTACGGCCACGGGACCCACGTGGCCGGCACCCTAGGGGCGGTCTCCGGCAACGGCATCGGCGTCACGGGGGTGGCCCCGTCCGTTCAATTCATGGCCTTAAAGATTTCCGATGCCACAGGGGATTTCGCCACAACGGAATCCATTGTGGAAGCCATTGACTACGCCATCCATCAGAGAGCCCGAGTCATCAACGCCAGCTGGGGAGGCTATCGAAACGGGGGGTTGGATCATCTTTTATACAACGCCATTGAGGAAGCCGGACGAAATCGAATCATCTTCGTTGCGGCCGCTGGAAATGACGGGAACGACAACGACGCGAATCCCTTCGATCCGGCCAGTTACAATCTGGCCAATATTATTTCTGTGGCCGCCACCGATTCTAAAGATCAACTGGCCGACTTTTCTAACTACGGGACATCCGTTCACGTAGGGGCTCCGGGGGTTACCATACTGAGCTCCTACCCAGGGCCTCTCACCCCAGTCAATTATTCACCTTACGCTTACATGAATGGGACTTCCATGGCCACCCCCCACGTGGTCGGTCTGGTGTCTTTTTTGTGGTCGGCTTATCCCAGTAAAACGCACACTGAAATTCGTTCTTACGTCTTGGGTGGGGTGGAGAGAAAAGCCTCACTTTATCAAAAAGTTTCTTCAAACGGCAGAATCAACATCCTTCAATCACTGCAAAGAGCGGGAGGAGAAACACCGGAATGGCCTAATGATGTCACCGTTAACAGCCCCACGGTCGGCCCCAATCCCTTTCATCCCAACAGAGACAACGGAATTGCTTTTAGTCATATCCAGCCGGACACCCAAGTCCAAATTCGATCAATTTCAGGCGAACGGGTGATGGACGCCCCCGTGGCCCAAGATGGAATCGCTTTTTGGAATGGCAAAAACGATAACGGAGAAGAATCTCCCAGCGGAATTTATTTGTGTATTGTCCAAAGCAATCAAGGACAAAAGATCTTAAAATTGGTGATTGAACGATGACAAAAAAACGCTTTTCCCTTGGCGTTGTTTTTTCGTTGTTGTCTTGGGGAACGCTTAAAGCCGACCCCGTTTTTGTACCCGCCCTCACTGTTTCACCAGACGCCAGGACCACCGCACTGGGGGGAGCCGTGACCGCTTCTCCTGAAGGAGCGGAAAGTCTGATGGTGAACCCAGCCGCTCCAGCCACGCTCGAAACCCCCACCCTCACGTTGTCCCGGGCCGACTATCTAGACACCCTCACCCTGAACGAAGTCATGGGAGCCTTCCCCCAAAAAGGCTGGGTTTTAGGTTTAGGATTAAAAACCTATTCCGCGGGCACCCTTCCCGAAACAAGTTCCGGTGGGGAACAAGAGGGCACCTTCTCGCCTAAAGATCTGGTGGGTGTGGTGAATATCAGCAAACGATTGTTAGGGAATTCTTTTGGAATTTCGGGGAAATACATTCAATCCACCCTCAAAGAACCGACTAAAACCATGGCCTTTGATTTTGGATTTTTGTCGGATCCTTTGACAAAAAGAAAAATTCGTTTTGGTCTCTCGGCTTTAAACCTAGGAGAGGGAATAAAATACAACGAAAAATTGGAACCTCTCGCCAGCGAAGGACGTGGAGGAGTGTCCATCCGCCCCATTCCCCGTATCTCAGTCTCCGCGGACATCGTGATACAGCAGGGTCAAACAACCCAACCCGCTTTTGGGGCCGAAGCACACCTTGTAAAAACCAACACCGTCTCTCTCCTCGGACGGGCCGGGTACAACAACCAAGGATCGGACCTAGGTTCAGGCTTTTCCGCGGGCGTCGGCCTAACCTTAGGGATCTTTTCCGTCAACTACTCTTTCGCCCCCATGGGGGACCTAGGCGACACCCACCGACTGTCTCTGTCGTGGAAAGGCCCAGAAGAAAACGACACACCTCCCCAAAAAAGAAAACCAAACACCCCACGTCAACCCCTAAAACTCGGGGATTAAAAAACACAAAAATCTTAATAGGTCCTATAGGTCTTATAAGACCTATAGGACCTATGCCCTTCACAAAAAAGAAAAGCCTCGCTTTCGCGAGGCTCTCTTATATCAGCGGGCGATGGGATTCGAACCCACGACCTTCTCGTTGGCAACGAGACGTTCTACCAACTGAACTACGCCCGCGTAAATTTTCACAACGGCGTTTATTATACCTTACTTTTAGGTTGGCGGTGAAGGGGGGGGATGTTTTTCTATGGCCCTCAAAAAATGGGACTAAAGAATCTATCGGGAATTCTCGTCTTTGGGCGATTTCTGTGGAATTTCTTTAGGGTCGTCGTCATCGTCATCATCATCCGTTAATTCAAAAAGCCCCATTTCCAATTTGGCTTCGTCGGACGCCATGATTCTGGGATCCCACGTAGGAATCCACACCAAATCCACTTTCACGTCCGTCACACCTTTCAAAGAAGACAAATCACCGTGGACTTTACTCAAAAGAGCCGGACCGTAGGGACAGGCGGGGCTGGTGAGAGTCATACGAACACAGACTTTGAAACGATCGGCCCCGTCGGGATCAACGTCCACACCGTAAATAAGCCCCAAATCCAAAAGACTGATATGAATCTCCGGATCAAAAATATTTTTGAGAACTTTTTTAACATCGTCCACAGTCACCATAGCTGTCCTCCCCTTAAAATAAACCGTTAGGTTTATTTTACTTTGGCTTCGTATTCCACCAACCCCTGCAACAAGGTGTTCCACGCCAACAAAGCGCACTTGATGCGGACGGGGTATTTCTTCACCCCTTCCAAAGCAAGTAAATCTTCCATATCCTCAGGCAACTCCGACGCCGACACTTGAGACATCATCATTTTTTTAAAGGCACTGGCTAAAGAAGCCGATTCGGTTAAATTTTTCCCTTTCAGAAGTTCCGTCATCATGGACGCCGACGACTGAGAGATAGAACACCCATTCCCCTTCATTTTTATATCTTCGATAACACCGTTTTTAATTTGAAAAGTCAGCTCGATGTTGTCTCCACACAGGGGGTTCACCCCCTGCACTTTGACCGTGGGATCGGGAACCTCTCCCAAATTTCTGGGACGACGGTAATGGTCTAATATAACTTCGCGATACAGATCGTCGGTACCCATTAAACGGTCACCTCAAAAAGTTGCTCCACTTTTTCCAAGGACGACACCAAAGCGTCCACGTCCTCGGGGGTGTTGTAAACACAGAAACTGGCCCGGGCGGTTCCAGAAACACCCAACCGATCCATCAAAACCTGGCAACAATGATGCCCCGCACGAACGGCCACGCCGTCCCGATCCAACAACGTCCCCACGTCGTGGGCGTGAACACCGGGCAATTCAAAACTGATCACACCGCCCCGGTGGGCCGGATCCGATGGGCCAAACAAAACGATGTTGGGGAATCGTTCTTTCAACCGCTGGAGGGCGTAGGTGGTCAGTTGCATCTCATGCGCACGCACGCAATCCATCCCGAGAGCCCCTAAATAATTCACGGCCGCCCCAAAAGCCACGACGTCAGCGATGTTAGGGGTACCGGCTTCAAATTTCCAAGGGAGGTCGTTCCACGTGGAATGATCTTTATAAACAGATTTAATCATGTCCCCCCCGCCTAAAAAGGGGTCCATCGCTTCCAAAAGAGACCGACGGGCCCACAACACCCCCACCCCCGTGGGGCCTAACATTTTATGGGCAGAAAAGGCAAAAAAATCGGCCCCCAGTTCGTGGACGTTCACCGACAGATGCGGGACCGACTGGGCCCCGTCCACCAAAACCAAGGCCCCCACCGCGTGGGCTTTCTGGGCCAACTCTTTAATGGGGTTGATGGTTCCCAGCACGTTCGACATGTGCGTGACGGCCAACAATTTCGTGCGGGACGTGAGCAAAGAAGCAAGGGAAGAAAGATCTAAAAACCCGTCCCGCCCCGTGACCGGAATAAAACGTAAGGAAGCCCCCGTGGCTTGGGCCACCATTTGCCAAGGGACAAGATTGGAGTGGTGTTCCATCTCCGTTAATAAAATTTCATCACCGACTTTAAGGTTTTTGTGGGCCCACGTGCGGGCCACTAAATTAATAGACTCCGTGGCGTTGCGAGTGAAGACCACCGTGGCCGGATCCGAGGTCCCGATAAACCGAGCCACCCGGGCCCGGGCCGACTCCATCCGGTCCGTGGCTTCTTGGGACAAGGAATGGACGCCCCGATGGACGTTGGCGTTAAATTGTTCGTAGTAGTCCACCAAGGATTGAATCACCGTCCGAGGTTTTTGGGTGGTGGCCGCGTTGTCTAAATAAACCAAAGGAGACCCGTTGATCAGCCGAGACAGGATGGGGAAATCCCGTCGGATCGCTTGGGCATCGAAGGGAGTCACAACGGTTGTCCCAATTTCAAATCAATGGCGTTTTGAAGGCTTTCCCTTACCCCCGTCGTGGGCACACGAGATAAAACGTCCTCGAAAAAACCTTCCACGATCATGCGTTCGGCCTCACGCGTGCTCAAACCCCGGCTCATCAAATAGAATTTCTGATCATCGTCCAAACTGCCCACGGCGGCCCCATGCCCACATTGGACGTCGTCCGTCAATATTTCCAACATGGGCAAGGCGTGAGCCCGGGCGTTTCGGGACAACAAAACATTTTTAGAGGACTGATAAGCCTTGGATTGCCCCGCGTTTTTTTCAATACGGATCATCCCCGTGTAAACAGAACGAGACTCGTCCGTGAGAGCCGCTTTAAACAAGAGATCGCTGGTCGTGTGGGGGGCGACGTGCTCCTGCCATGTGTTGTGCGTAAAACGCTGGGCCCCGTTGCCAAACACCAACCCGTAAAGCCCCGCTTGAGCCCCCGCCCCCTCCAAACGAGAACCAAAATCGCCCCGGGACACACGCCCCCCCAAGGCCATCACCAACGTGGTTAGTTGTCCCCCCGCCCCCACCCGAGCGTTTTGGAGGGCAAAATGATCCACCTCGGTCCCCAACCGCTGCAAAGACACGTACGTCACATGGGCGTTTTCCCCCACCACCAACTCCGTTCCATGGACAGACAACCCGTTGGAGCCCGTGGACGCGTGGTCTTCAATCAAAGTCACCCGGGCACCCGGTTCCGCCACCACCAACGTGCGTGTGGCCAAGGTTTGGCCTTCTCGAAGATTGAGAGACGTACCGGTTCTCAAGACAACGGCGGCCGTCACGTTTTTGGGCACGAAAACAAACGCCCCATGACTCCAGACAGCCAAAGAGAGGGCCTGAAACTTGCCCTGCCCGGCGGGGAGAATTTTCCCTAAGTGCGGAAGAACCAAATGGGGGACACGCTGAAGAGCCTCGGTCAAACCCAAAAAAAGAACCCCTTGATTTTCCAATGAAGAAGAAGGCGCGTTAGACAACCCGTCCGCTCCCCACAAAAGACGACACTCCCCCTCCCCACCGCCTAAAAAACTCGATGGCGGTTGGGGGGCCACCGCGAAGGGAATGGGGATCAAACGCCTTTGATCCAGAGACAAGCGGGACAAATCGGTCCTCCGCCACGCCTCGTCTTCTTTCGTGGGCCAAGGCAAGCGATCGAACACAACCCAAGCGTCCCGTCGCAAAGCCCCCACGGGGTCCGGTTCCACCGGAGAAACCCAAAACTTTTCGGACAAAGAAACACCGACCGGAGAGAGAACGTTATCCAACGGAGCCCTCCATTTCCATTTCCAAGAGACGGTTCAATTCCACCGCGTATTCCATGGGAAGTTCTTTGGTAAAAGGTTCAAAAAAACCATTCACAATCATCAAAATCGCCTCTTGTTCCGTCAACCCACGACTTTGAAGATAAAAAAGTTGTTCTTCGCCAATTTTAGAAACAGTCGCTTCGTGACCAATGGACACATCGTCCTCGTCCACTTCCATAGTGGGGTAGGTATCGGACCGAGACGTTTCATCCATCAAAAGAGCGTCGCACCGAACGTTGGATTTAGACCCAACAGCCCCCCGGTGAATTTTAACCAAACCCCGGTAACTGGACCGACCCCCATCCTTGGAAATAGATTTTGACGTGACCACGCTCGTCGTGTGGGGAGCCACGTGCACCACTTTAGCCCCCGCGTCTTGGTGTTGATCTTTGCCCGAAAGAGCCACGGACAAAATTTCACCCCGAGCCCCCTCCCCCATCAAATAAACAGCCGGATACTTCATAGTCAGCTTAGCGCCCAAATTGCCGTCGATCCATTCCACGGTGGCGTTGCGGTAGGCTCGGGCCCGTTTGGTCACGAGATTGTAAACATTCTTGGACCAATTCTGAATGGTGGTGTAACGAATTTTTGATTCGGGCAACGCGATCAATTCCACCACGGCGGAATGGAGAGAATCCGACGAATAGGTGGGAGCCGTACAGCCTTCGATGTAATGAACGAAAGACCCTTCGTCCGCGATGATCAAGGTCCGTTCAAACTGCCCCATGTTTTCCGAGTTGATGCGAAAATAGGCTTGGAGTGGGATGTCCACTTTCACCCCTTTGGGAACGTAGATGAAGGACCCCCCAGACCACACGGCGCTGTTCAAGGCCGAAAACTTGTTGTCCGCCACAGGGATCACCGTGGCAAAATGTTTCTTCACGATGTCCGGGTATTGTTTCAGACCATCGTCCATCCCAAGGAACACCACACCGATTTTTTCCAAATCTTTTCGAATCGAATGATACACCACTTCAGACTCGTATTGAGCCGTGACTCCCGCCAAGAATTTACGCTCGGCTTCTGGTATTCCTAAACGATCAAAAGTATTTTTAATGCCCTCGGGCACTTCTTCCCACGTCCGCCCCTGCTTGTCCGTGGACTTCATGTAGTAATGAATGTTGTCAAAATCAATGCCGGCCAACAACTCCGAATCGGCCCACGTCGGCATAGGCTTTTGAAGATAAACGGTCAAGGCGTCCAAGCGAAACTTCAACATCCATTCGGGTTCGCTTTTCATACGGGAAATATTTTCAACGATCTCCCGCGTGAGCCCTCGCCCCGACGAAAAGACATAATCCTTCGTCGAATCGTGAAATCCGTATTTGTAATCTTGCCCCAAATCCTTCAGATCTTGAGACGACATATTAACCTCCTGAGGACAAAAACGACCCGTGGCTCCTTCCCGTCATTCCGGCGAAAGCCGGAATCCATTCAGATCTTTTGAGTAACCCCTTCACCCGTTAGCCACTCATACCCGCGGGTTTCCAACTCCAAAGCCAATTCGGGCCCGCCGGAACGAACCACACGCCCTTCCGCCAACACATGAACAAATCCAGGCTTAACGTAGTCCAACAACCGCTGGTAATGGGTGATCAACAAAAGCCCTCGATCGGGGGACGCGGTTTTATTGATCCCTTCGGAAACAATTTTAAGAGCATCTATATCCAACCCCGAATCGGTTTCATCCAAGATGGCCATGACAGGATTTAAAAGAGCCATCTGTAAGATCTCCAACTTTTTCTTTTCTCCCCCAGAAAACCCCTCGTTCAAAGACCGATTGGCAAAAGACACATCCACCTGAAGTCCCTTCATTTTCTCTTTTAATTCTTTTCGGAATTCCTTCAAAACAATGTCTTGCCCTCGACGATTCCGCATGGCCGTTCGCAAAAAGTTAAGAACGTTCACCCCAGGCACCGCCACCGGGTATTGAAACCCCAAGAAAAGGCCTTTCACCGCTCGTGCGTGCACGGGCAAGCCCAACACACTTTCCCCTTTTAACAGAACATCCCCCGATTCTATTTTGTAACGGGGGTGCCCCATCACCGCGTAAGACAACGTGCTTTTCCCCGACCCGTTGGGCCCCATAAGGGCGTGAACTTCCCCCGGGAAGACCGAGAGGTTTAACCCATTAATTATTTTTTTCCCTTCCACAGAAACATAAAGATCTTTTATTTCAAACAGGGGCTGGGACACGAGATCCCTCCTTATCCTCGCTAAACGATTGAGGCAAATGGGCTTCGATTTTGCGAATATCACGCATCACTCGGTCTTCTTCTTGCAACAGTTGTTTAATATTAATCTTCTGCATAAAATTGTAAATGTAATGGGAGAGCAACCCCCAAATGGGGCGGATACTGCATCCCCCCGCGTGAGTACAAGCGGAAGATTCCCCCGTAAAACGGGAACAAAGGTTCGCCCCCAAATCCACTTGACCCAAAGCAGAAAGCACATCGGCCGCCGAAATAGTTTCCGGGGAACGAGCAAGGACATAGCCGCCTTTTACCCCTCTCAAACTCTTGACCAACCCCGCCCGACGCAAATGGACTAAAATTTTTTCCACATAAACCGGTGTTAACTTTTCCCGTTTAGCAATAAACCGAACCGCCAAAGGCCCCTCTTTTTGGGCCGCCAACTGCAACATACAGCGAAGTCCGTATTCCTGCATAGCTGTGACACGCATCGTTCCTCTCCCGAGAAATTCCCAAAAAACAGGAATTCCTATTAAAAAATTGTAACCACCAGAAACCCGTCTGCTAACAGGATCTTCTTCATTTCGAAAAAACATTCACCCCGTTAGCGGCAATGCCAGTAACTTAAGCCAGAAAAGGCTCGTCACCCCGGCGAAAGCCGGGGTCCAGTGTTTAAAATAGACGTTTAAACGCCGTTTTAAAGGCTGGATTCCGGCCTTCGCCGGAATAACGATCCTTAAGTTACTGGCATTGCCGTTAGCGGTTTCTCCCCACTCTTCCGGCTCGTCCGAGTTAGGCTTAATATTTTCTGTTACTCCATCATTTTACTTGATATATTACTTATTTGTCAACAATACAAAAAAACGGCCCCAAGAGGACAGAGTAGCTGATGCGAAATCCAGCCGTGGAGTTGACAAAACGATTATCGAGAAGGGGGGGGACACCATCGGGACACGTGCTTTTCCCCCCTTTACGAAGAAAGGGGGGTACGGGGGGATTTAAGAGTTCAACTTCCGTTTTCAGGGGCCGGCGGTGATGGTGAGGTTGAGGGTTTGGGAACCGGGCTGGTCGGCGGTGGGGGGGGTGTCTAAGCGGAACCATAAAAGACGCTCTTCTCCCGGGGGCACTTGAAACCCTGTTTGGCTCCCATCAATACTGCCATGGGTCGCGTCGCACACCGTGGAGGTTCCTAAAATATCGTCCGCCTCAAACTGGTCAACCGTGGGGCGGCTGGGGTGGAAAGCCCCCAGCAACAACGGTCGGCAATGGGACGCCGGGAACTCTTCACCCAATCGCCAAGGCGTACCCCCTTCCCCTTCTGTCACCATTTCCGCTTTTATTTCGTAGGTGCTCGCCACGGAACCCGTGTTCGTGATCGAAATCCCCTGAACACTCACCGTGCTCAACCCCAAGGTCAACCCCCCAAAATCCAAACCGCTCACCACCAGACTCACCGACCGTTCCTCCGCTGGCGACGAAGGGTCCCGGTCCGTGATCAAACGGATCCTGTTGTTCGCGTCCGTCACGTAAACGGTTTGGTCTTCCCCAACAAACACCCCCGTGGGCGACGAAACACTTTTGTCCGTCGCCGGTTCGTTGTCTCCATCGTAAACAGACCGTCCGTTCCCCCCAACAACAGACACCACCGCCGGAACTCTCGTCCGCGAAACAAACAACACACGGTGGTTCCCCGTGTCCGTCACGTAAAGGTTACCGCTTAAATCCGTCGCCACGCCCGTGGGCGACTGAAGCCCCGCCAAGGTCGCCACCGTGCCCTCGGGCCCCTCGCCCGCCGCTCCCGTTCCCGCAATGACGTAAAAACCGTTCGCCGTCATGGTCCGTCCGAAATAAATCCCGTTCGCTTTCGCCAAAAACAGCACACGGTGATTGCCCTGGTCCGCCACGCGGACGTTGCCGTAAAAATCCACAGAAACACCCGTCGGCGTGTTCAGTGAAACCGAAGACCCCACCACCCCGTCCCCACCCCCACCGGCCGTGCCCACCCCCGCCAAGGTGTAAACGTTGTTTTCCGTCATGG
>Ga0247840_10006422_pt1 | contig 16933 bp, 14 predicted proteins | sample LaCruzMarch2015__FD_192404 | JGI IMG/M metagenome (GOLD analysis project Ga0247840, IMG submission 192404) | Freshwater microbial communities from meromictic Lake La Cruz, Castile-La Mancha, Spain - LaCruzMarch2015_17m | ecosystem: Environmental > Aquatic > Freshwater > Lake | place: Spain... | reverse complement strand
TTGGGTAGAAGGTGTCGGCCAATATGAGATGCCGGCCCTTCCACTTGCACTTATATTCCAACTGACGACGGAACTCGTAAAACCCGATATCACTAATCGCTCTCGCGAGTTTCTTGTTCTTAAGCAGGTTGCTTGTCTTTAAGTCTTCGATGCACAGGATTTGATTCTCGTCGCTGAGCAGGGAAGTCAGTTTGTGCAAAGCGTCAGCCCGAATGTTGCCAATCTTCCTGTGAAGCTTGGCCACTTCGAGCCGTTTCTTTGCACGATTTTTTCCTTCAATGGTTATTGTTTTGTCTCCTTCCTTTCTTTTTTCCAGTTTCTTCTTGCGTGATAGTTGGCGTTGCTTACGTTTGAGTCTCTTTCCCAGACGTTTCAACGGTCGTGGTGCCAACACGGCCTCGCCAATAGCCGGTGTGGCGAGGGCCTTGATTCCCACATCGACCCCGTTAATAAGGTTTTTTGGCTCCGGGATGGGCTTGTCTTTGCGTGGCAGGCATGCCGAGATATACCACTTGCCATTGGCTTCGCTGATTGTCGCCTGCGGGGCTGTGCCAATGGGGAAATAATCCTTCTCGGCCATTCGCACGATTCCCACTTTGGGGAGTTGAACCAGCCCGCCTTCAAGAAACTTGATGGTCCCGGTTACGCGATATGACGCCTTGCAATGACGCTTGGCCTTGAATTTGGGATACCCTTTCTTTCCCGGCGTCTTCTCCCGGCACCTTCTGAAAAAGTGACTGAATGCGTTATCGCAATCTCTCAGCCCTTCCTGGGGAGCACACTTCGAGACCTCGTAGAGCCAGGCGTATTTTTCTGTCTTTTTCAAGAGGTTGAGCCTTTTGTGAAGGTCAATGGCCGTGGGAATCTTTTCTCGGGCCTTGAACGCCTTGTCTTTGATTTCAAGCGCCCAGTTAAAAGCCCACCTCGATGTTCCGCACCCTTGCCAAAACGCTTTTTCCTGCTCCGCAGTGGGAATCAACATGGTTTGGTACCCCTGCTTTGGAACCTCTTCTGGCATATCAAACTATGGCATGCAATCAGTTTTTTGCAAAGTGTATTTCACTGAACTAACTAGCGATCAACTTTGCGCAGGTTTTATGCCGACTGTTGGCTGCCCTTGGGGTTTTGAAGCGGTTGAGGGAACTTGCCTTTTATGGGCCGATATACACATTTTCACCTCGGCCACCAATTGTAAATGTGTTGTAATCGCTAAACGCGCGCAGTAGTTCGAAGCGATTGGTCCGAGCGTCCGCTGGGGTTATCTGGAGATACTCGGCAATTATTAGCCAGCGGTCATCGTCGTCGATTGTTGGTCGCGAGGCGTTTGTTCCCAGGTCTTCGTTTCTAAGAGAATACAAGTATTCTTTTGCATTCCCAATGTCGCGCGTTAGATTGGTGACCTTGTTTTGGCGCTCTGCCTCAATTGTTTTGCGCCACGAACTCGTTGCATACACAGCAATTGTGGCGATAATTGTGGCGACGATGAGAATTTCCACAAGCGAGTATCCCCTGTTTGCGAACTTGGAGTGAGTATTATGCATTGCGCAAAAGGCTTTCGGTGTTTAGTCCGTAATCGCGGCTCAATTCGGCTCGGAGTGTTCGGTAGGCGTCGGACTGTAACGCTTCTCGGATCTTTTTCATGGCGTTGCTTTGGACCTGTCTTACTCGCTCACGAGTGACACCAAAATTGAGGTGGACTTGTTCGAGGGTCATTTTACCTTCGACCCCAAGGCCATGTCGCTGGCGCACAATTTCTTGTTCGCGAGCCGTTAATGTTTCGGACAGGATTTGATTTACGATATCTGTCAGGCTGTTTCGCTGCGCCTCTTCATGTGGGGTTGGGTGTTCTGTATCTCCCAATGTTTCCGAAAGCATTTTTCCTGATTCTCCAATTGGCGCGTCGAGACTGGTTTCGCGCAGCATTCCTTTTTGAATTCGGCGGATGACACTGAGTGATACGCCTGTTGCCTCTGCAATATCCTCGTCATGGGGGCGGTCGCCTGTTCGCTCAATGTATTGCTCAACAAATGTGTTTACTTTTCTTCGGAGCAGTTGGATTTGTTCTGGCTCGCGTATTCCTCCGACCTGAGAATGAATGGCGCGACGCATCTTTTGTTGAATCCAGAACACGGCATAAGTAGAAAATCGAGCCATCGTGGGGTTGTATTTTTCGATAGCCTGCATGAGTCCGCAATTTCCCTCCGCAATTAAGTCTGCCATCGGGAGGCCGCAATTGGCGAGCTTTCGGGCCTGCCAGACAACCAGCTTTAAGTTGCTTTGAATAATCTTATCCCTGGCACCAGGGTCTGTTTTGAGCACCTCGAAGAGCTTATTGATTTCCCCATTTGGTAACTGTGGATATTTTTCAATCTCACTTAGATATCTTGTTAGAGAGCGGCAGGCGGGTTGGTTCATTTGCGTAATTTTTGACGGCAGATTATAAGGTTTGTCATTTCACTGAAAAAATCAACCTTTTTCTTTGTCGATCCTTCGGCTGTTATCAATTTACTTGGGTTGCGCCAAGAAACTTGCAATTATTTTCAATCTCCTGGATCGGAGGGGGCGACTGTCTGTCCATCATCCATTTCGACGTTGCAGGCAACCGCTGGTGTCGCCACACCCCCGAGTTGGTCTTCGGTCTTCGGGTCCATAACTACATTCATTTCGGGGCGAGTTTTTTTATCGAACAGCCATTTTTCGGCCTGTTCTGCAGTAAGGAGGGACATCCGTGGAACGGCGCATTCTTTTAAAATTTGATGCGAATCGATAATTGAAGCCTTCCCCTCGGAAATTAGCGGTGCCATGTATTTTTGGATAAAAGCCAAAACGTTTGCTCTTGCCAAGCGACTCTCGGGGGTGTCATCGCAAACAACCACAATTTTGTCATATCGACGGTCATCCATCGAGAAGTTCCCCGCTACTGCCTCATCCAATGGCTCCTCCGCCGTGCTTTCCTGCAGCGCACCCACACCGGCACCCATTCCAGCCACCAGTGCATGGTAATCTGGATGCTCTATCAAAGCATCCAGATGGGCTTTGGCCGTAGATGGGTTCCGGCGCAGGGGCATGGGTAGCGCAGCTTGGTTTTTAGGGTTGCGGCACTCCGCGAGGCGATGCCACGAACTTACACGCGTAAAAACAAACAGCTCACTTCCATTACCCATTTTTTCGCAATTCATAAGTGTTGCTGGAATGCCTTCGCTCGCGGTGTCTTTCAGCTTTCGCAGTTGCCTTTTTTGATTGGCCGCTTTTTCTCGGGAAACCGCATTATCCATACAGTGCAGAATGATCGCTTTTGCTTCTCTGGGGTTTTCAGCGAGGTAATATTGAAACGACTCCGACACCATTTCCGCCACATCTGGCTCTACTTTGCTGTCCTGGTAGCGGCTTTTGGTTTGGGACGTGAATTGGGGGCTTTTGGTCTTAAAGTTGACCACTGCAATGATTCCAGATGTAATATCGCTTTCTGTTAGGGGCGGGGTTTTCTGGCGAATCAACTTTTTCTCTTTTCCGTATGAGCGGACAGCATTTAGGATTCCCTTTATAGTGCCCTTCACGTGGCTCCCCCCGTCAACTGTGTGCACATTATTTACATAGCCCCATACAATGGTTCCTACAGTGTTTGTGAAGCGCACATTACATTCAACAGCAAGCTCATCGTTGCGTTTGCCTCGCAGCGTTATTGTCGTCGGGTGAACGGGGTCGGCCGACTCACATTTTTCGTCAATAAACGATGCAACCCCTGATGGATAACAGAAAACGGATTCCCCGCCGCCGCTTAAAAATACGGCCTCTGCGCCAGGGTTTAAATATGCATCTTGGCGCAACCGTTTTTCAATAACCAGCGCGTCTGGCTGGGCGCCCTTGAACACAGTGTAATCCGGCAGAAAGTGAATCTTTGTTCCAGTTCGGTCTGTCGGCCCAACTTTAACAAGAGGCTTTGTCACTAGTCCGTTTTCGAAACCAATCTGGTAATGCTCATTATTGCGCCATACATCGACTGAGATGAACTTACAGAAAGCATTGAGACATTTAAGACCGACGCCATGAAGGCCACCCGAACTAGTATATCCTCCCTCTTCAAACTTTCCGCCGGCAAACAACCTGGTGAATACCATTTCTATGGCTGGAATACCAAACTTTTCATTTACTTCAACCGGGATTCCACGTCCAAAATCCTCGACCGACACAGAGCTGTCCGGGAGAATTTCCACGATAACCCGCTTACCGAAACCAGCCATCACTTCGTCAAACGCATTGTCGATTACCTCATGAATCATTCGATGAAGCCCTGCGGTATCTAGGTCTTCAATAAACAAGGTGGGTCTTTTGCGGATAATATCGATGCCCTCTAGCTGATGGACCTGCTCGGCTCCGTATTCTATCGGGGCGTGCGAGAACAACGAGAATTCTTCTTGTGAAACGATTTTTGAGTCCATATTATTCTGACACCTCTTCTTTTGAAGGATTTGGTTCTGATGGTTCTGTGATGCTTTCAGCCCCTTGCGGCACCTCGACACCCGTTCCTTTTACGACGCTAAAAGACGATACCCTGTCCTGAACCGAAGACATTTTCATCGCGGAGACACCCACACCGCCCTTGCCAGTTATTGGGATATCGGCGGCCGGAATGAATATAATTCGGCCTGCACTGCTGGCGATATACAGGGAATCTGTTTGGTCCACGATTGCGCAGCCTGTGATGCACGGCGCACCGTCGCCGGATTTCATAGCAAACACGCCATCTGCCCCCGGCTCTTGGTGTTTGAACTCTTTTATTGGGGTCAGCTTTGCGTTCCCCTGCTCGGTCATGGTGAGCAAAGTTTGCTGCTCGTTTCCAGCCGCGCAGCATCCAATTATTTGGTCTGATGCGTCTAGTAGCATGGCCTTGGTGCCTTTCGTGGCTGGTCCGCTTGGGCGGAGCGTGGTTGTCGCTATTCTTGCTACTTTCGATGCCTTGCTAACAAATATTGCGTCTTCTCCCATCGGCAATATTGCAGCAGCGACAACATAGTCGCCGTCATTGAGTTTGATGGCTGCGCGGCCTGCCTTTTTGGCGCCCTCATATTGCTCCATTGAGACATGCTTTGCCAGACCTTGGGCGGTTACCATTAGGAGTGTGTCCTTTGGGTGTATCCTTTGGGCTGTGCACATAGCGGTTACTGTTTCACCACCATGGAACGCTAAAAGTGATGCGACAGGCTCTCCTATCGATTCTCTTTGGCCCTCAGAAAGCTCGGCGATCTGACGAAAATACACATTCCCCTTGCTGTTGAACAGAAGGACGAAGTGGTTGGCCGCTCCGTATGCGATAAATGCGACACCTTCTTGGTGCGAGTCGTCTGGGCGCGCTGCAACTGACTCAATGCCACGGCCACCTCGTTCTTGCTGACGCCAAGTTTTGGCTGGAACACGACGAATCATGCCGTTTGTCGTAACAATTACAACCATCGGGTGTGATGGCGACACATCAGATGCCTTAAATATCTGCTTGGCAACGCTCGCCCGGGATTTCTTGAATCGGGAAGCCAATTCAGTCATTCGGGTTTGAAGAATATTAGACGCCTCGGTTATTTCAATGCCTCTGGCGCGGCTCAACCAATCGACGCGGGCATTAACGTATTCCCGTAAAAGAGACAGGTAGGAATGGACGGCGAGTCCACCGTCTTCTTTCCTTACGGACATTTTACATTTGAACTGCTGCTCCCCTTTGAATTCTTGCAAGACAATTCGGCGGATCTCCTCTGGGTCACCAGTTGGGGCCATCTTGATTTTTACGCGGCCGACGCCATGTGTTTCATTTGTGATACGCCGGAGGCCTCGAATAGTCCCCTCTCGCTCTAAAACCATTTCTATGAGGGCCTGCGGCGTTTTACCTGTCGGAAACCTCGTAATTTCAATATCTATACCCTCGTCGCTTTCGGTAATGGTAATTTCGGGCTGCTGAAATATTCCCGCCTTTTTGGTTTGCGTTAGGTGCTTAACTGATTCTGAATCTTCTGCAATTACACATCCGGACGGGAAATCTGGAAACCCCAATGTTTTAACTAGCTCATCATCTGAGTTTCCCTTTCCCGTTAGGATTGCCGAAACCGCCAGTGCGACATTTTCTAGCGGATGCGGCGGAATTGCCGACGCGGCTCCGAAGTGTCCGTTAATAAAAACATGCGGAAACTCTGGCGCCTCACCTTCAACTGCTTCCTGCATCATCTTCCCAGCCTCGGTTAATTCGAAGTAGTTTTCCCATGTTGGTGGAAAATTGTTTTCAAACGGACTGCCACAACCGGCGCAGGTTAGTAGCGGGTAGTGCGTTACCCACTCACGCGCCAAATTTAGGCACTCCTCATAAATCGTCTCAGGCTTCATTTTGGGCGCATATTTGCCATATATTGCACCAACAAGCTCGCTCGCGCTCATCCGTCCGCCGCCGGCAAGTAGGCTGCAAATGGCCCCTTCCTGGATCTGATTCAATCCCGTCCGAATATGCGGCAAGACAGCGTCCTTGTTTTTGCTTGCGCTGAAATGGTGATGAAGATCCGTTAACTCATTGATGATAATGAATTCGCTCATGTTAAAAATAGAAGGCTTTCAGGTAGCTACCAAACAAACCCCACGTTGCGACACCCAGGGCCAAAGCTGGAATGAAAGGCATAACATTCCCGCGCCCCGTCATCTTCAATGCGATTCCTATGACGGCCCCTATGACAGCCCCCGCAAAAATAACCGATACTGCCGCCTGCCATCCAAGAAACGCACCAACAACTATCAGAAACTGTGCATCTCCATATCCCATAGCTTCGCGCGGAATCACGATTTTGTTAGCAATGCCCGAGAACGACGTGGCCTCTGTTAATGCAATTGGTGGCTCTGAGTCTCTTTGAACGGTGTCCCACGAAATAGTCAATTGATTGTTGGTGTATTTTTCCCCATCAACCTCCGACTCTGGGCAGAACAAAATTAGCTTATCTTTTTTTCTATTGAAAAGTTCTTGCCATGAAAGCTCTTCTTCGTCTGCGATAATGGCATTGTTCCCAGAGGCGTCATATCTGAACCTGAATTTTTCCGGAGGGTCGAGCTTTCTGACTAACCGGCCAAACGCAATTTTGCCAAATTCCACAATCGCGGCGATTCCCAGGCCACCCGCTAAAAGCCCAGCAAAAGACGCAACAACACCGGACTGCCATGTTTTTTGACCAATAAAGCCTGGGAATGCTGCTGCCAATAGCAACCCCAAAACAACAAACGGTAACGTCATTTGATATGGGATTATGCGGTGTTTTAGGTCAACCACCGAGCAGACCGCGCAAAAAAACATTAGGGCCGTAGCGGGAATCGCTGTGCTAGCAGGCTGTGTAGCCCACAAAAACATGGTGAGACCAAAGACCAACACATCAATAATCGCCAAATGTGGTGCCCCTGAAAACAAACTCGGCAGGCTTTTTACAAACGGAATTTCTGTCCATCCGGCATATGTGAGAGGTGACTTGTTTTCTGGAAGGCATTGGTAGCAGGCTTTGGCGAATACCGAGAGAGCCCAGGCTAGAATAAACCCCACGACGTATGCTGTTGTATGTTCCATGTGACCATCATTTACCTTACTTTTGCCGAGACGGCAAGACGCTATTTGTCACGGTCTTCTGCTTCGTTAATCAGGCTCTCTTCAAACTTTTTATCCGCGATCATTTTTCGAACCTGTTGCGGCTTAAATACGCGACGCTCCAAAAACCCCACAACCCATATACTGATGGTGATTACTATTGCCCCATAAAAGGCAGCGGAAACCGCGTTGGCATAAAGCCGGTCGTCGAATAAATAAAACGCCAGTGTTGGAACCACGGCAATCATTTTTTCAAGAAAGTTTTGTGGTTCCCGCAAAAATGTAACTGCATCGCCGATAAGAACAAATGCTCCGACGATGGCAATGATAAACACAATTGCCGCCATGCGCGGGTCGAGTTGCTTTTGTGGCTGGCCGCCACCTCCTCCAAAAAGGTCCATATGTATTATTCGATGTGTGTTACAGGCACGCCCCATCCAGGACTGCTGTCAGGTTTTGGTATAAACTTACCCTTGAAAGAGAGTTTTTGCATCTGGTTTTTTCCGAAGCGCGGGTTGATACACACAATGGCCTGCCCTTTTTGCAGCTTTGTGAACTCGCCAATATCAAAACGCGCCTCCTTGCTATAGCTTGTGGTGAACGCGCGCGAGCCGATAGGTCGAGAGTTCTCTGAGAACACCGTTTCCATCGCGCCTTGGTTTAAGTTGGCGTTCACTTTTGTTTTTGTGCCGAGCAATTTACTTGCAAACTCATTGGTCTTAATATCAGTGTTTCGAAGAAAGATTTTAATGGCCGTGTTCGTCAAAATCGCGTCCACCTCGTTATCTTGCAGGGTTTTCAGCAACATTGGAATACTTTGCGTTCCAAGAATACAGGAGCACTTAAACTCACGAACTTTATCCAGAAACCCTGCTTCGCCGGTGTCGGCGCCTGTTGTTACGACAGATGCAAACTCGTCGCAAAAATACACCATTGGTCGGAATTGGTTAACCAATTCCGGTAGGAATGCCCCAGTCACGGGGTCCCTTTTATGTAGGCGCGGGCGCGAGAGCATGCACCGGAAAAAGTCAATCTTCATTACCAACATGGCCACCGTGGCAGCAGCACCATAATACGCCGTCGGCATATCCAGGTAGACAATCTTCCCCTCGTCGATGGCACTATTGAAATTAAATGTTCCCGTTGGTGCAAATATTTCGCTAAACGGGGGATGCACAAAGAGGGACACCAGATTTGATGCCACCATCGCCACCGAGCCGCTCGTTTTATCGTTGGCAGGGTTCAAGTATTCCTCCCGGAAAAAAGCCCAGACGGAGTCTAGTTGCGGTTCTTTATCCGCGCGCTTCAATATCTCCTCGTATTGTTTGAGCATAGTTTGAAGCGCCCCGATTTGGGCCTCGGGGATTTTCATTTTTATCAGGCGCTCCAAAAAGCCTCGCATTTGCTCGGCCGCATCCGCAAACTCCAGGAAAAGTTCTTTTAAGAGCAGAATGTCCGGTAGCACGAGCGCCGCTGCGTCGACGTATGGGATGCGGCGCAGCATCTCTTGGTCCATTTCTTTTGATTTGTCGCGAGAATGTGTGCTGTATCGCCCTCTGTCTTTGTCGTCATCCGCGTTGAGCAGGCCGCGCAAATCACCCCTTAATGATGCGCAATCATCCGATAGCGTCTCATCGCTATCGTCGCCATTTAATATGCTTCCAAGTGTCATTATTAATGATGCAATAATTTCCTTGTCTTGTTGCACTTCTTTCCCGAGCGCCTCAATTTCTGCATCGCGCTCGGGGCTGTCGGGGGCGTTACTTTCCACCATTGCCTCATATGCCTCTTGCCGCGCATTTGCGCTTGCAACATACACCACCCGCTTGGGCTCGACTGTGCGCACGAGAACATCTATTTTTTTGCATATCTGTTCCAAAACTCGGCAGCAATTCTCGTATTTATCCCAAACCGCGTCTCGGGCGCTTTGCGCGGCCGTTATTTCCCCCGCATTTCTTGGCTGCCCCCTGTCCATAAGGAGAATGTTCAAAAACTGAAATGACATCGGCGCAATCTCAAATACTTCCTTATCTTGCGGCGACGTCGCCTCTTTGTATGCTTTCTCTATGTAGCCGTGGAGAATAAACGTGTTCAGGAAGAGCTTTCGCGCGGCATTGTCCCAAAATGGGTCCTGACCGCTTTTACCGCCCGAGAATGCTTTTAAGATTTCCAGAATCTTGTTGGCTTTTTGAAGCGGCGACTCGCTCGGGTCTCCAAACATATTATATACCACGTCCCTATGGCTGGGACCAAAATACACGCAGTCATCCATGCGCCCATATTTTTGGGCCAAAGCCCAGGTTTTATCTCGAAAGTCTCCCTTTGCCTCAACCACCAGCGCGCCGAAGCGGACGTCCGCTCGCGTTGCACTAATTGGTGGCTTATTTGGCTCCAAAACGATTTTGTGCGTGCCCACATCTGGCACGTGTGTTGAGCGAAACCACTCTTCCCACAGCGGTTGGAGCACAGAATATGTTTTTCCGGTTCCGCTTCCCCCAAATACAATCATGTGCTCATACAAGTCAACCAGCGTCATTCGTCCACCGGCTTCATCAATAAAGCCAATTGCGTCTTTGTCGTTGAACTCAAAGATAACCTTACCAAAATCCGCTGGTTTGATGTATGGTGCTTCGCTTGAGTGTTTGCGTCTATTCAGGCCGTTTTTCGACGGCATTTCTGATTGAGCGGCAACAGAGCCAGCCTCCACGGGTTTGGAGTCCTGCTTCTTTTTCTTTTTACGGCGGGACAGCAGCTTAGAACTAATCTCTCCCATTCGCATTGAGATGTTGTTAAACTGATAGTATGAAGGCATGATATTCTAAAAACAACACTTGGTGTTGTATTCTCAATAGCATTGCGCTACTATTGCGCAAGACATTTTATGAACCCGAACCTCATTCGCGCCATTACTTGCCTCGCCAATATCGCTCGTGACGAGAAAAGCGATGGGTTTTTCTGGCCGGCGGAGTTCGGGCATGCGCCCAAGACCGAGACAACCGAGGGTTTTCGCGAGTATCGGGCGCCGGGCGGGGTTCTTTTTTTGACGCCTGGCAAATATCGACACTATGGGTATAAAAACGAATCTGCTTTTGCGGCTGATTGTAAAAAAGGGCAATTGCACGCCAAAACAGTTCCTGGCGCGATCACGTTAGGTCCCCTTCGTATTGCCCCCGAGAATGAAGGTAAAAGCGAAATTCATGTGTTTTTACCGGAAACCATCGGGCGATTGACGTTCAATTTGTCTTCGCAAGAAGAAATTGATGCTGTCCAGAAGGTGTTGACTGAGTATCTACCTTTTGCCGATATTGTTGTTAGTTCAGGAGCGATGGCTGGGCTTCTTGCTGGCGTTCCGGCAGCCAAGCACCTTCTTCCTGGACTGCGCGCGATAACCCGAGGGGATGAGCGATGGCTGTTTTTTCTCCAGGTTTCTATCGCGCTGTCTGTCGTTTTTGTTTTGGCGGCGGGATGGGCGACGGCGATTCCTTATCTGTATTGGTCGGCCATTCTCCTTACGGGTGTCTTTCTGTGGGTCGCGCATCTGGCGGCAAAGCGGACATTTGAAGCACGAATTGAGCGCCGATAAAATATGACGCCGGTTGGCTCGGCTTCTGGTATCTTTAATTTATGCCTGAATACGTTGAAGGGAAAATTTATTTATGGGAAAAGCCGGAGCGGTCTGGGACCCGCTACAATTCTCTCGCGGATGCTTTGATTGCAGCGCGGGGGGTTAGGGATACGGACGGTTACGTAAACCCGCGCCTTGAGAACGACCCTTTTTACGGGTTTGTGGCCAGCAGGGCGGAGCAGTTTTTCGGCGGCGAAGCCGGGCGTGTGCTAATCAGCTCTGATTACGATGTTGACGGAACGACTTCGGCTGTTATTCTCGGCCGGGCGTTCAAGGCTTTGGGGTGGCAAATTCGTATTTTTATCCCAAATCGGTTTCAGGATAATTACGGCGTTAATTACAACCGAATGGAGGAGTTGTATAAGGAGTGGCCTTATACGCGACTGATTACCTCCGATTGCGGGGCGACGGAACTTGCGGGGCTTTCGAAATTTTCCAAGGAAAAAGGGGTGGAGGTTATGGTGCTGGACCACCATAAACGGGGCGCGGTGGGTGAAGGCGTGCTTGAAATTAATCCTCACATGGGAGGGGCTGATGTTCAAGAGCACGGCTATTCTACGGCGGTTCTTGCGGCGATGCTTATTCGAGCGGGAATGGAAAAATACCCGTGCCTTCGCCCCTTGCTAACAGGCGCTGAGATTTTGGCTGGTTTGTCTGCCATGGCTGACAGCGCCTCGATGCTTGTTCAAGGGGCGAGATACTGCGCCAAAGCTTTTCTTGCTGGCGCCAACTCCTCTGATGCTGGGCCAGGTGTCCGAGCACTCATTGATGTTGCGGGTATCACGCAGAGCCCAACGACCACTGATATCAATTTTAAGGTGATTCCGCTGATTAATGCCGCTGGAAGACTGCGGGACGCTGATATTATTGTTGCTCTGTTCCAAGAGGAAGACCCCAGTGTTGCGCGCGATATCGCGGAAAAACTGAAAACCATCAACAAGAAGCGACGGATGCTACAAGAGTCTGTTCAACAACAGGCGCTTTCGTTGTATCGCGAAGGCGACCGTGTTTTGATTGCTTGCCATAAAGATTGGCACCCGGGCGTGGTTGGGCCGGCTGCTGGGCAGATCGCAGAACTGCTGGGGATTCCGGTGTTTCTTGGCGGCTTTGTTCCTGCCAGGAAAACCTTCTCTTTTTCTGGACGCTCGGGAAACGGGACCGATATTCATGCCTTGTTAAAGGTGTCAGTGGGTGACCTGCCTGTGCATTTCGGCGGACACAAGGTTGCTTTGGGGCTGAAAATCGGGGAAAGCGATATTGAGTGTCTGGACAAACTTCGAGAGGCGCTTCTCAAGAACGCACCTAAATCAACCAAGCCGCGCGCCAAAATTTCCAAAGTTTTACGTCCAGCAAGCATGAATCTTGCTAACTGGAATGAGCTGACCAAAATGGAGCCTTTTGGTGTGGACAATCCCTCTCCATTGTTTTGCCTGCCTAACGTTACCTTAAAAATGCAGTTGTTGCCTTCGATTGCTAATAGCTGCAAAGGTGTGCTTACCGATGAAACGGGACATCACATCCCCGTCCTCATTTTTCGCAACGCAAAGCTGGCTGGCACTCGGTCTTTCCACGGGCATGTGGTAGGTGAACTGGTAAACAGCATCAATCGCAACATGAACGAGATGCAGTTTATTATCAAGGATATTATTCCGCAGGTGCCTTGACCCAACCGTGCGCTTTGGTTATTAAGCTTTGTATGAACATCACCCCTACCACAGGACCGAAAGAAGGACTTTTATCTTGCCTCGCGGGGGCTACCGTTGGTCCGGGCGGATTGGCTTTAAGCGAATCCAGAATTGCAGAGCATCTCCGCGATATCAGCCAAAATGGCGATGCGGTGGTAGGTCGCCCCACAAACCTAATCAATGGACTTTTGCGTTTTGCGGGGATGAAGACGGTTCCTGAGGACACCCAGGGTCTATCACTTGCCGGAAAACAGCCGAGCCTCGCTCCCCCGATTACCCGCGAAGAGCGGACCAATCGAATAATCGGCTAAGCGCATCTTGTCATTTTCTTGTTGACGAGGTATAACCATGCAGTCGGCTTACCGATTGGAGCATGGCCAGATTAAAAGACCTCATTAAGATTTCAGACAAACCAAGTGCGGCAGGCGTTCAAGTCGGCCAGCGCTGGGTTGTTTTCTTGGTGCCCATAAATAAGTGGCCGGAGCCGTATAAATCACGATGGTTTCGCACCTTACGTATGCTGACAGCTCTTGACCGGCGATTTGTTTCTAGCCGCAAGGAGTCGCTGGCGGCTGACGAGTGGGAAAACGAAAAGATTTGTTTGTGTCACATGACGCAGGGGTGCCCGTATAAAGATTCGTCCGATGACATTAACCCCGAATGCACGCGATATGTTTTCGGTATTTGTGTCGAGGCGACGCAGCAAGCAAACAAAACGCCCCTCAAGCTGGACACTGTTGGATATCTGCTTGGAGTTAGCAAACAGCGGATTGACCAGGTGTACCGCATGGCTGTTAGGAAAATGATTCAACAAATTCAAAAAGACCCGGTTTTGCTTGAATACTGCGAGTCTTTGGGGGTCGGCGGCGAAAATTCTGAATAGCGTATGTCTCGCGCAATACAATATTTATCCCAGCTACGTGATGGTCAGCGGGCCGTTGCTGATATTCGGGGTTGTGTCAACGCTAGCCCCAATACCGTTGCTGCTGCTGCCTATGCTGTTGAATTGGGTTTTACCTCGATTTTTTTATCTGCCCTTTACCACGACAAAGATGAAGACGAAAAACCGGTGATTTTTTTGGTGTCACCCTTTATTTCCGATTACTTATCGCTCTCTAAAATGACATACGAGTCTTGGTTTACGGGGGTGCATGCTGTCTCGCAGCTAGCTATTCCGGATGGCCTTTCCGATTTGGCGGTTGTTCAGGGACTTGAGGAAATATGGATTGATTTCATTAACCCGCCAGAAATGATTATCGACGGATGGGGACTTGCCGCACAATCTCTTCCGCCACACATCTCAGTCAGGCTTTTCAGCAGTGCGAAGCCCAGCTACTACCCGGAAGATGCCGTTGGCGCTGACCCTGACGGCAAGATGGGATACCGGATTTTAGCAAGGCCCTCAAACATTCTGACAGACGCGGCACTTGATAAGAAACCTGGGCGCATTCTATCCAAAACATTTTCCGCAGACGGACATCCGTGTGCCGAAATTTGCTTAGTCCCACTGCCATGAATGTCGATGAACTGTTTACTCAGGAAGTTATGGCTCCTTGGCACGAAGAATGCCGCGAAGCTGAATTCCCTTGGGTTGCCACAGAGTCGTTGCGTGGGAAGTGGCTGCGTATGGCAACGTCACAATGTGCCACCACATCTTATGTCGGAGCTTTTGCGCTTTGTCGAGTTACCGAACTAACACGGGATGAGCGAATGGTTGTAGAGACCTTCTTTTATAAATACGACGGTTCCGTGGCAAGTCACAACGCCACAATCCTGGCCATGCTTACGGGGGGCTCTCTCGCTCATGCTTACTGTCAAATCAGCATTACCGACAGACTGCCCTCGCTTACCCCAGAGACGGACCCAAAAAAAACGATTGGCCTTTTGGGGGCCATCTGCAACTATATCCGCCACCCGGACAGCGCCAAACTACCACTTGGCGATATTTTTACGAAGGACGCGATTCAGGCTTTTTGGTATGCAGCATCTGCGAACCCATTAACGCCAGTGCCTGATGCGCCGGCGAATGAATGGGACCTTGCCTTGTCTTGCTTTAAGTCCGACAAGCCTTTGCCGAACAAGGCCTCAGATTTTCTTGTCTTTGCACACCTGCTTCGCGTTTCCCACCCTGGGGAATATATTAAACGGATGTTGAGGCTGGTTCCGCTGCAGCAGCCGTATGCTTCGGTTATTGCGGCACATCCGTCCCTCACGAAGGGGCCATGCCCGCCGTTTAATCACGGGAATCCGTCGAGAGCGGCTATTGCTTATTTCGCGTCATCTATGAATCCGTTTTGTGCAGTTTGGCGGTTTTACAACCCCCTGTTGATTTCCCCGTGGATATTAAATGTTATGGACACCAAGGACAACGCTGGCGTCATTGCTGGCGCCGCCTTGGCCGGCGCTATGCCAAAGACGTGGGATGACGGCAAGACTGACACCTTTCCAGATCTCTCAAAACGGCTACGGGAACACCCGTCACATACGTTAAGTGCTGCGTTTTTGAAAAAAAATCGTTAATTTGCTGCGTCTTTGCGTATCCTGCATTATGCGCACACATGCACGAGAGCGACGATGGGCCGACATCCTGAGGGATGAGACGTGCTTTTATGTCGAACCGTTTGTGGTAGATGCAATTCTTGCCGGCGATGAATCTATGGGCGATGCCGCCAGACGTGCGGGGTATCCGTCGGACTATGCTGCCGAGAAGGACCGGCGCGGGCTGGAGGCGTTTTTGAAGCGAGCTGCGGGGAAGCTTTGCAAGGACCTTCCGTATAACATTTCTGAGAGTTCTTTCGACGAATTATCTGCCATGGTTCGAACGCGGGTCTTTGAGGCTATTGGGCAATATAAGCCCGGAAAATGGAAGGGCGAAAGCTTTTCCCCTTGGGGTTTTGAGGCGTTTTTGTATAATTTCCCTATCAAAAGGGCACTTACAGACTTTTTACGTGAGATGCGGATGAGTTCTGGTGTGCGTCTTGAGCAGCCCTCGGCCCATGATGGCAATCTGACGGTGCTGGATTCATTGGAATCTGGTGGGCATATCGCAACACCAAGCGAACTCCCCTTTGATGTCATTGAGGTTGCCTTCGAGCAAGCGCTTCTTTCGGCTCTAAAAGATTCGCCAGGGAAAACCGAATACATGCTCTACAACGCATGCCATATGACAATTGATGAAATTGCTAAGCAAGTTGGGGATAATGTATCGGCCTGTTATCGTCGCCTATGTCTAGCGTCAGAAAATGTTATTGAATCTTTACAGGAAAGAATTGCGTTTTTGCTTGGCACCGACACCGAAACGGCGAGAGTGGAAATTCTTGGATATCTTTGCGGTAACGACGCCAAATATCGCATGCTTCTTGACGACTCCATGCTGGCAGCTTATCACAGCTTAATTGATGGAGACGATAAGAACCAAGACGCCGCTTAAGGATTTTGACACGCTCACGGTTGATGAAGCGCGCCGCCTGGCGTCAATGCTTGCGTTGGAAGAGGCTGGATTAGAGCCGCCTCGCACCAATCGCGGCAACCTCCACTGTGTTGCGTGGGGGCATGCCCATAAGTCTGGTAATAACACAGGGAGTGTCCAGATTAGGCCAGCCGAAAAGGATGCTGACAGTGAGACTCTCGTCGGAGACTGCAAGTGCTATTCCCAGTGCGGATCACACGGGCGCTTTAGTGATTACCTCGGTAAAATTGGGCAGCCAGGACTGGCAAAATCCTTTTGGACGCCGCTACGTGTCAAAACGGTTGTTGAGAGCCTGAAAAAACAAGAGAGCTTCTCGCTTGGCTGGCTGGCATGGAAAAAGGACCAAAACATAACATGTCCCGATTCGGCGAGACCAGCCGACGACATTGTGCATCGCGTGGCCGGTAAACTTGGTGGAAACCATGGATACAGCCAGATCCGCGCACAATATATTGAGCTGTTCGTGGATGGCCTTCAGGCAGCGAAGTCAAACCCGTCTATTGTTGAGCGGGCTGCTGCTTTGCGAGGGTGGGACCCGAAGGTGTGCTGGCAGGTGA
>Ga0247840_10006421_pt1 | contig 16934 bp, 14 predicted proteins | sample LaCruzMarch2015__FD_192404 | JGI IMG/M metagenome (GOLD analysis project Ga0247840, IMG submission 192404) | Freshwater microbial communities from meromictic Lake La Cruz, Castile-La Mancha, Spain - LaCruzMarch2015_17m | ecosystem: Environmental > Aquatic > Freshwater > Lake | place: Spain... | reverse complement strand
GCGCTTACGAAAGTATGAGCGCTTTGCGGCTTACACTTAGAGAGATTCTTGAGTGTTTTGGAGCCAAAAACTACTCTATAGATTTTTACGGCTATTGATTACAAATTTTCCTATTGATGTACTTATGACGCTGATCGATGATGCCCTGCGCCGGTTCGTCGAAGGACAAACGCCGGCCGGTGAGTTACGAATGCCGGGAAATTCCATGATGAGGAGGCGGCGATGCAGGCGACCAGGGTGCTGCTGACGACCGACGACGACGGACGGCTCCGGGAGATCCCCCCGCTGCCGCCGAATGCACGCCTGGAGGCGATTTTCCTGGTCATCGAGCGGGGGCGGACGGGAGCGGTCAAGCGGCGGCCCTCCCCGCGCACCGCCTGATTCACGCCGATCTGCTAGACTGATCAACCGAATTCGGACCGAATACAGGTGCTCGTCATGACCGACTCCATCATCAGCCTCAGCGAGTTCAAGGCCGACGCCAGCCGACTGCTGGCCCGGATGCACGAGGAGCCCGGCGTCCTGGTGTTGACCCAGAACGGGCGTGCCAGCGCCGTCGTGCAGGACTATGCGCAGTACCAGGCAGAACAGGAGGGGCTCCTGATGCTCAAGATGCTGGTGCAGGGTGAGGCGGACGTTGCCCAGGGGCGGGTCATCCCCCAGGGGGAGGTCTTCGCCGGCCTGCGCCGGAGTCTGGAGGCGTCCGCGCCCGAGCCAGATCAGTGACGCGGGTGCAGGTCGCGTGGTCGGCGACCGCCCGCCGCGACCTGGAGGCGATCGTCCGCCACATCGCCAGCGACAGCGCGGACAAGGCCTTGGCCGTGCTCGATCGGCTGGAGTCCCGGGCCGCGACGCTGACCACGCACCCTGAGCGTGGTCGGGTGGTGCCGGAGTTGCGTGCCGTCGGGGTCCTTCACTATCAGGAGATCATCGAACGTCCCTGGCGCATCCTCTACCGCGTCCAAGGCGATCGGGTCCTGGTGCTGGCGGTGCTCGACGGACGGCGAAACCTCACCGCCCTGCTCCTGGAGCGCCTGGTGCGAAGCTGAGTCAAGGCGCAAGAGTCCGAGACGGATATTCCTGAGTCATGATTGGTTACCAATGTTGGGAAATCTCACGATGAGGAGGCGGCGATGCAGGCGACTAAGGTGCTGCTGACGACCGACAACGACGGGCGGCTGCGGGAGATCCCCCCGCTGCCGCCGAATGCACGCCTGGAGGCGATTTTCTTGGTCATCGAGGGAGGGTGCCAAGGAACGGCCAAGCGGCGGCCCTCCCCGCGGATTGCCGGATTGGGCGCGATCCATGGCGACCTGATCGACCCTGTGGTGGAGGCGGATGACTGGGAAGCACTGCGGTGATCCTGCTCGATACGCACATCTGGGTGCGGTGGCTCGAACCGGCGGACCCATTGCCCGGTTCGCTGACGGCGCGTATCGAGGACGCGGATCGCGTCGGGGTGTCCGCGATCTCCTGCTGGGAGGTCACGATGCTGGCGGCGCGCGGGCGTATCTCGTTGCCGCTGCCATTGTCGGAGTGGATCGATGAGGCGACCTGGGGCTCTGGGGTGGAGATCGTCCCAATCCACTGCGAGACCGCCCGCATGGCTGCTGCGTTGCCGCAGCATCATCGCGATCCCGCGGATCGACTCATTATCGCGACCGCGCACCTGCTTGATGCCATGCTGATCAGTCTGGACGGGCGCTTTCCCGACTATTTTTCGGCGGCGCAAGGTTCCGGAAGGTTGATTCAGGAATAGCGCGTAGGTCGGGTTAGCGCAGCGTAACCCGACGGTGCAGGCACGCCGTCGGGTTACGGCGCGCCAGGCGGCAGTAGAGAACCGCGGTGTCAGCGGGGCGCGCCTAACCCGACCTACGGGGTCGATCGCGGCCTGGACCCGGTCTTCCGGGTCTTGCCAGGAGCGGAACAGGTCCAGGTGCTCGAAGGACCCTAGGGCGGATGCCCGCAGGGCGATCCGCCATCGCCCGCGCACCGCGACGGCGGACCCGCTACCGCGTAACGCCCGATCGCGGGCCGGCGGTCGGCGATGGGCACGGCGCGCGGGCCGGGAGCCGGGACGCGAGGGCATGGGGGGCGCCTTTGCCCATCCTACGGGGCCGGCGGTTCGGGGTAAGATGGCGGCTGCGCTGACCGACAGGAGGTGTCCAGCAGCCTATGTCCGAGCACCGACCGCCTGCGCCTGAAGCGGCTGCCGCCGCGGCGCCGGCCTGCGATCCGGCCGGCGATCCGGCCGGCCCCTTCCCGGGCACGCCCCAGCTCCGCCTGGACCCGGGGGGCCATACCGCGATGATCTGGCGCACCGCCGTGGATGCGGCGGGGTTGTGGCTGGTCTCCGGGTCGGACGACAAGACGGTGCGGGTCTGGCGGCTGGCGGGGCCGGGGGCGCGGCCGGGTGAGGGGGCCGGGGCCGGTACCCTGGAGCGGACCATCCGGGTACCGCTCGGACCCGGCGACCTGGGCAAGGTCTATGCGGTGGCGCTGAGCCCGGACGGGGAGACGGTCGCGGTCGGGGGTTGGACCGGCGGCAACCAAAGCGGTCAGCAGGAGATCTACCTCTTCGACCGCGCCACCGGCACCCTGCGCCAACGCATTCAAGGGCTGCCCAACGTGGTCCTCCATCTGGCCTTCGACCGCACCGGGCGCAGGCTCGCGGCCGTGCTCGGCAACGGGGGCCTGCATCTGTTCGCACTGGCGACCGGCGGCGGACCGGGCGCCGCCGCGGCGGTCTGGGTCGAGGTCGGCCGGGACCCGGACTATGGCGAGCGCGCCCACTGGGCCGAGTTCGCCGCGGACGGGCGGCTGGTGACCAGTTGCTGGGACGGTCAGCTGCGGCTCTATGACCCGCCGCCCGAGGGCCCGGATGGGGGCGCACCCCAGTTCGTCTTGGATCGCTTCAAGTCTCCGGTCACCAAGGGCGCGCAACCGCTCAAACCGAACCGGGCCGTCCGCCCGCCCGGCGGCAAGTGCCCCTTCGCGGTTGCCTTCTCCCCGGACGGCACCCGGATCGCGATGGGCTATGAGGACAGCACCGCGGTGAACCTGCTGGACGGCCGCACCCTGGCCCAGTTGGGCCGCGCGGACACCGCCGGGATCGGCAACGGCAGTCTGTCCACGGTCGCCTGGTCCGCCGACGGTGGCACCCTCTTCGCCGGCGGGCGCTATGCCGAGGGTGGCTGGTGCCCGGTGCTGCGCTGGGCCAAGGCCGGGCTGGGTCCCCGTGGCCGACCCCTGCGGGCGACGACCAGCACGGTGATGGCCCTGCACCCGCTCGCCGACGGCGGGTTGGTGGTCGGGGCGGCGGACGGGCTCTTCGTCCTGGGTCCGGCCGGTCCGGATGCAGACCCGCGGCCGCGCTGGTCCAGCCCCTTGGCCGCCGCGGACTTCCGCGGCCAGCGTCACGACCAGGGCCTGCGGCTCTCGGCCACCGGTGACCGGGTCGCCTTCGGCTATGAGCTATGGGGTAAGCGCCCGGCCCTGTTCGACCTGGGTACCCGAGCCCTGACCCTGGACCCGGCGGCCGGGACCATCGCGGACCTGGCCCTGCCGGACGAGGGTCCGGCCGCCCCGGACCCGGCGCACCCGGGCGGTCCCCGATGCCTGGTGACCGACTGGGAGGACGCGACCGCGCCCAGGCTCGACGGCCGCCCGCTCAAGCTCGAACCCTACGAGCGGGCCTGCTCACTGGCCCTGAGCCCGGCCGGATCCCCGGGGGACCTGGCCTTCTGCCTCGGCACCGAGTGGTGGCTGCGCGCCTATACCAAGGAGGGCCGCGAGTGCTGGCAACAGCCCGTGCCGGGCATTGTCTGGGCGCTCAACGTGACCCGCGACGGCCGCTACGCGGTCGCCGGCTACGGCGACGGGACCCTGCGCTGGCACCGCCTCACGGACGGCGCCGAGGTGCTGGCCCTCTACCCCTCCCCGGACCCCGCGGGCACCCAGCCCCGCTGGGTCCTCTGGACCCCGCTCGGCCACTACGCCGCCTCCGCCGGGGGCGAGGACCTGATCGGCTGGCACCTCAACCGCGGGTCGGACCAGGCGCCGGACTTCTTCGGTGCCTCGCGCCTGCGCGACCAGTTCAACCGCCCGGACCTGATCGCGCTGGTGCTGGAAACCGCCGACCCGGCCGAGGCCCTGCGTCGGGCCGATGCCGCCCGCGGCGGCGCGGCCGGGGCCGGGGCTGGGACAGGAACCGGGATCCGCGCCGTCGCTGAACTGCTGCCGCCGGTCCTGCGCCTGCTGTCCCAGACCAGCGAGCGGGTGGCCGACGGGACCCGGGTAGACCTGCTCTACAAGGCGGAGTCGACGACCGCCCCGGTCCTGCGGGTGGAGGCGCGGTTCGACGGCCGGCCGCTGGCGCTGCTGCTCGACGAGCGGCATTCGCAGACCGAGGGCGGGCGCCTCGTCGTCGGCGGGCTGCGCGTCCTGGCCCCGCCCGGGGCCGGGGTCCTGAGCCTGGTCCCCTTCAGCGACCTGGGCGCGGGGGAGGCGGTGCTGCTGCCCATCGCCTGGACCGGGGCCGCGGACTGGCACAAGCCCAGGCTCTACGGGCTGGTGGTGGGGGTGGGGGCCTATCCGGCGGGCGTCGTCACGCCGCTGCGCTTCCCCGCCGCGGACGCGCAGGCGGTGGCGGCGGAGTTGCGCGCCCAGGCCGGCGGCCTCTACCGGGAGGTGCAGGTGCGTCCGCTCACGGACGCGGCGGCCGGGCGGACGGCGATCCTGGACGGGCTGCACTGGCTGGAGTGCGAGGTCGGGCAACGCGACGTCGCGGTGGTCTTCCTGGCCGGGCACGGGCTCAAGGACGACCGCGGGGCCTATCATTATCTCTGCGTCGATGGTGATCCGACGACGGCGCACCACAGTGCCGTCAAGGGGCGCGACATCGCCGAGTATCTGCGGCGCATCTCGGGCAAGGTGGTGCTGATGCTGGACACCTGCTACTCCGGCGCCCTGCTCGGCGACACCCGGGCGGTGCTCGATTCGCTTCCGGATCTCGACCGCTTCGCCAATGAGCTGGCGGACGCGGACACCGGGGTGGTGGTCTTCTCCTCCTCCAGCGGCGCCCAGGTCTCGCGCGAGGACCCGGCCTGGGGCCATGGGGCCTTCACCTGCGCGCTCCTGGAGGCGATCCGCGACGGCCGCGCCGACTTCAGCCGGCTCGGGTTCGTGACCCTGGCGGAGCTGGAGTGCTATCTGGCCGACCGGGTCAAGGCGCTGACCGCCGGGCGCCAGCACCCGACGGTCACCAAGCCCAAGGCCGTGACCGACTATCGGATGTTTCGGGTCGGTGCCGGGGTCCCGTCGGTCCCGTAGGGCGGATGCCCGCAGGGCGATCCGCCATTGCCCGCGCCGGGATGGCGGAACCGCTAGCCCTGGAAAGAGCAGTCAGCCGTCAGCGATCAGCCGTCAGCCATAAGTGCATCAGCATCTTACGAGCCGTCTTGGAGCCGCAGGCGCCCACCCGACAGGTGATGCACCGGGTGGTCAGAAACTCTTGAAATGCAAAGCCAAATGCTGAAAGCTGATCGCTGACTGCTCTTTTTAGGTTAGCGCGTTCCGCCCGACGCAGCCTGGTGGGAGCGGCTTCAGCCGCGACGAGGCCGCGCGGGTTGTCCGCGTGTCGCGGTTCCCCGCCTCTGCGCCTCTGCGTGAGACATCTGAAAGAATGCCACGCAGAGGCGCAGAGACGCAGAGAAGAGGCGCGTAAGTCGGGTGACCGTGAACGCTCCTCTCGCCGGGCGCTTTTGTGTTTCGGGGGCGACTGACAACCCCTCATCCTGGAAAGAGCATTTGTTTCACGCAAAGACGCAAAGACGCAAAGTTTTTCAATGCGATATCTCTGTCGTACGGTTCACCTACCGGGTGACGGGATCATCGCCAGCAAAGTTCTATTCTTCTTTGCGTTCTTGGCGTCTTTGCGTGAGCAATTGCCGATTCTAGGCTCATGGCCGTGAGCCGCGATGCGAGGCCGCGGGCACCCGCGAGGTTCGGGTAACCTGCGAGGCCTCGTCGCGGCTAAAGCCGCTCCCACAGCGTCGCTGCGCGACCCTTAGGTTCGCCGACCGATACCGACCAGCAAGCAACAGATTCGTCAACGACTAATCGGAGAGCCCCAACATGGAAACCCTGTTCGAGATCCTGGCCCGCGAGCAATCCCTGGGCGAGGGCCACGCCCGGCTGCTGTACGAGCAGGGGCGCGAGGACCCGCGGACCTATGCCGCGGGCATCATCGCCTATGTGGAGGCCAAGGCCGCCTTCGATGCGCTGATCGAGGGGGCCAAGAGCCACCTGATCGCGGGCGAGGACCTGGCCGAGGTCGCGGGCTTCCGCACCCGGGTGGCGTCCGCGGTGCAGTCGCGGGCCGTCTTCACTGAGTTGGTCCGCGCCCAAGTGCTCGACCCCGCGGGGGGAAGCCGATCCGCGCTGCCCGGCGCGCTCGACCTGGCCAAGCTGGCCAAGGGCCTGGTCGATACCCTGCTGGCGGTGATCAAGTCCTTCCGGGAGGCGGACGAGACGCAGCGCCGCGAGACCCTGGCCCGGCTCGACGCCCTCAAGTGGCGGCCGTTCGAGGCGCTGAGTCGGGGCTAGCGCCCCGCTCGACCTGGTCTCGCCGTTCGACCCCAACGGGGTCGCGTATACCAGCCCAGGGCAACGCCCTGGGTTCGAGGTGCAATGGGATCCAGCCCTGAAAGGGCGTGACATCAGGGGCGCGGCCGTTATGTCACGCCCTTTCAGGGCTGAGGCGATCACTGGCACCGTCCCAGGGCGTTGCCCTGGGCTGGTAGGTCACGCCCCCTCGGGGCTCACGACAAGCGGAGGATTTACCATGAAAGTCGCGCAGCGACGCTGTGGGAGCGGCTTCAGCCGCGACGAGGCCTCGCGGGTAACCCGAGTGACGCTTTTCCCGGAAAGCGCAGTTCAGCGGCAGAAACGCAGACAAAAACACCGATCTCTTGTCTTTCTTTGCGTCTTTGCGTCTTTGCGTGAGAAATTCCTAGGCTTGGGCTCAGAGGTTCTCCCACGGCGGATAGGCCAGCCCGGGGATCCGCGGGGTGTCGACCCGGAACCCGCAACGGCGCGCATAGCCCTCGAAGACGGTGATTTTGTAGGCGAGCCCTTCGGGCATCCCGGTGTCCGACCAGTGGTAGCGGTGCTCCCACTCCGCGGGGCCGCGGATCAGGGGCCAGCCGCGCACGGCGAGCCAGAGGGCGAAGGTGGAGGCGGGGGAGGCGAGGGGGTCGAGCGCCCCGGGGGCGGCGTCACTGGCGTCGTCCGCGCCGTCGTCCCCGCCGTCATCCGGGTCGGCGCTCCAGGCGCGGGGTTGCTCCTCCCAGATCAGGGTGTCGTCCCGGCGCCGGGCGGTGATCCGGGCTAGGTCGGCGCCCGATGCGCCCAGGACGAAGGCCAACTGCCCGGGGTCCTGCCGGATGCGGTAGGGCGGGTCCTCGAAATAGCGCACCAGGCTGAGCCGGCGTTTCCAGTTCGCGACCCAGAATCCCTGCCGCAGGTAGAAGCGCACCGCGCCCTGCCAGAGCCATTCGGTCTCCAGGCGGACGCCGCCAAGCCCCAGGTGCCGGGCGGCCGCGTCCAGCGTGGCCATCACCCGGGTGCCGGTCCCGCCGCGACGCTCCGACGGGAACAGATAGAGGCTCGCGATCCAGAGACAGGGCTGGCCCCAGCCCGGATCCCGGGCGGCGACGGCGACCGTGCCCAGGCATCGGCCGTCGCTTAAGATCCAGTAGGGTCGGTAGTTCGACAGGGCGGTGGGGTCGGCCGGCGCCTCCTCGCTGGTGAGCCCGCGCCGCGCCCAGTCGCGGATGGTCTGGTCCGTCAGCGCGCGGGGGTCGGGTGCGCCCGCGAGGCGGTACTCCAGAAAGGTGCAGAGTTCGCAGGCGCGCCACAGGCGGCGCTGCGCCGGGTCCTCGGGGGTCGCCGGCTGTAACAGGGGGACCCCGGTCAGGACGGCGGCCAGGTCGGCGGTGAGCAGCTCGCTCGGGTCGTCCGGGTCGCGCGGCCTGGGCATCGTGGACGCGGCGGCGGGGCTCAGGGGGCCTTGGTGATCGTCGCCTTTTCCACCAGCAGCGGGTACTTGTAGCCGGAGCCGAAGTCCGTGTCGACGACCAGGGTGCCGACGACCGTGACCTCGTCGCCCAGGGTGGCGTTGTCCTGGGTGGTGACCGTGATGTCATTGGTGCCGTCGGCGGCGGTGCCGGTGCCGTCGCGCAGGTGGACCCAGTTGCGGTCCATGATCTGGTTGTTGACCTTGGCCACCTTGCCGCGGAGCGTCACCTGCTTGCCGCTGAGTTCGGCCCGCTCCTTGTACAGGTCACCGACCGACTTGGTCGGCGCCGCCTCCTGGGCCGCCAGCGGGCTGACCAGGAGGACGGACAGGAGGGTCGCCAGGGGGAGGGGGTGTTTCATCATCGGCCGCCTTTCGGTGAATAACAGGTTGTAACAGGGGATTGTACTGCGCCGCGGCGGCGCGTGGGGGCCGCCGTGCGGGTCCTCCTCCCAACACCGGAAATTGTTCACGCAAAGACGCCAAGAACGCAAAGAAGAAGCGAGCTTTGCCGGCGATGATCCCGTAACCCGGCAGGTGAGCCGTGCGACAGAGACATCGCATTGAAAAACTTTGCGTCTTTGCGTCTTTGCGTGAGATCTCTTCTTGCCAGGGTCGGATGGGCGACGCAGCGGGTGCCCATCCTGCCTAGTGCTTTGAGAACAGATCGCGCAGGCGGCACAGGAGCAGGCTGGGGTCGAAGCCGGGTTCGGGCAGGACCTCGCCGGCGAGTACCGCCGTCAGGGCGCGGGCGGCGTCCGGCTCACCGGTCAGCAGCAGGTCCACGCCCTGCTTGGCCATGCGGCGGCGAAAGCCGTCCCCGGCGCTGCCGGCGATGATCGCCGAGATGCCGTCCAGCGGGTGGGGGCCCGTGCCCTCCCAGTGGTGGAAGACCTGGGCCCTGGGCAACTCCACGCGCACCGGCCCGGGCGGCACCGCGTCACTGTCATAGAGGAGCCAGTGGCGGGCCTGGCCGGCGTGCCCGGCGAGCCGGGTGTAGTCTTTGGTGGCGATGGCGATCTTCATCTGGGCGAATCCTGACCGGGGCTGCGGGGTGCTGGGTCTGGATTATCCTGAAACGGGCATTTGGCGGCAAATGAAGGCACATTCACGCCAATGACTGCCACGGCCCCGGGCGGGCGCCTCAGCCGGGCGCCAAGCCGTAGCGGTGGATCTTGCGATAGAGGGTGTTGCGGCTCATGCCCAGCGTGGCGGCGGTGCGGGAGATGTTCCACTGGTGGCGCCCGAGGCATTCCCTGACGACCTCCAGTTCCGCGGCCTTGAGGGCGCCCGCCGCAGACCCCGTCCCGACCTGCGGCGTGGTCAGGGGCGCCGCGGTCCGGTGCAGGCGGGGCAGGTTGAGGTGCTCGACCTGGATCCGGCCCTCCTCGCAAAGCGCCACCGCGGTGCGGATGACGTTGCGCAACTGCCGGATGTTGCCCGGCCACGCGAAGGCGAGCAGTGCGGCCATGGCCGCCGGGGTCACGTCCAGGGCCTGCCCGGTGTCGTTTTCCGCCTCCAGCACCTTGAGCACGATCGCTTCCAGGTCCCCGCGCAGGCGTAAGGGCGTCAGGTGCAGGGTGATGCCGTTCAGGCGGTAGAAGAGGTCCTCCCGGAAGCGTCCCTCGACCACCAGTTGGGCCAGGTCCTGGTGGCTGGCGGCGATGATGTTGAGTTCCACCCGCAGCGCCTGACCGGCGCCCAGGGGCACCACCTCCTGGGTCTCCAGGACGCGCAGCAGGCGCGACTGCATCGCCGGCGGCATGTCGGCGATCTCATCCAGGAACAGGGTGCCCCCGCTGGCCTCCGCGATGCGACCGCGGCGCCCCTCGCGACTGGCCCCGGTGAAGGCCCCGGCCCGGTAGCCGAACAGCTCGCTCTCGATCAGGGACTCCTGGGGGAGTCCGATGCCCTCGGGCCTGGGGTGGCAGCGCAGCACCCGCTGGTCGCGGAACTGTCCCAGAAAATGCTGGTTCTCCAAGATATTGGCGGAGCGGCTGACCAGGGCGCGGGCCAGGGCCTGACCGGCGCGGGAGTGGTCCGGCGCGCAGCAGGAGAGGTCGAGGATGCCCAGCAGGCGGCCCTGCGGGTCGCGGATGGGGGCGGCGGAGCAGGTGAGGCCGATGTTCTGGCGCAGGAAGTGGTCCTCCCGGTGGACGGTCACCGGGCGGCCCTCCACGATGCAGGTGCCGATGCCGTTGGTGCCGACCCGGGCCTCCCCCCAATCGGCCCCGGGGCGCAGGCCGGCCGTGCGCAGTTCGCGCGCCAGCGTCGGGTCGCAGCGGTGGCGCAGGATCACCCCGTCGGCGTCGGTGAGGATGACGGCATACCCGGAGCCGGAGAAGGACTCCAGCAGCAGGCCGAGTTCGGACTCCGCCAGCCGCAGCAGGCTGGCCAGCGGCTCGCCGCGTTCGCGCAGCCGCCCGGCGTCCAGGACCTCCGGTGCCCGGGGGCGGAAGGGGTCCAGCCCCGGCTGGGCGAGGCAGCGCTGCCAGGATTGCAGGATTGCAGGGGGCAGGTCCGGCGCGTCCGGGTCCGGGTGGCTGGCTGGGGTCCCGGCCGCGTGCGGGTTGCCCCTGGTCGCGACGACCGAGACCTGCTGGGCGTGCCGTTCGGCGTGGGCTGGCGGGTGCATGGAAGTCCTCCTCGCCCGCTGCGGCGGGTCTGTCTCGATGGCCTTGGGTTGCTGGTTCCGGCCGCCGTGGCGCGGGGCCGAGGGTGCCTGACTTGCGAGAGCCGGGGAGCGTCATGCGCCGCACTGGGGTGCGGCGCTCCCAGTGGCGCTCCCAGCGCTGCCTTGAGCGGCGAAGTCTAGTGCCTGCCCCGCGTAAGGACAAATACTAACCATTGCTTTTGTGACAGGAGTGCGCCGAAACGGGACAGTCGGCGCGGCCGGACTGTCCCCGATCTGAACAGCGCGGGTCACCGGCGGTGTGCTGTCCGGTCCCCGTCGGGGCGGCGGTGCCGGCCCACGGGCGCGCGGGCACGCCAGGCATGGTCCCGGGCGGCGCCGCGTGCCTGGGTCGGGGTTCTGGCACAGGCCGTGCTGACAAGACCCTAACGGGTGTCGAGCCGTTCTTCGCCGTACACCCGATTCCGACCGCACCACACCAAGAACTCGCAGGAGTGACCCCATGATCTACGCCAACCCCGGTCAGCCCGGCTCCAAGATCACCTTCAAGAAGCGCTACGACAACTTCATCGGTGGGCGCTGGACGCCCCCGGCCACCGGCGCCTATTTCGAGAACCTTTCGCCGGTCAACGGTCTGGCCTTCTGTGAGGTCGCGCGCTCGGGCGCCGCGGACATCGAGGCGGCACTCGACGCCGCCCACGCCGCCCGCGAGGGTTGGGGCAAGACCCCGGCCGCGGAGCGTGCCAATATCCTGGTGAAAATCGCCCAGCGCATGGAGGACAACCTGGAACTGCTGGCGGTCGCCGAGACCTGGGACAACGGCAAGCCGGTGCGCGAGACCCTGGCCGCGGACCTGCCGCTGGCCATCGACCACTTCCGCTACTTCGCCGGCTGTATCCGCGCCCAGGAGGGGTCACTGTCGGAGATCGACGAGAGCACCGTCGCCTACCACTTTCACGAGCCCCTGGGCGTGGTCGGGCAGATCATCCCCTGGAACTTCCCGCTCCTGATGGCCACCTGGAAGCTGGCCCCGGCGCTCGCCGCCGGCAACTGCGTGGTGCTCAAGCCCGCCGAGCAGACCCCGGTCAGCATTCTGGTGTGGGCGGAGCTGATCGGCGACCTGTTGCCCCCCGGGACGCTCAACATCGTCAACGGCTTTGGCCTGGAGGCCGGCAAGCCGCTCGCCTCCAGCCCCCGCATCGCCAAGATCGCCTTCACTGGTGAGACCACCACCGGGCGGCTGATCATGCAGTACGCCAGCCAGAACCTGATCCCGGTCACGCTCGAGCTGGGCGGCAAGTCGCCCAACATCTTTTTCGACGATGTCTGCGCCGCTGATGACGACTTCTTCGACAAGGCGGTCGAGGGGTTCGTGATGTTCGCGCTCAACCAGGGCGAGGTTTGCACCTGCCCCAGCCGCGCACTGATCCAGGAGTCTATCTATCCCCGTTTCATGGAGCGGGCGCTCGCCCGGGTCAAGGCGATCAAGCAGGGCAATCCGCTCGACACTGACACCATGCTCGGTGCCCAGGCGTCCAGCGAGCAGCGCGAGAAGATCCTGAGCTATTTCGAGATCGGCCGTCAGGAAGGGGCCGAGGTCCTGACCGGCGGGGCCGCGGCCCACCTGGGCGGGGACCTGGACGGCGGCTATTACATCCAGCCGACCGTGTTCCTGGGCAACAACCGGATGCGCATCTTCCAGGAGGAGATCTTCGGCCCCGTGGTCTCGGTGACCACCTTCAAGGACGAGGCCGAGGCCCTGCACTTGGCCAACGACACCCTCTACGGCCTGGGTTCCGGGGTTTGGAGCCGGGATGCCGGGCGCTGCTTCCGTATGGGCCGCGGCATCCATGCCGGCCGCGTCTGGACCAACTGCTACCACGCCTACCCGGCCCATGCCGCCTTCGGCGGCTACAAGCAGTCCGGAATCGGGCGCGAGACCCACCGCATGATGCTGGACCACTACCAGCAGACCAAGAACCTGCTGGTGAGCTACAGCCCCAAGGCCCTGGGCTTCTTCTAGCCGGCGGCTCCGCACGGCCGACCCCTAGGGTCCGCCGTGCGGACCAATGCCCCGCCGCCAGCGAGCCCGTAGGGTCCGCTGTGCGGACCGATGCCTTAGCCGTCCGCGAGCGAGCCTGTAGGGTCCGCTGTGCGGACCGATGCCCCGCCGTCAGCGCGTGAGCCTGTAGGGTCCGCTATGCGGACCAATGCCTTAGCCGTCCGCGAGTCAGCCGATCGGAGCGCCTAACCATGAGCGACCCCACCCCCATCCCCAGAGTCATCGCCACCGAGTCGGCCGTGCGCCTGATCGCCGCGCTGGCGGCCGAGCACGGCCCGCTGCTCTTCCACCAATCCGGCGGCTGCTGTGACGGCTCCTCTCCCATGTGCTTCGCCCAAGGCGATTTTCTCGTCGGCGACCAGGATGTCCTGCTCGGCGAGATCGCCGGTACGCCCTTCTATATCGGCCGCCCCCAATTCGCCGTCTGGCGCCACACCCAGCTCATCATTGACGTTGTCCCGGGTCGCGGCGGTATGTTCTCGCTGGAGAACGGCCGGGAGGTCCGCTTCCACACCCGCTCGCGCCTCTTCACCGATGCCGAGTCGGCCCAACTCGCGGCGTCGGACCCGCCGTCGGGAGCGCCGGACTCGGGTTGGACCGTGCGTCAGGTCTGAGCGGGGTTAAGGTGGTTGATACGAGTTCGGCGGGGCGCCGCGGCCCCGTTTCACGGCTTTTCCCCACGGGTCCCGTTGACAGCGGGAGAGGATGGGGTCACGGGAGAGGATGGGGTCAGGTCTTGGTGCGCCAAGCGAAGCTTGGCGTTTCTTGCCGGGTGCAAGTCCCGGTCGGGAGAGGGATCGGAAGTGATTCCTCGTAAGGGCTAACCACCCACCCGTAGCGAGTGTTGCGCCCAGGGCGGATAGCGCTGTTATGGGAAGGAATCTGTGGCAAGCGTGAACAAACTGAGGTGAAGCGTACACAGCGAATCTTGTAGGCCAGAGGGGTGTCCGCGCCACCCTGAAGCAATGCAAGAAGAGAAACGTTGAGAACTTGGGAGGCCCCATCGGCTCCCGGAGGCAAAGGTAAGGCATGCGGTTCGTGAGACACGCAAGGGGAAACCCTGATACAGAGTTAGACCGAAGCCTGGAGCCGGCCTGTCGGGGAAGCTGTACCGACCGCGAAGGGAGGGCAGCCGGAAGTTGGTGGGGAGTCAGACCGACTCATAGTACTCCGCGCGTGGGAAAGCCACGTACAAGGGGAAGGGGTCGGCGAAGTTACGCAGCCAACAAAGGAAACTTCACCCGGACAAGTCGAGCCGATCCATGAAGCAAACCTCCCTGTTGGGAATAGCGAAGAAGGCGGCATCGGACAAGGCCCATCGCTTCCAGAATCTGATTGGTCTGCTGAGCGTAGGGTACCTACTGGCCTGCTGGAGGCTGATCAACAAACGTGCGGCCTGCGGTGTCGACCGTCAAGACGCGCGGACGTATGAGCAGCACTTGGAGGAGCATGTAGGCGCGCTCGTGGAAGCAGTCAGAGGGGGTTGGTATCGGGCCAAGTAGTAAACTGTCGCCCTAATTGCCACCGCAATTGCACGATGATTTCGTTCAGTTGGTCAACGACCTCATTACGAGTCAGAATCATCACTGGCCGTCGCTTATCCGGGGGCCGGAAGCTGTACCAACGGATCTCCCCGCGCCTCACCCGAAGTCCTCCCAGCCCTCCGCGTCCCAGGCCAGCGGCTCCTCGTCGGTCGCAAACTCATCGCGGGCGGGCGGTACCGACCGATACACAGCAGCATCCCCACCCGGCCGCGAAGTAATCAGCCGCAGCAGCCGCCCACGCTCGCGCGGCGTCAGGCACGCGACGATCGGAAGAACATCTTCAGCGGTCAGAGCTTTGGACATCATTAAAGTTTAGCATCCCCCGGCCGTCCCGCGCGAGCCCAGACCCGCGCCTACCACGGGACACCAGGGACAGACCACGGTATCCGCTCTGACAAAGAAAATGCCCTGACATCATCACCGCCGAGCGGCGCGCCGATCAGGCACGTCTGCAGGCCTATGCGCTCGGCGCGGTGGATTAGATCGAGATAGCGACTGGTTCAACCCCAGGGTGAGATATCCGCGCTAGGCCCTTACCGCCAATCGCTCGATGGTCTCGCGCAGCAGTTCCGGGCTGACCGGCTTGGCCAGGAAGTCGACCATGCCGGCGTCCAGACAGTCTTGCCTGACCTCCTGCGAGGCGTTGGCGGTGAGTGCGACGATGGGCAGAGGCCGCTCCGGGGCCAGGATGCGGTAGCGGCGCGCGAAGGTGATGCCGTCGAGTTTGGGCATCCGCAGATCGACGATGGCGATGCCGTAGGTTCCGGCGAGGGCCTCGCGCAGGGCCTGTTCGCCGTCCACCACGCGGGTGAAGGCGATGCCCATCTTGGTCAGGAAGGTCGTGACCACGCGGGCGGCGATCTCGTTGTCCTCGGCGACCAGGACCCGAATGCCGGCGACCGACGCGGCGGTGGCGCCGGCAAAGCCCGGTGGCTGCGGCTCGCAGCAGGGTGCGCACTCGGGCAGGAGGCCCAGCAGTCCGGCGACCGCGCCGACCAGGTCTTCGGCGAGGAAGGGCTTGCCCAGGCAGCAGGTCCCCGCGGCGCGCCCCGCCGGGCGCCGTGCCGCGTAGGTAAGGAAGAGGCAGGGCAGTTCGCCGCCCCTGCCGCAGCCCAGGGACTCGCTCACCCGGGCGCGGGTCGCCGCCAGGTTGCGCCCCTCCAGACGATCGGCAATCACCAGCACGTCCAAGTCCGCGGCGCCGATTCCGAGTGTGGCAACCGCGTCGGGCTCGGCGACCGCGTGACAGGTTGCGCCCGCGTGGCGCAAGGCCGCGCAGACCAGTTCGCGCTGGGTCTGGTTGGCCTCCAGCACCAGGGCACGCCGCCCGGTCAGGTCAGCACAGGGGGAGGGCGGCGGCGCCGCGCCGTCCAGCAGCGGCAGCCGCACCCAGAAGCGGCTGCCCTGGCCCTCCGCGCTGACCACGCCGATGGTGCCGCCCATCAGGCGCGACAGTTCCAACGCGATGGTGGTGCCCAGGCCGGAGCCGCCGAAGCGGCGGGTGGTGGAGGTGTCCGCCTGGCTGAAGCTCTCGAAGATCTGCGCGATCTTATCGGCCGGGATGCCGACCCCGGTATCCTCCACCTCCAGCAGCAGGTGGGGGGCAGGGATTTCAGCCTCCGGGGGCCGCACGGTCACCCGTACCTGGACCTGGCCCTGCGCGGTGAATTTGACCGCGTTGCCAACCAGATTGAACAGGATCTGGCGCACCCGCAGCGGGTCGCCGATGATGGTTTGGGGGACCTGCGCCGCCACGTCGCAGATCAACTCCACCTCCGCGGCCAGGGCCAGACCCTCCAGCACCCCGCAGACCTCGCGCACCAGCAAGCGCGGGTTGAAGGGCAACTGCTCCAGCTTGAGCTTGGCGGCATCGATCTTGGAGAAGTCCAGGATGTCGCCGATCAGGGCGCTCAACACCTGGGTGGAGTTGGCGACCGCGGCCACATAGTCGCGCTGCTCGGCGTCCAATTGCGTCGTCTTGAGCAACTCGATCATGCCGATCACGCCGGTCAGCGGGGTGCGCAACTCATGGGTCATGAAAGCGAGAAAGTCCCCCTTGGCCTTGTTGGCCCGCTCCGCCTCGTCCTTGGCCCGTTGTACCCGCCGCAGCAGGGCGTACTGGTAGAGCGGCAGGAGCACCAGTAGCAGGAGGAAGAACACTGCCTCATAGGTGTGTCTGGACCACTGGTCCAGGGCGCTCAGTACCAGGCTGTAGGCGATCACCGCCTCCGCTGAGGCCACCAGCAGATGGCGGGCGCTGTAGCGGGTCCCCGCGGAGATGAAAATCCAGATGTAGAGCAGGTAAAAGGGGCTGATCGCCTCCCGCGTGATGAAGATCGCCAGGCTGATGGCCACGATATCCACGCTCAGGGACAGGTAGCGCCGGGCCGGCCAGTCGGGGCGGATCAGGACGCTGACGAAGATCCCCAGGATGACGACCAGGAGGATCGCGAACAGGGTGAGGAAGTAGGGGACATCGACCTTGTAATAGTTGTCCCAGGCGGCGAGCGAGATGTACAGGGTGCCGAAGCACCAGACCCCCAGCCGGACCACCGTGGACTGGAACTCGGCGTTCGCCGTCAGGTCCTTCGGCAGTCCCGCAAACCCCCGCTTGGATGT
>Ga0247840_10006420_pt1 | contig 16935 bp, 12 predicted proteins | sample LaCruzMarch2015__FD_192404 | JGI IMG/M metagenome (GOLD analysis project Ga0247840, IMG submission 192404) | Freshwater microbial communities from meromictic Lake La Cruz, Castile-La Mancha, Spain - LaCruzMarch2015_17m | ecosystem: Environmental > Aquatic > Freshwater > Lake | place: Spain... | reverse complement strand
CCATGAAAATACCATGGCTTTCTGGCAAGGAATAAAGTTCCATCAATCGTTGAAAATCGTCAAAACTTAAAATATTTCTGTTTATAAGTCCCCATGCTTTTCGGAGCTCCGCGAATTTGAATCTACCAGTTGCCGCCGATGGGTACCTAAGAGCATCACATACAAAACGCTCAAAATCATGCATTGATATTGCAGTTGGAATTCCTGTTGAGCTAGATTTTTCTAATCCCATAGGCTCGGTAAAATCCAGATCGAATGGCATGGGTAAGGCCGCACCTGGTTCAACGACCAATGCTAAATCAGGATCAATTCTTATTTCACGACCTAATGGATCACGGCCTCTTCCAAAACTTTGTATTTCTTGCAGCGGAAGATTTGCTGATCTCTGGCGCATCAAATTGTTCCAAAGTAGAAGTGCTGGTGTCAGACAATCTTCCTCATGACCGTTTATATAATCTTGAGCTACTTCAGCAGGGATGCCATCTAAATAGTCTAGTCGAAAAAAAGAAGTTGCTTTGAGATTTAAAATATCAGAATCAACTGGTGGAAACCTTGTTATGATATCATTTAAAGTTTGACTATCTTCTAAATTTGTTACCCCATTTGCTAAAAGAATGTTCTTAGGTTCACACTTTAATGTTTTTGCTAAGATCTCTTTGATCTTTGCAATAGATGTTGTTTCATCTAATGAGAGAACATATTTGAAAGTATTGAATTCATCTGAAACAGAAATTTTTCTCATAGCCATTTTGATATTTTCCTCAATTTTTAGATTGTAACAATAAATAGACTTAAAAAAAGCTAGTATAGCATTAAAATGAGCGAAAAGATATTATTTTGAGCAGAAAATGTTAGCCAAACTCAAATCGACATAAGCTTGGAAAATCACAATTTTGACAAGTAGATGGACGGTTTGGTTTGGGTTCGCAGTAGCCTAAGCGAAATTCATCAGCTAAATTAGTTAATTGTTGGTGCCATTTTTGGAGGTTGCTTGACCATGACTCGTCTTTTTTTAACGAGTTTAAGCCCTTAATTTCTACCTCTTCCTCAGATATTCCACTGCAGGTTACACGACCGGCTTTTAGTTCTAAAAAGAGTAGGGCGTTAATATTATCATCAAGTAAAGCATAAAGTAGTAGTTGAGGTGCCTCAGGCCGTTCTTCATTCCACGGTTTATTAATTGGTAAGCTAGATTTATAGTCAATAACCCATTTATTATTTGGTGAAACTATATCTAACCTATCTATTCTTACTTGAAAATTAATGCCAGCTAGTTCTATTGTAAAATTTTGTTCAACAGCCGCAACCTCAAATGGTGGCCTTTGTTTTTCCCAATCAAGACAGGTATTAATTAGTTTGGAAAGACGAGAAAATTCAACTTCTTGTATAAGTTGCGAAAATGATTGACTACGCGCATTAATAATTGGCTTTAATGCAATTTTTATAGCGTCTTCAATTTGTATTTGTAGTTTATCTGAGTTTAGAGCTATTAAATTTTTATGAGAACCAATATCGCGCCAGATTAAATCTAAAATTTTATGAATTACTTGGCCACGTTCACTCATATCAGGCCCATCAGAAATTATAAGTGCGGGCTTTGCATGAAGTCTATGTGTTGCAAATGCACGGAAAGGGCATTTAGCTTGATTGGCTAATATAGCAGTTCCGCCTCTCACTGTTTCTTCAGCTAATAATGGTAAATTGTATGTTTCATTTTGTTTAACTAAGGAGGAAATTTTATTATCTTTAGGTAATAATTTAGATATTAAATCTGGATATTCTTTAATTAAAGGACTTGGTAAATTAGGCGTATCTTTTGTTATCCTAGGATAACTTAATACTAAATCATTGCAGCTATTTTTAAGTCTTAATAATAATTGCTCGGCTAATTTAAGTTCACGATGAGCATCAGCATGGGGAAAAAGATGCTCTTGCTGTAATGAAATTGGAAGAAATGCAGATAATTTAGTTTTACTCGGTAAACAAAGATCGGTTAATCCACATACCCAAATAGAGTCAAAGGTACAACCAGAAGCCTCTAAAATACCAAGGATTTGAATTGGCGCCGATTTCTTTTGTGCTTGGAAAATAGTTGCTTTTGCTAAATCATATAAGGCGTTTAAGGCTTCTTGTTTGGTGAGCAGCGGACATATTGATGAAAATTGTAATAAATCATCTAGTAAGGCGATAAATCTTTGGAAACATTGATAAGTAGTCGAGTCTAGTTGATATTCTCCAGGGAAGCCAAAATCAATTAGACGAGTTTTAAAATGTCCAATCCATGCAGATATTGAGTCTTTTTCAGGATAAGTAGATAAATTATTAAGTAATTTTGAAAGTGTAGGCGCGTAATCTTTTAATTCTTTAATAAATGAAGTTAGTAAAAGTTCATTTTCTTGGAGTATTTTTAAGTTTTGTATCGCCTCTGCACGTGCATTAAATTCATCTTTAGCACCTTTTATAAATGGGGAGTAAAGTAAAGTATTAGCTTCAATATTAGAAATTAATAAGTCGTTTGAGATCTTAAGCCATAAAAGGGCATGCGCTATTAGAGGATAATCAATTAATGATAGTCCTAGGGAAATATTAATTTCATCTTTAGTAAAATGTTTTAATAAGAGGCGTTCAAGTCCTTTTGCGTTTTCTTGTAAATCCGGAATAACTACCGCAATATTTTCTTCTTTTGCAGCTAACTTTAGATTTAGCCAATTAATAAGATGCTCTTTTTCATCGCGCTCATCTTTAGCTTGAAATTTATGGGTGAGTGTTTCTTTTGGCATTAAATCATATTGGTATTGGATGCCTAAATTTGCAGTTATTTGATTTTGTAATAATTTTTGCGTCGGTGTGAAATCATCAAAACATGCCCAGATAATTTCTGTCGAATTAATAGAGTTAAGGTGACTTAATAGATATTCTACTAATTGCTCTTCGGTTATCACGCCAAGTATTTTTATCTGATAATTAAATTCTTCTAGCCATTGTTGAAATTGTTTAATTTGTGGAGTAATTGGAAAATTATGTTGTTTAAGATCAATTTGCCAAAGCTGACAATTAGTCCATGCATCCTTAATTTCACGTAGTAAACCATCGCTACATTCGCCATTAGATTTAAGAATTATTTGTCGCCACAAGTAAGTTATACGCTCAGAGCTTAATAAAAGCGGATGATTTAGATTTGGATATAGATGACGAACTTTTTTAAATAAATCACTTAAAAATGCGGAATATGGAAGGCAATGAGGTTTATCAATATGTTTATGGCTAGAAGCAAAAAAATGCAAAAAGAAATCATGTAATAATTGATTGCTTAAGCGATTATTAGGCGTAATAACAGTCGCGCCATTGCGCATTTTAAGAAAGAGTTCAGTTCTATTTTTTAGATCAAGCATTGGTATTTTTCGAGTTTTTAATGATGCGATTATCTAATATACAATATAATTAAGAACCATGCAGTTTAATTTAAACGCAAATCATCTATAATGCTCTATAATTATCATTAATACAGTATTTACTTCGAGTAATTATGCCGCTTTTTTATGAAAGGTCAAAGATAAAATTGGGTGGTTCAGTTTTGCATTCAGGACATGAAGTTTATACCAAAGCTTTTTATCAGCCCGAGTTTGGCGATAAGATGCCAATTATTTATAAAAAAAATAAAATTTCTAATCCTCTATTATCAATATTTGAGGTAGCATTTGGTGAGCTTGCAGCTCTTTTTTTAGAAAAAAATTTAACTCCATCGCAAAGATTAGTAAGAGTTAACAACAATGAAATAGAAGGTTTAGCATTAGAGCATATATCTTACACTATAGCTCGTAACGAGATCTTGCCAAATGTATTTTATAAATTTGATGAATCTAATAGTCAGTTTATTCCAGTTGCTGCTAAAGACACCAAAGAAATTCCCTTCTTTTTTTTAAACCAATTTAAACATGGATTTTTTAAAAAATTATTAGCCCTTTCTAAGAGTGGCGATATAACTTTAAATATTGAGTCTTTAGTAAGTGTGTTGGCAACCTCTTACACTTTGGAAGAGGATGATCTGCATAAGGCTAATTTAGGCATATATATGGTTGAAAAAGACAAAAAACCACAGATTGTTTTTTTTAAAATTGATCATGATTTAATGTTAGTTGATAGTGTGATGTCTCGCTTTCAGGCGCGTTTTTATCATTGGTTTTTTCATGGAATAGATGCATTTAATATTACTAAACGTGATTTAATTACTTTTCCTTTTCTAAAGGATTCTAGTAATTATTATTGGCCAACGGTAAATAGACTTATTTCTATTGAAGAATCTAAATCATATAAGTTAGATGAAGAGCGAGAAGCTTTTGCAAGCTTAGCATCTTCGGATGAATTTATTAAAAACAAATGGAAAATATTTTATAAGCATATTCTTATTCCACCTGAAGTGGTTGGTATTACTTTAGCTAAGCATCTTGATAGTAATAATCCAGTTGAACGCTCACATATTGCTTTAATTATGCAGGCGGTTGCAATCAGGCAGTCAAAACTGCGCGCTGTACTTTTTTCAATACCTAAGTTTCGTGATTACGTAACATCTTTATCTGCAGATGATTGTGAGGAGTTTGGAGAAAATATTGTTAATGGTATTGAAACATCTATGGCACTAAAAATTGCCGAGCAAATTAGAGCTACAATTATTCATCAGCAAGAACTTTGTAAACCAGGTGGCGGCTTTGTTGTTGGTGATACTCCACTGCATGCAGCCATTAGGTTACAAGACTATCGCTATCAAGATACGTTGCAGTCATTCGGCAACTACATTGAGCAAAAAAATGAAAATAGAGAAACACCTTTAGATGTAGCTATAAAAATGACAAAAGCCTCACGATTAAATTCAGATGATTTAAGAACGGATGCGTTTTGTATTATGAAACATTTGTTACGTGAAGGTTCCAGTAAGACTGCTTATTTTAAATCAATATATAAAGATAACATTATAAATTTAAATGATTATTTATATTCTTCACCATATATTAATCGTATTAATACTATTAATAATATAACTGATTTTAAGCGATTATTAGGAGAAATTGGTGAAGATTATCGTTATAGTTTAAAAATGCAAAAAGATTTAGCGATTAAAGCGGTGCTTAGATTTATTAATATTAATAAAGATAAAATTAATTTAAGGGATGAATTATTAACTTTAAAAGCTGGTTTAAATGGCGATGCCCAAGGAAAAAAAGCACCGGAATTACAATATATTTGTCAGCTGCGTAATCAATTATGGATATTTAGAATTATACGTGGATTTTTTGGATATACAGCGACGCAAGCTAGAATTAATAGCCTTATTGATAAAGAATTAAAGCGCTTAGAGCCATCATCGCCCTCATATTGGTCATTTTTTAAATCTAAATTTTTAAATCAAGATGGTGAAATTGATGAATTATCTGAATCAAAACCAGGTGATAAAAAACCTTAAAAATTTAATCTAAAAATATCACTATCTTTGTTTATTTTCTTGTGAAATTTATCTTCAGACAGTAGTATTGGTATATATATATTTAATACTGAGGATATTATGTTTCGAGGAAGTATAGTAGCGCTAGTTACGCCATTTCTTGATGATAAAGTTGATGTGGATCGCTTACGTGAGTTAGTTGATTTTCATATTAATAAAGGTACTCATGCAATAGTTGCTGCGGGGACGACAGGGGAGGCAGGTACTCTTAAGCATGCTGAAAAATTATTAGTAATTAAAACAGTAATTGATGAGGCGCGTGAGCGCATACCTGTTATTGCAGGAACTGCTGCAAATGCTACTAAAGACTGTATTGAATTAACTGAAGCTGCGATGAATTATGGCGCACATGCAGCCCTTATTATGACCCCAGCTTATATTAAACCAACGCAAGAAGGTTTGTATCAGCATTATAGTCATATTGCCAAAGCATCGGCTATTCCAATTATTCTTTATAATGTTCCAAGCCGGACTGCTTGTGATTTATTACCTGAGACTGTTGCGCGCCTTTCATCTATTTCAAATATTATTGGGATTAAAGAGGCAACTGGGCAAAAATCTCGTTTACAGCAGATCTTGAAGGATTGCCACGGTCAAATGGATGTTTATAGTGGTGATGATTTAACAGCTTCAGAGTGGCTTTTGTCAGGGGCTAAGGGTGTAATTTCAGTTACAGCTAATGTGGCTCCAACTCTTATGGCAAAAATGTGTGATGCAGCAGCAGATGGTGATCATGCTACTTGCTTGCATTTACATGAGCAATTAATGCCATTACATCAATTAATGTTTGTTGAATCAAATCCAATTCCTGCCAAATGGGCGCTTTCAAGTATGGGGTTAGTGAGCCGCGAAATTCGGATGCCATTAACTTTATTATCAGAAGAGCACCACGAGGCACTTTTACATTCAATGAAAGAATTAAAATTAATTTAATATGTGAGTTAAATTAGTTAATGTAGCCTGGTTGCTTGCAACCAGGGATTAGGTCTATGAGTTAATGTAGCTAATGTAGCCTGGTTGCTTGCAACCAGGGATTAAAAGTCAATTTAGTTATATGACCTAACCAGGCTACTTTTGCTAGATATGTATTTTTATTCGTGAGGTTTAGTTGTGAAAAATCTAGGAATTATAGTGTTGTTTGCAGCACTTTTAACAAGTTGTGGTAAAAATTATTATGATAGTAATGGTGAGAAGCATTATTTAAATAGTGTCAATGGTACTAAACTTGTAGTGCCTGCCCCGTTATCATCAGATAATATTAGTGGTTTTTATGATTTACCGCAGCAAAACAAAAATGCACAGGTAGGAATTGCCCCGCCAGCATAAAGGGATTTTGATGTTATTATGTCAATAAAAAAAGATGAGCTAAATCTAATTCAGGCAATATCTAAGCGCATTGTTGAAGCGCAGGCGAACATTCGTATTTTAGATCTCATTAAATGGGATGATAAAGTAAAACAAGATTTTTTTAAGAATAAAGGCAAAAAACAGCCAGATGTAGATGTCGATTTTTATAAAAACAAACCTTTGCCATTTAATATTGAAGATAAGTTGGAAGAGTTTCGTATAATTTTACGTGACACTCAAAATCAGCTTGGTCAATATTCATCAATAACAAGACTTATCCATCGTCTATGTGATGAGTATAGACGTGCAGTTCTTATGCTTAGCGCACGTGGCACCCCAAATTTTTCTGAAATTGCGATGGAGCTTTATGGCAGTCCTAATGATGCTTTTTATTCAGGTGGGCCGCGTTTATCTGATTTAGGCGCATTATTATTTGATTTGCTGACAGCGCTTGATGTTAAATTACAATCTGAAGCGGATGTAAAACGTCATACCGCTTCAATGGCTCAAGAGATTTTACAGGATTCATTGAGTAAATTTTTTAATAAACACCCAGGAAAAGTTACGGTGATGGTAAGCGATGATATGATTGCTGATGCCTCGGCCGGTGCAGATAGTATTAAATTAAGTCAAAAAGTAATGTTTAGTGATCGCGACATTAGATATTTGGAAGTACACGAAGGTTGGGTACATGTGGGAACCACTTTAAATGGATCTATGCAGCCTTATTGTTCTTTTCTTTCCAAAGGATCGCCTTCTTGCTCGGTAATTCAAGAAGGTTTAGCCGTTCTTACTGAAGTTATTAGTTTTTCTTCATATCCTGGGCGCATGCGTAAAATTACTAATCGAGTTATAGCACTTGATAAAGTAGTAAATGGCGCTACCTTTTTAGATATTTATAATTATTTTCTAGAATGTGGTTTATCAGAAGATGAAAGTTACAATAATTGCGTTAGAATTTTTCGTGGCAGCACACCAACTGGCGGGCCATTTACTAAAGATTTATCGTATGCCAAGGGTTTTGTGCTTATTTATAATTTTATTCGTTTTGCAATCTTAAAACACCGCGTTGATGCTATCCCTTTGTTATTTTTAGGAAAGCTAGTGCTTGATGATTTGCCACTATTAAGTGAATTAAGCAAAGAAGGGATTTTAACTCCTCCTGTTTATGTTCCACCACCATTTAGTGACGTATCAGCCCTAAGTGCATGGATTAGTTTTTCATTATTTTTATCCAAATTTGATTCAGACGAAATGGAAAAGAATTTTAGATTTTTATTAGCATAGGTAGGTGCTTTGACCAACCTACATCTAATTATAAAAATCAATAAATCTTATCTAGATAAATAATTTTTATTCGGTAGAATAGCTCTTGCAGTCCAGCAATTGCGTTTTTAAAAAAGTCACATAAATCCAACTTTATGTTAAGACTTCACGCAATTAAATCGCTAAGTTAAATCTAATGGAGTAGTTTTATGGAAATCAAATATCCACCTTCTAATTTTTTACGAAAAAATATTTACCCTTTTATCTTGTTTGGCAGTGCCATACTTAGTTTTGCATCTTCAAGTTACTCAACCGAAAGGTATTTTATTTGTGGTGGAGATGAGATGGGTTGTGAGGAGGGTTTTTATCAATATTGTATTTGTATACCTTACAATGAAGTTGATGCTAATTCACCGTATTGTCTAGATTTCGATATTTTTACATGTACGCCTTTATCTCAAAATACCAGTTGCGCACCAAATTTTACATTTAAAAATCAAAACGAATGTCTTGCAACAATTTTTCACAGCGAGCCTTCAATCCCATGTTCGATTACAACAAAGGATTTTTGTTTACAAGAACATACCGTGTTCTGTGATGCTAATGGCAAGCTTGATAGTTGCCATTATCCTGACGAAATTAGTTAAACCCCGCTTCTATTTTTAGAAGCGGGGTTTAACATTATTGCATTATTGTAATCTAAATCCTGGGTGGGGTGCATTATTTGCATCTTCGTCGCTTTCTTGTGCCAAAATTTGATGGTTAGCATTATCTAGTATAATCCAGTTAAATCCGAGCCACGACGTCAGGGAGTGGATATTTTATGGCTCCACTCCCTAACGGTCGTGGTTCGGAAGTTAGTTTAATCGCAATTTTCAACACACCATATGATGTTGAAAATTTTCATGCTTAATTAATCATCACTTAATAATTTATGGTCTATAATAAGATTAAATGGTTAGACAAACTTGCCTTAACCTAGCGGCTTCAATAAGTGAGTAGATGATTAAGATAATTCAATCTTAAAGCTAATGATGCTTTCTTATAACATGAACCTAACACTGCCATATTGTTACCCAAAAGTAAGCAGAGCCTTGATGGTTAGCATTATCTAGTATAATCCAGTTAAATCCGAGCCACGACCGTCAGGGAGTGGATATTTTAGGGCTCCACTCCCTAACGGTCGAGGTTCGGAAGTTAGTTTAATCGCAATTTTCAACACACCATATGATTTTGAAAATTTTTATGCTTAATTAATCATCACTTAATAATTTATGGTCTATAATAAGATTAAATGGTTAGACAAACTTGCCTTAATCTAGTGGCTTCAATAAGTGAGTAGATGATTAAGGTGAGTAAGTTAATGCTGATGGTAAAGATTAGATAAGATAAGTGGGATCATTATTTATGATTGCATTGGTTATAAAATTTATTATAAAGGAAGACGATTATGGCATCTACAGCATCAACAACTTTAAATAAAGATAAAATTATTGCGGCAATTAAAGCTTTAAAGTTTGACGATTTAGGACTTTTAAGAGATCTATTATTGACAGGAAATTACGCTGATAAGCGTCGTTTTTTGAGTACACAAGGAAAATTAGGTAATATAGATTTTAATAGTCATACAGATGATGAAACTGTTGTTTCTAACACTGATATCGGCGAAATTATTTCGCAAGCTAAAGAAAAATTTGCCGTTTTAATTGAAAATCAAATTAAAAATTCTAGTGACTTGAATAAGTTACGAGCAGTTGCTCTTGCTAATTCATTTCCTGCTACTCCTCCTCCTCCTCTTGCCGCTGCCGCTGCCGCTGCCGCTGCCGCTCCCCCTGCCGCTCCCCCTGCCGCTCTTAATATGAATGGTGTTAGAGATGTAATTAATGACCTTATAGTGGATAATATTTTAGAACATCACACAGGAAATGACGACTTATTAACAAATGCTGCTGCAAAATCAGCCGCTACAGCTGCTGAAAATAGAATTATGGAAATTTTTAAAGAAGCTATAAATAAAATAATGCGATATGATGAATTAACAAATATTATAGGAGCAAACGGCTCTGATGACGCTGAAAAAGCTGAAGCTATTCGTAAAGCCCTAAATGACATTAAAGCTGCCTTTGGTAATTTTGAATTTGAAAACAATCCCGATGAAAATAAAGCAATGCTATCAGATAAATTCGCCCTAGAATTACAAAAACTAGCAATTCAAAAACGCAATGAGATTGTAATTATTAATGCCATGACCGAAAGTGGCTACATTTCATCTGAAGTAAATTTTCTAGGTGAAATTGCTAATTCCACTAATGAAGTTGATACTAGGCAATTAATAAATAAATATAGGGGCCTTTTAGGTTCGAAAGATTTTGCTCCAAATCCAAATAATATAAATCATGATAATCTTAATGAAGCCAATATACATGCAATAAAATTGGCTGCAAAAAAATTATATAATGAATTAGCTATAGATTATAAAATAAAAAATTGTAGAGTTGTGGCTGTTTTAAAAGCTATTGCTAATGCAGAAACACAAGGATCATTACCTGAAGAAGAAGCGATTAAAAAAGCTTTGGATGAAAATAAATCACAGCTTGGAAATATTGATCCAGCAACCTATGATCAAGAAAGACTTAAAGAAATTAAAAATTTAGCCAAAACTAAATTAGCTCTTTTATTAGCTGACCCAGTTCAAGCTAATTTTCTTAAATTAGAAAGCGGTGTTATGACTCAAGAAAGTTTTGTTGATTCAATTGTAAAAGATGAAAAAGAAGCTAAGGATTTAACTAGAGCAGTCGAGGCTGCTCAACTTCAAGGTGGTACACAAGTTCAAGCTTCAAATCTTAGTAAATCACAATATAGTGTTTATGGTCTTTCTAAAAATGAAATGATAAAATCTCAAGTAGATTTATCTGACATTGATACAAATGGTAAAAGTATAAAAAACAAGGTGATAACCCTTGTACAAGATCATACTGGCCGAGTAACAGATTTAAAGACAGAGAAAGGGACATTAACCGATAATGAATTAGCATTAAAAGCACTTAAACAAGCCCAGATGGTTTTAACTAATTATAAATTAGGTTCAGGAGATATTATCATTAGAGGAAAGGATAGTGGTCAAGCATCAAAAGTATATGCGGCATTATTGGTATTAAAAAAAGGTCATCCAGAGTTAGATAAAGTTAAAATTGTTTCTTATGTTGAAGGTGCATGTACGCCTAAAAATATGCCGGTTCAAACATGGAGCGGAAGATTTAGAATAAGCTCACCTGAAGATGAATTTACTAAGGCAATGTTGCCAATAGATCAGAGCTTTACAGATAAAGTAGACAGATTAAGAAAAGAAGTTCATAAACTCTTTACCACAGTTTCTGCTCATCAATCTAATAAAAAAAATTGGGATGATTGTATTTTGTCCGCAAGACAACTTTTAATTAATGAACCTTCTGCCAATAAACAAAAAATTATGAAAATTTTTACTGAAAAAGGTATTATATCAAGTGTAGGCTCATCAACCTATAATTCTGGACAGGATGTTTTAAATGCCGTGTTAAAATTTTATCGAGAAAACATAGACAATTTAACACATGGGAAAGAGATGGAGGCAGATACAGATAATGATACAGAATTTAAAATGAAACTTTAGTAGCAACGTCTCAAAATTTAATTTCTAAGTTTCTAGATTGTTACTAAATTGATTTTCTTTTATTTAATTATAAATGCTATATAATAAATATATGAATAAATCAGAACTAGCTATTGGTGTATTTGACTCAGGCATGGGTGGGTTGACTGTTTTGCGCTCGTTGCGTAAGGCTTTGCCTTATGAGTCATTTATCTATTTAGGCGATACAGCGCGGCTACCTTATGGCACTAAAAGTCCTGAAACAGTAAAGCTTTATGCTCTGCAAATGGCTAAAATTTTAGTAGAGCGGCGGATTAAGGCTTTAGTTATTGCTTGTAATACAGCAACAAGTGCAGCACTTTCTCATTTACAAGAGTTAATGCCTGATATGCCAGTTTTAGGCGTGATCTCTCCAGGAGCATCTGCGGCGGTTCTTGCTACCAAAAGCGGGAAAATTGCCGTATTAGCTACAGAAACGACAATTGCTGGTAATATGTATCAACGTCTTATTACTGAAAATTTACCCAATGCTTTAATCAGTGCCAGAGCTTGCAGTTTATTGGTTGCCTTGGCTGAAGAAGGTATGGTGGATAACGATATTGCGCGCACTACCTTAGAGCATTACCTTAAAAATTTATCAGATGTAGATACAATCCTGTTAGGATGCACACATTTTCCTGTGTTTAAGCCATTATTAACAGAAATTCTGCCAGCTGGAATCGCCATAGTTGATTCTGCTGATGCCACAGCTTTAGCTTTGCAAAAATTATTAGCCGAAGGAAACATTCTAAATAATATTAAATCGAAGATTAACTCTTCGTATTATTTGGTAACAGATTCAGTAACTCGCTTTCAAAAAGTAGGCGAGATCTTCTTAAACGAAACCCTATCAACCGCTGATATTGAGCTGATAGATTTATAATTTAATAATATATACAAAACAATTTATTCCGAGCCACGGTTTCCGAGCCGCGACCGTCAGGGAGTGGAAAAGTTAATAACTATAATCCGCTAATATAGAATAAATAGATTTATAATTTAATAATACACAAAAAATAATTTATTCCGAGGCACGATTTCCGAGCCACGACCGTAAGGGAGTGGAAAAGTTAGAACAGAACAAAAAAATCTCTATCTTTATTTTCAAATACAGCCATTGGCAACCCTTGTTCATAAACAACATATTGTATTGTCGCTTCAACTTCTGTTTCTTTCCAAAGATATCTCGTGCTACCGTGATGTGTCCATCGTCTAACTCGACCATCATCCAATTTTGCTTTGTTTAAATGACGTGAAGCATAAGATTTTATTGTATTCATGATTTGTTCTGGCGGTAATATGGCATGAATAACAAGATGCACGTGATTTGACCTAACATGTGCTGCCAATAGTACCCATTGGCGATGTATGCATACATCCTCAATAGCCTGTAAAACAATTTTTCGCCTTAATTCATCTAGAAAATAAGGCGATTCAGGCATACTTTTTTTTACCAAATGTAACCGTTTTGAATTAAAAGATAAAAAATTTGTTCCTGGTAGATTTGTGAATCTATCTACTGACGTTGATTTTTCTCCATGCAACCATGTTCCATAACAAGTAAATGTAATAAAATAGGCGAGCGGGATTGCTGTTTCATAAAACATGATTTTACCATTTCCTTTGGCTTATTGGACTTGTTTGTAGTTGCGAATATTATCAAATTAAACTAATACCGTCTTGAGAATTTACTCCGAAAACTAGTAATAGAACGCTAAATTACATTTATATCATTTTTAGCTATTAACTTTTCCACTCCCTTACGGTCGTGGCTCGGAAATCGTGGGTCGGAATAAATTATTTTTGTGTATATTATTAAATTATAAATCTATTGATTCGATATTAGCGGCTGATGGCTGTTAACTTTTCCACTCCCTTACGGTCGTGGCTCGGAAATCGTGGGTCGGAATAAATTATTTTTGTGTATATTATTAAATTATAAATCTATTGATTCGATATTAGCGGCTGATGGCTATTAACTTTTCCACTCCCTTACGGTCGTGGCTCGGAAATCGTGGGTCGGAATAAATTATTTTTTGTATATTATTAAATTATAAATCTGTACACTCGATATTAGCGGCTGATAGTTATTAACTTTTCCACTCCCTTACGGTCGTGGCTCGGATACCGTGTCTCAGAATAAATTATTTTGTGTATATTATTTAATTATTCATCTTTGGGTGGGCGGTTCATTAAATTTGCTACTGCCTGTTTGGGCGTTATTTTACCTTGTAATAATGCATTTACTTCTTCGCAAATAGGCATTTCTACTTTATTCTCTGCTGCAATTGAACAGACTTGTGCTGCATTGTATTTACCTTCTACTACTTGTCCAATATTTTTTTCGGCAGTAGTTATATCCTCACCTTGACCTAATTTTAAGCCAAAACGGCGATTTCTAGATTGATCATCCGTACAAGTTAAAACTAAATCGCCAATCCCTGCTAAACCCATGAAGGTTTCTTGACGAGCACCTAATTTAAGACCCAATCTACTCATTTCTGCAAGGCCTCTCGTAATTAGAGCGGCTTTCGCATTGGCGCCAAAATTTAAACCATCGCTTATTCCGCAAGCAATAGCTAAAACATTTTTTACAGCCCCACATAATTGCACACCTTTATAATCATCAGTTAAATATACTCGTATATTTTTATGATGAAAAAGATTATGTAATGTTTTTAAGTATTGCTGATTATTTCCAGCTATAACTAAAGCTGTTGGTAAAAACTTAGCTACTTCTTTGGCGAATGATGGCCCGGAAATAATTGCAATTGGAAATGACTCCCCCCATTTTTTAGCGACTAGCTCACTTAAAAGTGAATTAAATTTTGGATCAATACCTTTGGTTAGCCATGAAATTGCTTTAGGTTTGTCTTTAATCATTTCCAGTATGGTAGCAAAGGCATGAGATGGAACTGCAATAATAATTTGTGATGCATCTTTTACGCATTCTGAAAATTCAGCCACAGGCGTAAGTGATTTTGGAAATGGAGAGTTAGGTAAATATTGCTGATTGCAGCCATCTATAATCATTTTATTAATATGCGCTTTATCATGGCTCCATAGTAAAACTTTATGGCCACAATTAGCTAAATGAATGGCAACAGCCGTTCCCCATGAACCAGATCCTAAAATAGCAATAGTAGGTGTTTTCAAGTTTATTATGATCCCAAATTAATTATATTTTTTTATTAGTATACCTTTTTTGTGGTGCAGGGCAAAATTATGATTGATTGTGGTTTATTATCAAGCATCCCTTAATAATTTATGTGTAACGTGCGTAATTTTTTTAACTATTTAATTTTGAGTTATCATCATGAAAATAAAGCAAGAGCTACAATGAATACTTTCAACACCTTCAATGCCATTAAGATGACAGCTATCCACACAGTATTTAGATCATACTAAAGGAGAATTGACAGCTGATGATCCGGCGTCTTTTCTAGGCTTTGAACGTGCAATACGAGAAGAAGCTATACTTCGGGATTTACCTGGAACAGGTTATACTTGAGCGATTATTGAGTGCCAAAATAATTTTTTTCAGCCCAATAATTCTCAGCAGGGTCATTAAGTAGAAGAACAGGCAGGGTTTGAAGCTATATATTAGACAGAGTAGCCTGGTTGCTCGCAACCAGGATTTTTATTTCTCTATTCTGCCTGATCCTGGTTGCAAGCAACCAGGCTACTTGTCTATTTGTCTACAAATCATTTTTTCTTAATGCGCTTTGTCGGTTTGTTTATCTTTTTCCGCTTTAATTTTTTCTTCTACTTGTTGCATGTAAAGTGCATCAAAATTGATTGGCGCTAATACTAGCTGCGGGAATGAGCCTCGGATAACTTCAGCAGTAATTGCTTCGCGTGCATATGGGAATAAAATACTTGGGCAAAAACTACCAAGTAAATGTTCTAGCTGTGGCTGTTGCGCACCTTGAATAGTAAAAATACCAGCTTGTTGAATTTCAACTAAAAAAGCAGTATTTTTATTATTTTTTACTGTTGCAGTTACAGTTAAGGTAACTTCAAATATGCCAGTTTCTAATTCTTGATGTTGTGTGTTTAAATCAAGAGAAAGTTCAGGTTCCCATTTCTCCTGAAATACCGCAGGAGTATTGGTTGTTTCAAATGATAAATTTTTCGCATAAATACGCTGAATCATAAATTGTGCTTCAGTAGACGTTTCATTATTATTGTTTTCAGTCATTTTATCTTCCAATTTTAAAGTTTAATTGATAATTAGGATTAGTCTTTACTTAGCTTTGGTTTTGCCTTTAACTATAGGAAGACCAGCACTTAGCCATGCTGTAAAACCGCCAGCTAATACCATAGGTTGTGCGAATTCTTGAGTTTTTAATTTAGCTGCAAGGGACGCTGCTTGTATACCTTTAGAGCATACAATGATTATCGGCTTGGATTTATATTTATCCATGCTTTTTTTACTAAAATCATCAGCTGATATTCGTATTGAGTCAATAATATGTCCTTTGAGATAAAGCTCTTGGTCGCGTATGTCTATTACTATAGCTGACTCATGATTCATCATTTCAACCGCAGCTTCAGGAGAAAGTTCCTTGGCGCGATTCTTTTGTGAGATTGCCTCGTTAACAAAAATTAAGACAAGAATTATAATTAAAGCTAAACAAAGCTCCCAATGATTTGTTGCAAATTGAACTATTTGTTCCATATAAAGCCCGAAATTTTATAATATGTGTCGAATTATCTCGGGTTTGAAGCTTTAACGCAAGTAATACTATGATCAAATTAATTGATCATAGTATATTGCTGAATTGCCCATTGGTTAAACCATGGCAGAGCTAATAAAAGGAATAATGTGGCTATAAATAACGCCATGATTGTATTGAGGATTTTTAACATAGATAACCATGGTTTCTTGGAGAATAAAACTGCAAGGCAATAAAACAAGTGGTAAAGAGCAATTATAGATAAATAAGTAATTATTAAAAATGAATCTGGTTTTAGTCCAAGTGAGTGAACTGTTGCCAATGGAAATTTTAGTAAGTAAAGGGAAAAACCAAAAGCAATAAACATATTGGCATATATTAGTTTACATAAAATAGGCGAGTAAGGTGCTTTATCTAATCCACCTTGATATATACCATTAAACAGTAAAATATTTATTAAGCTCAAAAATGGCATAATT
>Ga0247840_10006418_pt1 | contig 16940 bp, 16 predicted proteins | sample LaCruzMarch2015__FD_192404 | JGI IMG/M metagenome (GOLD analysis project Ga0247840, IMG submission 192404) | Freshwater microbial communities from meromictic Lake La Cruz, Castile-La Mancha, Spain - LaCruzMarch2015_17m | ecosystem: Environmental > Aquatic > Freshwater > Lake | place: Spain... | reverse complement strand
TGTTCGCTCCAACCGTGCCATCGGAACCCATGCCAAAGAAAATTCCGCTAAAATTATTTGGATTTGAACTAACGAAATTTGGATCATAAGCTAGGCTGTTGTGACTAACATCGTCATCAATGCCTACCACGAAACTTTTTTTGCGCAGGCTTTTGCTTAGCGCTAAGTTATCAAAAACGGCTTTGACCATGGCTGGAGTAAATTCTTTGGATCCAAGACCATAGCGTCCGCCAATCACTAAGGGTAGTTGGCTAAATGGAGCGCTGTCATTTTCAATTGCATCGATAATCGCGGTTTTAATATCTAAATAAAGTGGATCACCAACTGCACCAGATTCTTTGGTACGGTCTAGAACGGCAATCGCCTGCGTGGTGGCGGGTAATTCGTTGACAAAATCTTCAATTGAAAATGGACGATATAAGCGCACTTTTACTGCACCAACTTTTTCACCAGCTTGATTTAATTTTGTCACGGTTTCTTCGATGGTTTCACAAGCTGATCCCATTGCCACAATTACCCGCGTGGCATCGGCTGCACCATAATATTCATAGAGTTTATACTGGTGCCCAGTTAATTCGGCTAATTTGGCTAAATTTTGCTTAATTATATATGGAGCTTGCTGATAAAAAGGTGTAACAGCTTCGCGTCCTTGGAAAAATACATCTGGATTTTGCGCAGTGCCTTTAATCATAGGCTTATCTGGGGTGAGTCGGCGTTCACGATGCGCATCAATAGCCTCTTGGTTGATAAATTGCTTAATTGTGGCAAAATCAATTACCTCAATTTTATTTAATTCATGAGAGGTGCGAAAACCATCAAAAATCATCATAAATGGAATGCGACTTTCTAAAGTGGCATTTTGGGCAACTAAAGACAAATCCATTACTTCTTGAACATTACTGGCAAATAAAGCAGCAAATCCAGTATTACGGGCTGCCATTACATCGGAATGATCACAGAAAATTGACAGTGCATGGCTGGCAATGGTGCGTGCGGTTACATAAAATACACTTGGAGTTAATTCTCCAGCAATTTTATGCATATTTGGCAGCATTAATAATAAACCTTGTGATGCTGTGAACGTTGTACTTAATGAACCTGCGGCTAAGGCACCATGCACGGCTGCAACGGCTCCAGCCTCGGATTGTAGTTCGCTAATGAGGGGGATTTGCCCCCAGATATTGGTTTCACCATGAGCTGATTTTTCATCGGCAATTTCACCGATGGTTGAGGATGGGGTAATTGGGTAAATTGCAATTACTTCATTGGTTGCATGTGCGATATAGGCGGCGGCAGAATTACCATCCATGATTTGACAATTTTTAAACTGAGTCATAATAGGTTCTTTTTTAAGGATATCAGAAGTATCTAGTTGAGTTTCAAGGTTATTTCATTCAATTTATTGAGCGGCTGTATTAAATATAAGTGCGTAATTATACCGTAATTAAGCCGAGTTTTGACTAAAACTATTTTTGAGCTAGCCTAGCAAATGGGCTTAAAATGAGCTTTTTTAGCGCAGCTTAATCTGTAGGCTAATTATTTGTGCGGCAATAATTGGAGTAATTTTTTATTTAGACTTGGATTATCGTGGCTGGCAGCATTAAAGAAACCTCTAAACTCAGATTCAAAGCCTGAGTAATTTTGTGTGACGAGATTAACTTCGGTTTGAGCTTTATTGGTATTACCAAGTACGGTATCTAAAACTGCCAAACGGAGCAAGAATGATGGGTTGGGTGAATATTTAGAGCTGCGTGAGATGACATCATAGGTTAAGTCAAAATATTTTTGATTTTGTGGTGCACGGACTGAATAAAGTAGGTTTTGCGCGAGCACTGAATCGGCGGCATCATCCCAATATGGATTGCTGGCGGTGGCAAAATAAACATTTAACACATTATGGGGTTGATTATGAATTTGGTAATTGGTTGGCTTTTTCGCTTGACTAAGTAATAGGAAGTTATTTATACCAACATAAAGTTGCCACCAGGCTAGGGCAATTAAAGCACCAATTAGACACAGAAATGATTTTTTATATTTAAGATTTATTGTGAAGTGCTTTTGGTCTGGAATTGCGGTGATGAGTAAAACTGGAATTAGGATTGCGACATTGAATAATGGGTATTCAAACATTGAATGAGTTAAGACAATTAAAGTAATTCCAAGCGGTAAAATTTGGGTTTCTAGTTTTTGTTTGGCTAGATTGATAATTAAGTATAGGATCAAAGCAATGAATAGCAAAGTTCCAAAGATGCCAGTGGTTGCGAGTAATTGTAAGATTAAATTATGGCAATTGGCAAATGCCGCCATTTCGCCAACCGTATTTGGAATAAAGCTTGGAGTTGGTGTAATTAAGAAATATTGTAAGTACTGATTCCAACCAACACCTAAAAGTGGATGTTGAATAAACATCATCCATGCCCGTCCCCACATAATCAGCCGGTCATGTGAGTTTATATTATGTGGTTGTGAAGTAATTATTTGGGTATATGTGGCGGCAGTGTTACCTTTGTTTAATAGATGGAGTAAATTATATTTGGTGATGAAGTGGTATGTGAGTAGAATTAAGAAAAGTGCTAAGCTGCTGTAGATTAATTTATGCACCGTGGCGATATTTTGATGGTCTGTTTTAAGTTTTAATAAATATAAACTATAAATTAATAATACGAACGGGTACAGGTAAGCGGTATTACTTTGAGTCAGGACAATATAAATTGAGATAGTTATTAAATTAAACCAAAAGAGAATGTTTTTAAATTTGCCAAATTTAGCAAACAAATAAATATTCGCTAAAATACTCCAGCATAAAGTATCCGCAAGAATATTGGGCTGACCAATTCCACCAGTGATACGCTCATCGGCAGAGGTTGTGAATATATTGCTTATAATGTAATATGGTTCATTAAAGCCATAAAAGAGGAATTTATATTCTAGTTTATAATTAATTAGTTGTAAAGTAGCAAAAATCATTTGCCAGTAAGAGTTTAGCAAAATAGCGATGGCAACGTAAACGAGAATTTTTGAAAGTGGTATTTGGTTATTTTGTAAAGTTAGGATAGTTAGTGCGATTAGAGTAAAAATACTAATTGGAGCCAAATATGGTGCGGTGTAACTGGGGTTAATTAATGCAAATTGAATGCAGAGAAATAATGCGATAAGTAAGATATAAATAAAGCTCTGGGTAAATTTGATTGATTTTAATGAAAATACTTGGAAGAAAACTAAGGTTGAGATTAGAGTTAGGATAATAAGAGAAATTATATCGCGGATGAAATTTGTCGCAAATGGAACTGTGGTTAGATTCGTATTTATGATAAAAGGTATGAAAAATAAGCTTGAAATTAATATTATCGTAAGTAATGAAAATACGTTGGTGAGGCGGGACATAGTAATCCAATAGTTAAAATAAATAAATGGCTGATCGTAAATCAGCCATTTGGAAGAAGTTATTGTATTAGGTTTATGTGCAATTAGCTGATGATGGCGTTTGAGCTGCAGTTACAGGAGCTCCAACTCTACATGACCAGTTAATCGTGCCAGTTGTTGCATTTAGAACTGGTGATAATACTATTGAGCCACCGCTAAGAGCTGTACCAGCAGAAGCAGAGAATGTAAATGTAATTAAACCGTTTGACACTACATTTGATCCATAAGCTCCAGTTTGATTGGCTGGAATCCCATTTGAACCAGCAGTACAACCTGTAACCGTACCTAAATTTTGTGAACATTCGGCAATCCCCGTTTGAGCAGGACCTGCCATTTGGAAGGCTTCAGAAACTTTAGCACGATTTAAATAGTTAGAGTAGGCAGGGATCGCAATCGCTGCAAGAACACCGATAATTGCCACGGCAATCATTAACTCGATGATGGTGAAACCTTTATTTTTCATGATGTTTTCCTTATAGTAGAATTAGAGTTAGTGTTAAAAAAAGAACTAACGAACACTCTTCGTATTTCAATATTTTACTGGATTAAACTCGCGTAGCACTAAATATTTACGCGATTAGCCTCATTTAAATTATGTTTGTAATTCTGGTTTTGATAAGTGCTTGTACTAGTGGATTAATTAATTAGTTGCAATTTGCAACGGTGATTGTACTGATGTTATTGGCAATCAATTGATGAAGTAACTTTTTGACGAGTTACTTTAACTCCGTCGAGTTGGCAATGCCAAATATATGAGCCTTTAGCAATTATTTCTGGAAGAAAGGTAATTACACCGCCGCTAAGCGTTGCGCCAGCGCGGCTATCAAAGGTATAAACAATCGTGCCATCATTAACATTTGAAACTGCACCATAACTACCTTGTTGTAATGCAGGTACGCTTCTAACTCCAGCACTGCAGCCGATGGTGGATTCACCGCCACGATCTTGTGAACATTCAATAATGCCAACTTCAAAGGGTTTGATCATATTAAAAGCTTCGGCTACCTTGGATTTTTCGAGGTAGTTATTATAGGATGGAAGAGCTAGTGCTGCCAGTACGCCAATAATTGCGAGCGCAATCATTAACTCAATAATTGTAAAGCCTTGATGTTTCATGTGCGGTTTTTCAAAAATATTAATTAATTTGCGATTTTAGCTTATTTTGTTGGCAAGGTGTGTTATTCTGTGTTCTAAATTCACAATTAAATTTGAATTAGTTTGTTGTAAATGATTTTATGGTTGTAGTGATTGGTTGTGGTTGTAAATTTAGAGTAATTGGTTACTGGTTTAAAATTAGTTGTTTATTTTATATAAGTTTTGAGGTAAAATGTAAATTAAATTTTTTAAAATGGACTCATAAATGAAAACAATTAATCACTTTCCGCGACATATTTTAATGCCTCAGCCGACCTTAATTACTAAATTAAAGCGGGTTTCAGCTAAATTAGCTGGTCCGAATATTTATATTAAGCGAGATGATACTAATTTTTTGGGTGGTGGTGGTAATAAGCTCCGCAAGTTGGAATTTTATTTAGGTGCTGCGTTGGCTGAAGGCTGCGATACTATTTTGGCAATGGGAGCGTGGCAGTCAAATCATGCACGTTTGTCGGCGGCTGCGGCACTTAGTGCTGGGTTTGAGTGTGAAATTATTTTAGGTAAAAAAGTTGCTCGTTATGATAACGATTATGAACAAAATGGCAATATTTTACTTGATCGAATTATGGGGGTAAAAATTCATGAAACAACTGCAGAAGTTGATTTAATGGCGGCGGCAATTGCTCGTAAAATTGAATTAGAGGGTTTAGGTAAAAAAGTGTATATTATTCCATTTGGTGGCTCAAGTGCTCTTGGTAGTTTAGGTTACGTAGGTTGCATTGAGGAAATTGCGCAACAATCTCAACAAAGTGGAATTGATTTTGATTATATTATAGCCGCCAATGGTAGTAGTGGGATGCATGCTGGGCTTTTAGCTGGGAATTTAATTTCACGAAGTACAACGAAAGTTATTTGTTATAACGTTTTAAAGCCGATAGCCGATACATTACCAGTTACATTACAAATCACTCAAGAGACATTAAATTTGCTTGAAAGTGATATTCAGCTTGCGGTTGATGATGTTTTGCTTAATGATAGTTATTTGGGAGCAGGTTATGGTCAACCAACTCAAGCTATGCGGGAGGCGGTTAATTTAGTTGCTTATGAAGAGGGTCTTTTTCTCGATCCTGTTTATAGTGGTAAAGCGTTTGCTGGTTTAATTGATGATATTCGGGGTGGTAAATTTAAAGCTGGGCAAAATATTCTGTTTATTATGACTGGTGGTGCACCTGGTTTATATGCGTATCAATCTGAATTTTAATTGCTTGAGTGTTTATTTTTTGCAGAATATTTTTGGTCAGAAATAACGAATTAAAATTAATGCTATAGCAAGACGGGTTTTACTTCAGTCGCTGGAGCTTAGTCTTGGTAATCCTAAGATTTGCTAGCATTTTTTTCATTACATGATGAGTAGTTGAGTTAAGTTTGCCGTAGTAGTGGTATTGCAGTTCGTTTTTGTAGTTTAGATCGAATAAAAGTCTTTTATATAATTTGTCCACTAAACATGTGGGTAGATCATTGAAATAAAGATTTTTATTATTGATAAATTTAATTTGGGTTAAAGTTGATTGGATTTAATGCAGTTCTCTAGCCACGAAAGAACTGCATTAGGCGCATAAATAGCGCGTTAGGAAGATAGTTTTAAGCTAAAATAACATTTTTTGTGACAACTTTAGTCATTTTGACTAAAACCCAGCTAATGACAACCACGGCTGCGGTCATCTCAACCACGCCAATTACATGCCAAAATTGTCCAGCATCACTATTAATCCCAATATAGTGAGAATATTTAATTAATGCGGTAGAGCCAATTGCCATTGGAAAGGTAAAAGAGGCATAAATCGGAATAAAAGCAATTCTGAAGGCATTAATTCTAATCACAGAAATATATACCAAAGAAGTCATCATTAAGGCAAGAGCAAGTAAAAAACCTACAATCATTGGATTTGGGTTACTAAAGGCAGTTAAGTAACCTGCTAGACATAAGCTTGCAGGAGCACCCATAATTGCGAAAGAAGGTAATTGCGCATCATTAATGCGATCACCAAAAACTAGGCGATACATCATAACGGGTAACATTCCACAATATAGAACGAAACCTAGATAGAAAATTGCTTGAGTGATCATCGGTGCATGCATATTGCTACCTGTCACGCAAGCTACTACTATTCCCACAGGCGGCACATACCAGCTAGGTAACATATGATTTAAGTCAAAATCGCGGATACGATGATAAATAAAGCTGGTTGCAAAAATCAGATGCAAAATAATTGCAAGATACCAAAGTATTTGTCCGCTAAGTAGCGAAAAATTAGCAATGATATCGGCAAGCACCATTAAACACATATCAAATGCTGGAATGAAACTACCTAATACTGGATGCGAAATTTCACGCCATAAAAGACCAGGATGTGCAAGTTTTTTTATCGTCACGACCAATAAAATTAGTGCAGCAATTGCGGCGCAAACATAGCGCAAATTGGAATGTACCTCAATCGCTAAAACATTGCCAATACCAGCTGTTCCAAGCGCTAATCCAGATACTGCGACAGGGAGATTAGCTAGATTATTAATAAATTTTTTCATGAATACCTCTTTAAAGACGAAATTAATTCTTGATAAGCCGTTATTGTAATTGATAATGGAAAAAGTAAACAATAGATATAATTTCTATTTTGTGGTTCTGTAATGTATTTTGTTGTTTGGAATTTCTGTGGTGATTGTTTTGGACCTCGCGAAGTGAGTGGTTTTCGTGCAAAATCTAGAAATTCGACCTTAATTGAAGTTAAAGTACAGCTGAATAATACCCTTAATTGATTTGACGTAATATGTTAAAATTAAAGGTTTGTAAGCAATTATAGAGGTAGCTAGGTTAATTAAATTTAAAATTTAGCTGAGTTAGATTTGAGAATATTTTAGAGCAAAGTATGTTAAAAAAACGCATTATTCCGTGTTTGGATGTCCGTGATGGGCAAGTTGTAAAAGGTGTTCAATTTCGCAATCATGAAGTTGTTGGAGATATTTTAGAGCTTGCCGCGCGTTATTCTGCAGCTGGTGCAGATGAGTTAGTGTTTTATGCAATTACCGCCAGCAGTGATACTAAAAATAATGATCGACAATGGGTGCGTGAAGTGGCAAAACAAATAAATATTCCATTTTGCGTGGCGGGTGGGATTCGTTCTTTAGCAATGGCTGAAGAAGTTTTGGCGAATGGCGCGGATAAAATTTCAATTAATTCCCCAGCCTTAGAAAATCCGGCGCTAATTGAAGAATTAGCCAAGCGTTTTGGCAGTCAATGTGTGGTAATTGGGATTGATAGCTGGAACCAAGATGGTGAATATCAAGTTTTGCAATACACTGGTGATGAGAAGAAAACGCTTAAATCACGGCGGAATACTTTGGCATGGGCGAAAGAAGTTATGGAGCGTGGTGCTGGGGAAATTGTGCTGAATTGTATGAATCAAGACGGTGTGCGTAAAGGTTATGATTTGGAGCAAACGCGGTTATTAGCGGAGACAGTGACTATTCCTGTCATTGCATCGGGTGGCGCTGGGGAAATGGAGCATTTTAAAGATTTATTTATGCAAACTAAAGCCACAGGCGGCTTGGCGGCATCGGTATTTCATAAAGGAATTATGGCAGTTGCGGATTTGAAAGATTATTTAGCTACGGCGGGAATTGCGGTACGTCGATAATTATAGGCTTTCATTGTTAGAGTGTTAGAATTAAACCATAAATGCGCCTAGCGAACAATTATTAAAGACAAGGAAAACAGATGATACAAGATATTAATAAAATTGATTTTAACAAAAGCCCAGATGGATTGATTCCTGTGGTGGTGCAAGATAACGCAATGTTGCAAGTGTTGATGCTGGGATATATGAATAAGGAAGCACTCGAGCAAACCTTGCAAACTAAGAAAGTAACTTTTTTTAGCCGCAGTAAACAAAGACTGTGGGTCAAAGGCGAGACTAGCGAAAATTATTTGCTATTGCAAGATATTTTTATCGATTGTGATCAAGACACTATTTTAGTGATGGCGCGCCCATGCGGTCCAACTTGTCATACGGGTAGTACCTCGTGTTTTAGTCAGCAAAAATTACCTGGGTTAAGTCATATTGGGATGGTTGATCAGGTAATTCAAGATCGGATTGCTAATCCAACCGAAAATAGTTATACGCATAAATTAATTTCGCGTGGCTTGAACAAAGTTGCACAAAAAGTTGGTGAAGAAGCCGTTGAGGTGGTGATTGCCGCATTGGCTGAAACGCGTGAAGATTACCTCGGTGAAATGACTGATTTAATTTATCATTCATTGGTATTATTACATGCCCAGGGCATGAATTTGGACGATATCGCCGAAGTTATTGCCGAGCGTCATCGCAATAAAACCGTTACGCCGTAATATTAGAAGGTGCATTCCGTGTCAAGAAATTTATCTACAGAGTTATTTGAATTTGCCAATTTTTTGGCCGATGAAGCGGCTAAAATTAGCCGTAAATATTTTCGGCAACCATTGCTAATTGATAGCAAAGAAAATAAAACCCCTGTGACAATCGCTGATCGTGAGATTGAATTGCGTTTGCGCGAGCTGATTAAACAGCATTATCCAGAGCATGGAATTATTGGTGAAGAATTTGCAAATAGTGCGGAGAGTGCCGAATATTGTTGGGTGTTAGATCCGATCGATGGCACGGTGGCATTTTCTACGGGTAAACCAACTTTTACCACGTTAGTGGCATTATTACATAATGGTGTGCCTCTTTTGAGTGTAATTGATCAAGCGATTAGCCAAGAACGCTTTATTGCGCTAGTCGGTAATTCGGCTCAGCTGAATGGACAAAAATTAGCGACTAGTCAAGTAAATAAATTGAGTGATGTGCGTTTAAATGCGACCACGCCATACATGTTTACTAGCGATTATGAACGTGAGTGTTTTGAGCGTGTGCGGCAACAAGTGCGCTTGACTGCGTTTGGTGGCGATGCTTATGCCTTTGGTTTATTAGCGGCAGGGCACATTGACATAATTATGGAAGCTGATTTGCAGTATTATGACGTGGCGGCGCTGATACCAATTATTACTGCCAGTGGTGGTGTAATTAGCGATTGGCAGGGTAATCCATTGACGCGCGAATTTAATGGTCAATGTTTAGCCTGTGCAAATATTGAATTGCAGCAACACGTGCTGAAAGTAATTAAGAATATTGAATCTCTTTAGTGCATGTTTTATTAGAATAGAGTTTAGTGTGTGGAATAAATAATGATACGTGATGATTTGTTTTGTAATGTTGAGGATGTTCCATTTCCTAATCCTAAAGAGTATAAATTTAAGTTTATAGATTTATTTGCTGGCATTGGTGGATTTAGAATTGCCATGCAAAGTTTGGGTGGGACTTGTGTTTTTAGTAGTGAATGGGATAAAGAAGCACAAAAAACCTATAAAGCTAACTTTGGAGAAACGCCATTCGGTGATCTTACGCAGGAGATAACTAAAAGCTACGTTCCTGCTGAATTTGATATTTTATGTGCTGGGTTCCCATGCCAAGCTTTTTCTATAGCAGGTAAACGAGGTGGTTTTAATGATACTCGAGGAACATTATTTTTTGATGTCGCTGAAATTATTCAAGCTAAACAACCTAAAGCTATTTTTCTGGAAAATGTTAAAGGTTTAAGAAGTCATGATAAAGGTAAAACTCTAGAGACTATTTTAAATGTGCTTAGAAATGATCTAGGTTATTATGTACCAGATCCAGAGGTTGTAAATGCAAGAAATTTTGGAGTACCACAAAATCGCGAAAGGTTATATATCATTGGGATTCGCGGAGATTTGAATATTTCAAATTTTGATTACCCTAGCCCTGAAGATCAGAGTGCAATCTTTAGCGATGTTAAAGAAAAAAGTGTTCCACCAACTAAATATTACCTTTCTACGCAATATTTACAAACATTGGTTAATCATAAAGCTCGCCATGAAAGTAAAGGAAATGGTTTCGGTTATGAAATAATATCCGATGATGGTGTTGCTAACGCGATTGTTGTTGGTGGGATGGGGCGAGAAAGAAATTTGGTTATTGATAACAGGATTACCGATTTTACGCCCACAACGCATATTAAGGGTGTGGTTAATCGGCAGGGAATTCGTAAAATGACCCCGCGCGAATGGGCGCGACTACAAGGATTTCCTGATAGTTATATTATTCCTGTAGCTGATGCGTCAGCCTATAAACAATTTGGTAATTCAGTTGCAGTGCCAGCAATTCGTGCAACTGCAAAAAAACTTATTGAAACGATTGGACTTTGCGATCATGATCTCAGGAAATAAAGGCGAATGGAGCGAAATATATGCTCTGTTTAAATTACTTAGTGATAAAAAATTAGTTACTGGTGATTCTGAACTGAATCAAGTTGCGAATGTATTTTATCCAATTATAAAAATTATTAGAAATGAGAGTGGTCAGAATTTTGAATATGAAATTACTGGCGATTTAGTTGTTATAACTGGTGGGGTAGAAGAGTTACGCATTCCTGTTTGTGATTTTTCTACGCAAGCGGTTAAATTGCTCGCTAAGATTAAAGAGGCTACTGGTGCATTTAGTCTGCCTGAAATTGAAGAATTTATGACGTCGATAAACTGTTCATCATTAAAAGCTAAATCTACAACAAAAACAGATATTCGTATAGTAATTCATGATAAGAGAATTAATCAGTCCGCTGAATTGGGCTTTAGTATAAAGTCTCAACTTGGTGGTAGTGCGACGCTTTTAAATGCGGGGAAAACGACTAATTTTATTTATGAAGTATTAGGTTTTTCTCCAAGTAGTAATGATATTCAAATGATTAATGCGATTTCTACAAAAAGCAAGATTAAAGATCGGCTTGAGAAAATAAAAGAGCTTGGTAGTGATCTTCATTTTGTGGCGCTAGAGCAGAATATTTTTAAAAATAATTTAGTTCTAATTGATAGTTTATTACCTAATATTTTAGCAGAAGTGGTTAAATGTTTTTATACAACTAACTTTAATTCTGTCAAAAATTTGGTGGACAACGTCGGTGCTTTAAATCCACTAAGTTATGATTTACAATTTAATCACTCATTTTATGAATATAAGATTAAGAGATTTTTAACGGACATTGCTTTGGGGATGATGCCATCAAAAGTTTGGAATGGTGTTTATGATGCAACAGGTGGGTATTTAGTTGTAAAAGAATCAGGGGATATTTTATGTTATCATGTCTATAATAGAAACCAATTTGAAGATTACTTGTTTGCAAATACTAAACTTGAAACAGCAAGTAGTTCAAGACATGATTTTGGAGCAATATATGAAGTTAATGGTAAATATTACTTTAAGTTGAATTTACAAATTCGGTTCATATAATTATAAAAATTAAAATTTTAAAGTGGAGTAGTCACAAATGACTGAACAAAAACGTTTACGGGTCGCCTTACAAAAATCGGGTAAATTATCTGAGGGTAGTTTAGATTTATTGAATAAATGTAGTTTTAAATTGCGTCCAGCCAAAAATCATTATTTAATTCAATCTAAAGAGATGAATACCGATTTCTTAATGATTCGTGATGATGATATTCCGGGGTTTGTTGATAGTAATGCCAGCGATATTGGAATTGTTGGCGAAAATGGCTATATTGAATATATTTTGGAAAATCCCGAGCATGATTTAGAGATTATGGCGAAATTGAAATTTGCGGCTTGTCGTTTAAGCATCGCTGCAGCTCATGACTCTGAGATTAAAACTGTGGCGGACTTGGCGGGTAAAACTATCGCCACCTCTTATCCAGAAACTTTGCGTGATTTTCTGAATAAACATAAGGTTAAGGCGCGGATTTTAGTAATGCATGGTTCGGTGGAATTGGCGCCAAAAATTGCGATTGCGGATGCGATTTGTGATTTAGTTTCCACGGGTACGACGCTAAAAGAAAATGGTTTAGTTGAATTGGAAGTTATTTTGGAAAGCGAAGCGGTTTTAATTGGGCGACGTTCGGCGAGCAATGAAATTCGTCAACGCACGGCGGAATTAATGTATCGCTTGCAAAGCGTGATTGATGCTAAAGATAGTAAATACATTATGTTACACATTGATAAAGACAACGTAAGTAAATTGAAAGATATTTTACCGGGTTGTGAATCGCCAACCGTGTTGCATTTACATGGCTCGGATAATAAGGTTGCGGTGCATGTGGTGAGTAAAGAAGGCGTGTTTTGGGATACGATCGCGAAATTAAGAAGCATCGGCGCATCGTCAATTTTGGTGTTGCCAATTGAAAAAATGATGGAATAGTCTTTGTTGATTAAGCCTGTATGATTGTAGGGTTAGTGATGCGAGGGTAAAATATTTAAGTCTATCTATGAAAGTCATAGTATCTGTAAACAGAATTTAAACTTGTTTACAGATACTACGAATATGCTATCATCTATCATTAATCTTGGATTAGGAAGATACCATGAAAACAGAAAACCCAGTAATTTCATTTCGCGTACCGAGTGAAATATATGATAAGCTCGAACAACTAGTTAAAGCGACTAAGCGCAACAAAGCTGATTTGTTATTACATTGGTTAGAAGAAGCAATATCCCTCGAAGAGTGGCAACTACAGGAAGTTGAAGCCGGAATTAAAGAAGCCGACGCAGGTATGTTTGCATCATCCGTAGAAACAGAGCGAGTTTTAACTAAATGGCTCTAAATATCCTGTGGACGAAACGCGCACTAGCCAATTTAGAATCTGAGCTTGATTACTATGGACAAATTAATTCACTCTTGGCAAAAGAACTAACTTTAATCATCCGACAATCTATCGACACTATTTATCGTATGCCAGCCATTGGACGCGCAGGTAAGAAGATTGGCACTCGGGAGTTAGTAATTGAAAAATACCCATATATTTTGGCATATCGCGTGAGAAATGATGTCCTTGAAATTTTGGCGATAATTCATCAAAAGCGCAAGAATATCCGCAGTCATTATTGAAGTTTGGTCGTTTGTTGGAAATAATTATGCAGTTAAAATAATTAAAAACGCAACTTATGCAAATAATAAAAATTTGGTATCTTATAAGTGAGGTGGTTATTTGTATAATTGGTATAAGTTTTGATAGTCTGATGTTTATAAATGTGAGGTATATGATTTTTAGGGGTGACAATGAATAATACAAGTGTTTTCTTCAACTTATATAGGTACCAACTATTGCCTAAAGATAGGTTTTTTCAAGGAACCTTATTTGGAGAAATAAATTCTGTTGAAGAATTAATTGAGCAGAAAAACAAATTATTTCAGCAGCAACTAAAAACAATAACAGAATGGAGAGGGCATAAATCTACATCAAAAATAAATGCGACACTTGTGTACGAAAAAGATGATTTTTTACTGTTCAAGTTTGCTCCTAAAAAGAAGGCTATGCTAGAAAATGAAAGTTTTCAGCATGAGAATCATGATAACTGGCCATCTATTCTAGTCGCAATATGGAATGATAAAGATAAGCAGTACATCGTTATACAAGATCGTAAGCAAGCATTTGCAAGTACTAAATCCGTGGAAAAGGTTATTGCAAAATCGGTCAATGATTCATTGTTTAATTATCAATTAAAAATATATTTAGAGCCTAGATTTAATAAGAAAACGTTTTGGAGCATTGTCACGGATAAAAGAGAGTTAGTTAAAAATTTGAAGTTCGAATTAATTACGCCAAATATGTCAAATATTTCTGGCGTATTGAGTGATGATTTGAAGAGGCTTGCAAAAGGTACAAATTCAGCCAAGTTAGATATATCAATAAACTCCCATGATGATGCTATATTAGAGAATATTAACCAAGATAATCCAGATGTAAGTAGTTTGGTTAACTATGCTAGTGAAGGAGGTGGAAATATTTCTATTAAATTGAAGGGAGTAAAAAAACGTATTCAGACTGAAAGCTCTATTGAATCAATAGAAATAGATGAAGTATCTGTTATTGGTAATAACTATGTTGAAATGTTAAAATTAATTAAGAGTTCTATATTAGGAGTAGAGGATCGTGAAGAGTGATCGATGGTTACTTCAGTTTCTAGTCACTGTTGTTGTTGGTTATCTGACAGCTAAATTGGAGTTATTTTTTGGAACTATAAATCTAAGCGGGTTTCTCATCAATAATCTTATTACGATATTAGTAGCATTATTAGCGATAAATTCAGCAACTTTGAGCATTGTATTAACTAAAATAAGAGAAATTATAGATAAAAATAACATGTCTAATGATGCATTTGCTAAATCAAAGTCCGAGATGATGTTTTCATTGAAAGAACAGGTTGCATTGATTATTTTCTCCATACCATTAATTGTTTTATATAAATCTAAATTTATAGTTTTATTCAATTTATCTATTGTGTTAAATACTTGTTTAATAAGCATTTTTATTTTTTCTATTTTTATTTTATATGATACTGCAAAAAGTGTATTTGTAGTATTAGAATTTAAAGCATGAGTATTCTACAAATATATGAAAAACAAAGCACTTTTTGATGCCAAACGCCTAATTGCCCAGATTGTTACCGATGTAGTCAATCTAGAGGATATTAATTATACCGTCCCAGAAGTACAAACACTTCTGGATGGTATAACCGTTGGCGGGCATAAATTACAAGATGAACTCATCACGCTGAATCAAATTAAAGCATGGCGGTATTTCTTTATCACTATTGAGGATGGTACTTTTTCGTTTGATAAAAATTATGTTTTACGCTTGCATAATTTAGTGGCTAGTAAAGAGGATTTGACATGGGGAGAGTTTCGTAATGGGCAAGTCAGCATCTCTGGAACTGATTATCTACCACCAAAAGCAGCTGAATTAAATCTATTATGGGATAATTTGGAGCAAGATATAAATCAAAAATTATTGTGTAGTCAAATGATAATAATTGAAATATATCGCACTACTGTATTGCTTTTTGCCAAAATGGCACGTATTCAATTTTTCTTTGATGGTAATAAGCGTACTGCTCGCATGATGATGAGTGGCATTTTATTGTCGTGTGGATTACCTATGATAAACATACCAGCCAAACGCAAGTTAGAATTTAATCAGACAATGATAAAATATTATGATAGCGAAGATTTTGAATCATTGTTTAACTTTATGTATTCGTGTATTCTTAATTATGTCAAAGAAGAATACAATTTACAATGATAGTAATTAGTTATGAAAAATGAAATAATCACAATAGATAGCAAAAAATTCAGGTAGATGCGGCAAATATTTATAGCAAAGAATTACTGGATAGTTTGTTTAAATATCCATATACCAAGATTAAATTTATTGAAGATGATTTAGGTGTACACCGCCAAACGGCGGCAAAATATTTGGATAAGTTGAGCGAATTAGGCTTGTTAAGCATGCAAAAAATAGGTAAAAGTAATTATTATATTAACCATAGTCTATTTGAATTATTCAGTGATGCGAATAAATAACGTGTATAAAATTTGCTGATTTTTCGACATGACAAAATAACGTGTCGAAAAAATCGCTAATTTTCGACACGATTGTAAATCGCGTTTAAGTTTATCATAATTAATATTAAAAATTGAACGTGTAAATGTGGAGAGGGTGAGGGCGTGAAATTAGAAGATTTTGGGCATTATGTGCAACTTGAAGAATTGCTGCAGGCAAATAATCTTGATCACAATCAAATTGGGAGAGTTATTGCCGAGCATAAAGAACGCTATATTATTAAGACAATTCAGGGCGAAGTTGAGGCTGAAATAACTGGCAATCTGCGCTTTGCGGCAAAAAGTCGTGAGGATTTTCCAGCCGTTGGCGATTGGGTTATCTTGTCAGTCGAAGGCTCTGATTTTGCACTGATTCATAAAATTCTGCCTAGATTTTCAGTTATTCAACGGCACGCAGTTGGAAAATTTGGTGAAATTCAGATAATCGCGAGTAATATTGATTATGCATTTTTGGTTCAGGCTGCTGATCGCGATTTTAATATTAATCGACTGGAACGTTATCTAACTTTGTGTTATTCGTCAAAAGTATCTCCAATCATTGTGTTGAGTAAGATTGATTTAATTGATGAGCAAACGTTATCAGAGATTGTGATAAATATTGAAACTCGAGTTAGCAATACTCCAATTGTAACGCTTAGTAATGAAACTAAGACTGGTTACGAGGTAATTACTGCGCTGATTGAAATAGGCAAAACTTATTGTATCCTTGGTTCTTCAGGTGTTGGTAAATCTACGCTGCTAAATAATCTTTCGGGTAAAGATATAATGCGCACGGATGCAATTGGGCAGAAAACACATCGTGGACGGCATGTTACCAGTCATCGAGAATTAATTCTTCTAGACAATGGCGGGATATTAATTGATACTCCTGGAATGCGCGAAATAGGTCTTGCCGATGCAAGTCATGGACTGGAAATTAC